>Ga0208825_1002192_pt1 | contig 13321 bp, 25 predicted proteins | sample AD_UKC113_MetaG_FD_184450 | JGI IMG/M metagenome (GOLD analysis project Ga0208825, IMG submission 184450) | Active sludge microbial communities of municipal wastewater-treating anaerobic digesters from Hong Kong - AD_UKC113_MetaG (SPAdes)... | ecosystem: Engineered > Bioreactor > Anaerobic >...
CTACGCGACGCGCCATTTAATAACCTCCTTACTATTTCTTTCTGCGGACGCCCACAGTTTTACGCGGACCCTTGCGCGTCCTGGCGTTGGTCTTGGTGCGCTGCCCGCGCACGGGCATGCCCCTGCGGTGCCGCAAACCCCGGTAACTTCCAATTTCTATCAGGCGCTTGATGTTGAGAGCCACTTCACGCCGGAGATCGCCCTCCACCTTGTAATGTTTCTCGATGATATCACGCAGCCTGTTAATCTCTTCTTCGGTCAGATTCCTCACCCTGGTGTCCGGGTTGACGTTGGTGCGGGACAAAATTTCCTGTGATGTGGGCTTGCCGATACCGTAAATATAGGTAAGGGCTATCTCCACCCGTTTGTCTCTTGGCAAGTCAACGCCTGCTATTCGCGCCATGAATCAATTTACACCTCCTACCCCTGAACCTGTTTGTGTTTTGGATTGTTACAGATTATCATGATTTTGCCCTTCCGGCGTATGATCTTGCACTTTTCGCAGATGGGCTTAACTGATGGCCTTACTTTCACCGTCAAATCCTCCTTGTCTGCAGTCGTCAGTCGTCAGAGTTCAGACACCGGATCATGCCGGCGCTTTTTTTATAAACCTGCACACCGCCGCCCGTCAATACCAAAAGACAAAAAAGCTCCTCTTTTGCGCACACCCTGAAAAAGAATATCCGTCTGCATATGCAAAAACATTGCCGGCACGAGTTGCGCGTCCATCTGACATCTGACGGCTGACGTCTGACGCCTTTACTTGTACCTGTACACAATGCGTCCGCGGGTCAAGTCGTAAGGGGAAAGCTCAACCATTACCCGGTCGCCTGCAAGGATACGGATGAAATTCATCCTGATTTTCCCCGAGACGTGAGCCAGCACTTTGTGACCGTTCTGGAGCTCGACGCGAAACATCGCGTTCGGCAGCGGCTCGATCACTCTTCCCTCGACTTCAATAACATCCTGCTTTGACATTAGTAACCCGGCCAACCTCCTTACCTTCAAAATGGACACTGCAGATTTTCAACAAGATACTTTAACTCTTTCCGGACATCTGTGTCGGTGATCCTCTTGCCGTTCTGAAATTTTTCTGCAATTTCGCCCGCTATTGCGCCGTAAAATTTCAGGTGCCTGACGTTTTTTCTCTTGGGGTTTTCCACTTTTCTTCCTTCCCCGTCGGCCAGGAGCACCCTGGACTCGCCCTCCATGCCCACTACCAGGTAAAACCTGCCGCTGTCCCTTCCCTGTATGGAACAGACCAGGCGGCCTATTTGCACAGCATCATCCATCATCCAAAAACCTCCGCATTGGGTCGTGAATTTTCCGGACCGTGAGATATTCAGCCGCGGACCGCAAACCTCCCGGCCGCAAATCACGTAACCAGCGCTCACCCGGTTCGGGCCGCCCCGCGGCGCGGAGCGCCGTACGCCGCCGGACGCAAAGCGGTTCGCCGCCGGGCGGGGTGCCGTCCCCCGCCTCCCGCGTCCGGCTCCTTACACCCTTGTCAGTATCTCCGGTTCGTCATCGGTGATAGCGATCGTATGCTCGAAATGGGCTGACAGCTTTGAGTCTAAAGTTACTACCGTCCAGTTGTTTGAAAGAGTTTTTACCTCGTATGTGCCCATATTGATCATCGGTTCAATTGCTAATGTCATCCCCGCTCTCAACCTGGGGCCCCTGCCCGGCTTGCCGAAGTTGGGCACCTGCGGCTCCTCGTGCATTTTCCTGCCGATCCCGTGCCCCACATAATCCCTGACTACCGAATATCCGTAACTTTCGGCGCAGGTCTGGATTGCGTGCGAAATATCGGAAAGCCTGTTGCCGCCCCTGGCCTGTTCTATTCCCTTGTAGAGTGATTCCTCGGTGGCCCTCAAAAGGGCCAGAGCTTCGGAGCTTACGTCTCCAACCGGCAGGGTAACGGTGCTGTCGCCGAAATAGCCGTTTATTCCCGCCCCGATATCAATACTGATAATATCTCCATTTTCCAGTTTCCTTAAACTGGGAAGGCCGTGCACCACCTCTTCGTTCACCGAGGTGCAGATAGTGTACGGGTAGTCGTAGAGCCCTTTGAAACCTGGTTTTGCGCCGGACTTGACGATAAAGTTCTCCGCCAGCCGGTCCAGTTCCAGGGTGGTGACTCCAACCCTCACCGCCTTGGACAGTTCGGCCTGGGTCCTGGCCACCACGCGACCCGCGTCCCGCATATAGGAAAGCTCTCTTTCGGACTTGCAGGTAATCAACGGGCCCACCTACTTGATGAAACCCTGGTAGCTCCGCATCAAAAGATGCGATTCGACCTGTTTCATGGTATCCAGCGCCACACCCACGACAATCAGGAGAGCCGTTCCGCCGAAATAAATGTTGGGAATTCTGGTGGCCAGCAGCACGAAGTTGGGCAGAATGGCTATGAGCGCAAGGAACACGGCTCCGGCCATGGTTGTTTTGTTCATTATTCTGCTGATGTACTCCGCCGTGGGCCGCCCGGGCCGCAGTCCGGGAATGAATCCGCCGTACTTCTTTATATTGTCGGCCACGTCGGTAGGGTTCATGACGACGGCGGTGTAAAAGAACGTGAAACCGATGATCAGCAAGGCGTACACAATGGTATGGGCCGGAGTCGCCCAGCCGAAATATTTTACGTAAAAAACCGACGGGGCTGAACTGGAAAACCAGCGCGCAATCGTTTCGGGGAACATCAAAAGCGAAGAGGCGAAGATAATCGGCATCACCCCGGCCTGGTTCACCCTGAGCGGCAGGTGGGTGGTCTGACCGCCGTAAATCCTGCGCCCCACCACGCGCTTTGCGTACTGTACCGGAATGCGGCGCTGGCCTTCCTGAATGGCCACGACGCCCGCTATCACCAGGACGCCGATGACGACCAGGGCCACGAGGCTCAGTATATTGATCGTTCCCGCGTTCAGATATTCGAAAAGCCTGGCCGCTCCGGCAGGCACTCTCGACACAATGCCTGCGAAGATGAGCAGCGAAATGCCGTTGCCTATTCCTTTTTCGGTAATCTGCTCGCCCAGCCACATCAGGAAGGTGGTCCCCGCCGTGATGGTGAGGGCGGTTATGATATAGGTCAGGATACCGGGGTTATAAAGCGACCCGCGGACGCCCACCACCATGCCGAGGCCCTGGATGAAAGCCAGCACCACGGTCAGGTAACGGGTGTACTGGGTGATCTTCTTACGCCCCTCCTCGCCTTCCTTGGCCAGCTTCTCGAGATGCGGGATCACGACGGTGAGAAGTTGCAGAATGATTGAGGCGTTGATGTAGGGAGTTATCCCCATGGCAAAAACAGCGAAATTTTTCAAGGCCCCGCCCGAAATAACGTCAAAGAAGCCGAAGATTAGTCCGCTGTTCACCAGTTCGGCAAATTTGTCGGCGTTCACTCCCGGTATCGGTATGTGCGCCCCCAAACGGAAAATGAAAATCATGCCCAGAGTGTACAAAAGTTTTGTTCTCAGCTCTGAAACTTTCAAGGCGTTCTTTAAACTTTCAAGCACCTAAATCACCTCTGCCTTGCCGCCGGCCGCAACGATCTTTTCCTCCGCCGACTTGCTGAAAGCATGGGCCTGTACGGTAAGGGGCCTGTCGAGATTCCCTTTCCCGAGTATTTTAACGCCGTCCCCGACTTTTCTAACCACCCGCGCCGCCAGCAGCGTTTCAGGGGTTACGGTGGCGCCGCTCTCAAAACGGTTCAGCCTGCCGACGTTCACCGCAATTATTTCCCTGGCAAACATGGCGTTGGTAAAGCCGCGCTTGGGCATCCGGCGCTGCAGCGGCATCTGGCCGCCCTCAAAACCGGGACGCACCCCGCCGCCGGAACGGGACTTCTGCCCCTTGTGCCCGCGGCCGGCCGTTTTGCCCAGCCCGGATCCGATGCCCCGCCCCTTGCGGGTCGGTTTTTTCCTGGCTCCCGGAGCCGGCTTCAATTCATGGAGTTTCAACGGTCACACCTCCCTCAGGCTTCTTCAACTTTAAGCAAATGAGACACTTTGTTGACCATGCCCCTGATCTGCGGAGTGTCTTCTTTAATTACCGATTTGTTCAATCTGGTCAGGCCGAGGGTGCGCACGGTGACCCTCTGGTCTTCGGGGCGGCCGATCAGGCTCCGGACAAGGGTTATTTTCAGCTTGGCCATGTTATCCCTCCCAGCCCATCAATTCTTCCACCGTCTTTCCTCTCAGGCGGGCCGTCTCTTCCGGGGTTTTAAGGCTTTTCAACGCTTCCATGGTCGCCCGGACCATGTTGTTGGCGTTGTTTGAGCCAAGGGACTTGGTGAGGATGTCCCGCACCCCGGCCAGTTCTAGAATCGCCCGCACCGGGCCGCCCGCGATCACGCCGGTGCCGGGGGCCGCCGGTTTGAGCAGGACCTTGCCGGCGCCGAACTCCCCGACAACTTCGTGGGGAATCGTCGTACCGGAAAGAGGAACTTTTATCATCGATTTTTTGGCGTCTTCGATACCTTTGCGAATGGCTTCCGGCACCTCGCCGGCCTTGCCCAGTCCGGCTCCCACGTGCCCGTTGCCGTCGCCTACCACCATCAGGGCGGAGAAGCTGAACCTCCGGCCGCCTTTGACCACCTTGGCGACGCGGTTGATGAACACAACTTTCTCCGAAGTTTCCAGTTTGCTGGCGTCAATTCTTGCCATCCATTTCCCTCCTTAGAACTCCAGCCCGCCTTCCCGGGCCGCGTCAGCCAGGGCTTTGACCCGTCCGTGATACATGTAGCCCGCCCGGTCGAAAACGACCTGCCTGATACCGGCCGCCACCGCCTTTTTTGCCAGCAGCTTGCCGACTTCCACAGCCGCAGCCGTATTGCTGCGCGAGGCAAGCTTTTGTTTCAGCTCGGGCTCAAGGGTGGAAGCGGAAACAAGAGTGGCGCCTTTGGTATCGTCAACGATTTGCGCGTAGATGTTCTGCAGGCTGCGAAATACGTTCAGCCTGGGCCGCCCGGGGGTCCCCAAAATTTTTTTGCGGACCCTCAAGTGCCTTTTCTTCCGCAGGGATTTACGGTCTGGTTTTTTCAGCACTGCTCAGGTCACTCCTCCCTTACTTTTTACCCTTGGCGCCGGCTTTGCCGACCTTGTGCCTGATTTTTTCGCCCTCGTACCTGATGCCCTTCCCCTTGTAAGGCTCGGGCTCCCGGACCGAACGTATGGCCGCGGCCAGGGCGCCGACCTTCTCCTTATCAATGCCTTTGACGCTGATCCTGGTCGGTGCGGGCACTTCTATTTCAAGGCCCGGTTCCGGCTCGATTTCCACCGGGTGGGAATAGCCGACCGCAAGCACCAGTTTTTTCCCCTGCTTGGAAGCCCGGTAACCGACTCCCACCAGTTCGAGATTTTTTTGAAATCCGCTGGTCACGCCCACTACCATATTATTAAGAAGGGTGCGGGTAAGACCGTGCAGCGACTTGTGCAGTTTGTTGTCGGTGGGACGTTCGACCAAAAGCTTGCCGTCCTCGTGCTTGATGATCATTTCCCTGTGCAGCTCTTTCTCGAGCTGACCTTTGGGCCCTTTTATCTTTACGGTGTTTCCCTCAATCCTGACTTCAACACCGGAAGGTACCGGGATGGGCTGTCTGCCGATCCTGGACATGAATTACACCTCCTGTTGTCGCAACTACCATACGTAGCAGATTACCTCGCCGCCCAGGTTTTCTTTGCGCGCCCTGCTGTCGGTCATGATTCCCTTAGGAGTGGAGATGATTGCAATACCAAGCCCGCCCAAAACTTTGGGAATCTGGTCTTTCTTTACGTAAACCCTCAAGCCCGGTTTGGATATGCGCTTCAAGCCGGTAATCACCCGTTCTTTATTCGGCCCGTACTTGAGGTAGATCCGGATAATCCCCTGCTTTCCGTCGTCTATAAACTCGCAATCCTTGACAAACCCCTCGTCTTTCAAGATATCGGCAATCGCCTTTTTCACCTTCGACGCGGGAGCTTCCACTTTATCGTGATAAACCGTATTGGCGTTGCGTATACGGGTCAAGAAATCTGCAATGGGGTCAGTCATAACCATTCTATTGCTACCTCCTTCCTGCTCACCAACTGGCCTTGCGGATACCGGGGATTTCACCTTTATATGACAGCATCCTAAAGCAAATCCGGCAAATGCCGAACTTCCTCATGTAGGCATGAGGCCGGCCGCAGAGCTTGCATCTGTTGTGCTGCCGCACCCTGAACTTGGGCGGGCGGCTTGCTCTGATAATCATCGATTTCTTTGCCACTATCTCCCCTCCCTTTTCGGCAGCCGGCAGCCGGTTGCCCGCAGTTGGATTTCCTGATGGAAATCGCCTCCGGCGATTTCCTTCTTAAATCCGACTACCGACTACTGACTACCGACGACTTAATATTACGCCGCCCGGAACGGCGCTCCCATGAGCGTCAACAACTCTTTCGCCTCTTCATCGGTCCTGGCCGTGGTCACGAAGATGATGTCCATCCCGCGGATTTTGTCAATCTTGTCATAATCCACCTCCGGGAAAATCAGCTGCTCCCGGACGCCCATGCTGTAGTTGCCCCGCCCGTCGAACGATTTCGGCGAAATGCCGCGGAAGTCGCGCACCCTGGGCAGGGCTATATTGAACAGCTTGTCGACGAACTCGTACATCCTTTCGCCGCGCAGGGTCACTTTGGCGCCGACGGTCATCCCGGCGCGCAGCTTAAACGCGGCTATGGATTTCTTCGCTTTGGTCACCACCGGCTTTTGGCCGGTAATGGCCATCAGGTCGTTTACCGCCCCGTCGATAATCTTGGAGTTCTGTATCGCCTCGCCCAGGCCCATGTTTATCACAACTTTTTCCAGCCTGGGAACCTGCATGACGTTCTTGTAATTGAACTTTTTCATCATCGCGGGAATAATGTCTTTCCTGTATTTTTCCTTCAGTCTCGGCACCAACGCTACCTCCCTTGTCGGGCGCCCGTCTCCGGTCTTTCCAAGTATCCTGCACGGTAGCGCCCCGACGTCTTAAATCGATTCCCCGCATTTCTTGCAAATGCGGATTTTTTCCCCGCTTTCAAGAATTTTTTTGCCCACCCTGGTCGGGGAGTTGCACTTGCCGCAGAAAAGCATGACGTTGGAGCTGTGGATAGGCGCCTCCTTTTCCACTATGCCTCCCTGGGGCATCTTCTGGGTGGGCCGGGTATGGCGTTTTACTATGTTCACACCTTCAACGACCACGCGGTTCTTGTCGGGGATCACGGAAAGAATCTTGCCTTTCTTGCCGGCGCTCTTTCCGGTTATCACCAGTACTGTATCGCCTTTACGAACGTGGATTTTTGTTTTGGCCACGAACTTTTTCACCTCCTAATCACACAGGCCGCATGCCGCATGCCCGGCCGCAGGCGGTAACGCCCGGACCCGGTTGCCCTTACAACGCGAGAGCGCCCCGCGTCTTACGCCTTTTGCGGCATTTATACGCCGCATCCTCCTGATTGTTACGGCAGTGACTTCGTCACCGCCCGCCCCGGTTTTTTCCTAAAGAACCTCCGGAGCCAGGGAAACTATCCTCATAAAATCACGTTCCCTCAATTCCCGGGCAACCGGCCCGAAAATACGGGTGCCGCGCGGACTTTTGTCGTCCTTGATAACCACCGCGGCATTCTCGTCAAACTTGATATATGAACCGTCGGGACGCCGCACTTCTTTCTTGGTGCGCACCACCACGGCTTTTACGACGTCGCCTTTTTTCACGACACCGCCGGGCGCCGCTTCTTTTACGGAACAGATCACAATGTCGCCGACACTGGCGTAACGGCGGAGCGCCCCGCCCAGGACGCGTATGCACATCAGCCTGCGGGCTCCGGTGTTGTCAGCCACGTTTAATATAGACTGGACCTGAATCACAGCCGCAACCTCCCCAATTCACTTCTCGGTTTTAAATTTGCTCGGCCCTTTCCAGGATCTCAACAACCCGCCACCGCTTTTCCTTTGACAGGGGCCTGGTTTCCATGAGTTTAACCTTGTCGCCCATACGGCAGGAATTATTTTCGTCATGAGCTTTGAACTTCTTGGTACGGCGAATAATGCGCTGGTACAGGGGGTGCCTGACCAGGGTCTCGACTGCCACAACCACGGTTTTTTCCATTTTATTGCTTACTACTCTGCCGGTAAGCACTTTGCGCTTGCCACGCTGTTCCACCCAACTACCCCCTTTCTTTCCCGGCCGCACCCGGCTCAGGCCCTTACAATGCCCAACTCGCGTTCGCGGATAATGGTCTTTACTCTGGCAATCTTGCGGCGGCACTCTTTGAGCTTCATCGGGTTGTCAAGCTGTCCGGTCGCCCATTGAAACCTCAGTTTAAAGAGCTCATCCTTCGACTCTTCCAGTTTCCTCTTGAGCTCGTCATCGGTCAAATCCCTGAGTTCCTTAGCCTTCATTGACCTCACCCTCTTCCTGACGTTTGACAAACTTTGTTTTAATCGGAAGCTTGTGGGATGCCAAACGCATTGCCTCGCGGGCGACCTCTTCCGACACGCCCGCCAGTTCGAACATTATCCGGCCGGGTTTGACCACCGCCACCCAGTATTCCGGGGTGCCCTTGCCGGATCCCATCCGGGTTTCCGCCGGTTTTGCGGTGATGGGCTTATCCGGGAATATTCTGATCCATACCTTGCCGCCGCGCTTGATATGACGGGTCATCGCAATACGGGCGGCTTCTATCTGCCTGTTGGTAATCCAGGCCGGCTCCAGGGCCTGAAGGCCGTATTCGCCAAAGTTGATCTCCCTGCCGCCTTTAGCCTGGCCGCCGCCCGGACGGCCCCTGTGCTGCTTGCGGTATTTAACTCTTTTCGGTATAAGCATCTGCCCTATTCGCCTCCTTCACCGGCAGCCGCTTTCCCTCCCTTTGCTGGAGCTTTCGAGGGTTCGCTTTTGGCTTCCGGCAAAACTTCTCCTCTGTAAATCCACACTTTGACTCCGATCTTCCCATAGGTGGTGTTGGCTTCGGCAAAACCGTAATCTATATCGGCGCGCAGGGTGTGCAGGGGCACCTTGCCCTCGCTGTACCATTCGGTACGGGCTATTTCGGCGCCCGCCAGGCGGCCGCCGCAGGCGACCTTGATCCCTTTCGCGCCCATTTTCATGGAACGGGAAACCACCTGTTTCATGGCTCTTCTGAAGGCAATCCTTTTTTCGAGCTGGGCCGCCACGTTCTCGGCGACAAGCTGCGCATCCAGCTCGGGAACCTTTATCTCCACAATATTGACGTTGACCTGTTTGCCTGTAAGGCTCTCCAGTTGTTTGCGCAGGTTTTCCACCTCGGCGCCGCCTCTGCCGATGACAATCCCCGGCTTGGCGGTGTGGATAAAAACTCTGATCCGGTTGGCCGCCCGTTCTATCTGAACCCTGGAAATTCCCGCCGCAAAGAGTTTTTTCTTGATGAATTTCCTTATCCTGATATCCTCGTGCAGGAGGTCCGCGTAATTCTTTTTGTCGGCAAACCACTTGCCTTCCCAGTCCCTGATTATTCCGATCCTAAGACCTACAGGATTTACTTTCTGCCCCACGGAAAACTTATCCCTCCTCTTTCTCGGCAACAACCACGGTTATGTGGCTGGTACGCCTGCGCAGAATGTCGGCGCGCCCCATCGCCCGGGGCTGATAGCGCTTTAAAGTGGGCCCCTGATCCACGTAGCATCTTTTTATGAATAACTCGTCCCTGTTCATCTGCAGATTGTTTTCCGCATTCGCGGCGGCGGACTTCACCACTTTGGTCACCGCCGACGAGGCCCGCTTGGGCGTGTACCTGAGAATGGCGAGCGCCTCGTCCACTTTTTTGCCCCGGATGAGGTCCACCACTTGACGGACCTTGCGCGGGGACAGCTTTATGAACCTGGATACGGCTTTGGCCTCCATAATGTTAACCCCCTATCAGTCGTCAGCCGTACGTGCGGCGGCGCTTCTCCGAAATACCCGCTCGCGCCTTACGGCTTACGCCTATCTTCCTACGCTCCTCGTGCCTTTCGTGACGCCTGCGTCTTTACTTCAAGGCCGTCGATCTCTCGGTATGGTGGCCGTGCCCCCTGAAAACCCTGGTGGGGGCGAACTCTCCCAGTTTGTGTCCCACCATGTCTTCGGTAATATAAACGGGGACGTGCTTTCTGCCGTCGTGCACGGCAATAGTGTGGCCGACCATCTCGGGGAAAATGGTGGAGCGCCTCGACCATGTCTTGATCACCCTTTTTTCCCCGGTCTCATTCATCTTTTTTATTCTCGCCAGGAGCCGCTCCTCGCAATAAGGCCCCTTCTTCAATGAACGACCCAAAACTTTGCCTCCTCTCGTTTTGGTCGCAAGTCGTTGGTCGTTAGCCGTCCGCGAAATTCCGGCTGAACAAAATACCTTTCATGCTAACCACCAACCACCAACCACCAACCGCTACTTGGTTCTCCGTTTGACGATCAGTCTGTCGGCCGGTTTTTTCTTTCTGGTTCTGGCGCCCAGGGCCGGCTTGCCCCACGGTGTAACCGGGTTGCGCCCGATGGGTGAACGGCCTTCACCGCCGCCGTGCGGGTGATCCACCGGGTTCATGACAACTCCCCGCACCGTCGGACGGATCCCCAGCCAGCGCTTTCTGCCGGCTTTGCCGATGGTGATATTCTCGTGCTCGACATTGCCGACCTGACCGACGGTGGCGCGGCATTCCAGAAGGATAAGGCGCATTTCGCCGGAGGGCATTCTGATGTTCGCGTACTTGCCTTCCTTGGCCATCAACTGCGCCGAGGTTCCCGCGGAGCGGACCAGTTTTCCGCCCCCCTTCGGGTAAAGCTCGATGTTGTGAATCATCGTACCCACCGGAATATTTCTCAGCGGCAAGCAGTTGCCCGCCTTGATGTCGGCATCCGGTCCGGATACCACCTTCTGCCCCACTTCCAGGCCCACCGGCGCCAAAATGTAGCGCTTTTCCCCGTCGGCGTAGCTCAACAGCGCTATGCGCGCGCTCCGGTTGGGATCGTACTCGATGCCGACGACCCTGGCCGGGATGCCGTCCTTGTCTCTTTTGAAGTCGATTACCCTGTACAAACGTTTATGGCCGCCGCCGCGGTGTCTTACCGTAATCCTTCCCTGGGCGTTCCTGCCGCCGCTCTTCTTCAGCGGCCGCAAGAGAGATTTTTCCGGCTCGGTTTTGGTGATCTCCTTAAAGTCCGAAACTGTTACGAACCGCCGGCCGGGTGAGGTCGGTTTAAACTTTTTTACAGCCACAGGGAATTCACCTCCTTTATGTCGTAGGTATCAGGCCTTACATTCCTTCCAGGATCTCTATCTTGTCGCCTTTTCTCAGTTTTACTATTGCTTTTTTGGTGTCGGGAGTCTTGCCGGGAATGTTTCTGACTCTCTTCCATTTGCCCTTTACCCGCATCGTGTTGACCTTTTCCACCTTGACCTTGAAAAGATGCTCGACGGCCTGCTTTATTTCAATCTTGTTGGCCTTCGGGTCGACGATAAAGGTGTATTTGTTCTTCTGCATGAGGGATGTGCTTTTCTCGGTGACAACCGGTTTCTTCAGGATGTCGCGCGGGTTTTTCATCAGACGAACACCTCCTCGACCCTGGCCACGGCGTCTTTCGTAATAACCAGCTTGTCGTAGGCCAAAATATCGTATACGTTGAGGCCGGAAGCCGCCAGCGGCTTGATGTTTGGTATGTTCCTGGCGGATTTCGCCACTGTCTCGTCTTTTTCAGCCGTAACTACGAGAGCGTCGCTCACCTTGAGATTGTTGAGTATCCTCACCATGTCCTTCGTCTTGGGCCGTTCGAGCTTGAGACTTTCAAGCACGACTATATCCCCGGAGTTTACCTTGGCGGACAAAGCCGACTTCAGAGCCAGCCTCCTGACTTTTTTGGGCAGTCTGTAACCGTAATCTCTCGGATGGGGTCCGAATACGATCCCCCCGCCGCGCCAGATGGGCGAGCGTATCGAGCCGTGGCGGGCCCTGCCGGTGCCTTTCTGGCGCCACGGCTTGCGGCCGCCGCCGCTGACCTCCGCCCTGGTTTTGGTGTCGTGCGTGCCGAGCCGGCGTCTGGCAAGGTGCATTACAACAGCGTCGTGAAGAACCGGCTCATTGACCTGGACGCCGAAAATCTCGTCTTTCAAGATCATCTCGCCGACCTGCTCGCCGTTGATATTGTACAATGCTACTGTGGGCATAATATACCTCCTTTGGGTCGTGTGCAGCGGGCCGTGGGCTGATCCGGCCGCGGGCGGTCCCGCTCCCCGCATCCTGCGGTTTCAATTCTCACTTCCCGCGGCTCTTCACGGACGGCTTGATCAGCACCAGGCCTCCTCTTGGACCGGGCACGGCCCCCTTGACGGCTATCATGTTGCGTTCGCCGTCCACTTTGGCCACCGTCAGGTTTTGCACCGTTACCCGCTCCACTCCCAGGCGGCCAGGCAGTTTTCTTCCCTTGAACGTTCTGGCCGGACCCTTGGCGCCAAGCGAGCCGGGCCGCCTGTGGTACTTGGAGCCGTGCGACATCGGTCCCCGGTGAAATCCGTGGCGCTTTATTCCTCCGGCAAAACCGCGGCCTTTGGTTGTGCCCACCACGTCAACCTTTTCACCCTCGGCAAAAATGTCCGCCTTTATTTCCTGTCCGATCCGGTAAGCGTCCGGATCGTCAACCCGTAATTCCCGCAAAAAACGGAGCGGCCGGACTCCCGCCCCGGCAAAGCGGCCTTTGTCCGGTTTGTTTACAAGACGTTCCTTCTTCTCGCCGAAACCGATCTGAATGGCTTTGTAGCCGTCTTTTTCAAGAGTTCTTTTCTGCACGACGATACAGGGGCCCGCCTCTATTACAGTAACGGGAACGGCAAGGCCGGTGTCCGTATAAATCTGCGTCATTCCAACTTTTTTCCCGATGATACCTTTGGGCAATTTTACGCACCTCCGTTTTCCGGAAAACCTTTTTGCCGCCGGCCGGTTTTCCGGATTTCACAGCTACAGCTTTATTTCAATATCCACACCGGCGGGCAGGTCCAGGCGCATAAGCGCGTCAACAGTCTTCGGGGTGGGTTCGAGAATATCGATCAGGCGTTTATGCGTGCGCATTTCAAACTGCTCGCGGGAATCCTTGTTGACATGGGGACTGCGCAAAATCGTGTAAATGTTTTTTTCGGTAGGCAGCGGAACGGGACCGGCCACCGAGGCGCCCGTCCTCCTGGCCGTTTCCACTATCTTCTGGGCGGACTGATCGAGCATGTGATGATCGAAAGCTTTCAGTCTTATCCTTATTTTCTGGCTTTTCATTTTCTATCCGGTCCTCCTTTTCGCCCGTTTAAACAGGCCCCGGTTCAGTCATCAGACGCCGGCC
>Ga0208825_1002197_pt1 | contig 13297 bp, 14 predicted proteins | sample AD_UKC113_MetaG_FD_184450 | JGI IMG/M metagenome (GOLD analysis project Ga0208825, IMG submission 184450) | Active sludge microbial communities of municipal wastewater-treating anaerobic digesters from Hong Kong - AD_UKC113_MetaG (SPAdes)... | ecosystem: Engineered > Bioreactor > Anaerobic >...
GGAAAGAAAGAGAATCCGTTTCGCGGCCGCGAAACGCTCCTCGGGCTCGGCGTGTCGAGCCCGGGTCGGGCCGCGGCCGGGCCCTTCCCCGGGGATAAGCCCAAGCGGCGAAGGGGGGTCGGCAGGCGCACAGGCGGGTTGCTCCAAGCGCAGCGCCGGAGCGTTCCGCCGCAACGCCTGCCGACGCCCCTTCTTGAGCGGAAACAAGGAATACACTACTGTATGAAATAACAGTCAATCCAATGTCCCTCTGCCTCCCCTTCCTGTCCTGGCGCCCGCCCGCCGGCTTTCCATCACCGGCGGACGACTACGACCATGCCCGACTGGACCTGAACGAACTGCTGATTGCCCACCCGCTGGCCACGTTCTTCTTCGAGGTGTCAGGCCGTTCGATGGAAGGAGCGGGAATATTTGACCGCGATCTGGTTATCGTGGATCGGGCGATCAAGCCAGCGCACGGCTGCATCGTGTTGGCGCAGGTGGACAACGACTTCACCGTGAAGTACCTGCGCCTGCGCCGGGGACAACCCGAACTGGCCTCGGCCAACCCGACCTTTCCGACTCTGCGGCCGGCGGAAGGCCAGCAGTTGCTGGTGTGTGGCGTGGTGACCGCCGCGATCAAACGGTTCACCCGAACGCGGCATTTCTGACTGGTGCCCGATGCACTTCCCAGGGCCGTTTGCCCTCATCGATGCCAACAACTTCTATGTCTCGTGCGAACGGGTATTTCGCCCGGCGCTGGAAGGCCGGCCGGTCATCGTCCTGAGCAACAACGATGGCTGCGCCATCGCGCGCAGCAACGAGGCGAAGGCGCTCGGGATCAAGATGGGCCACCCCTGGTTTCAGGTGCGTCAGGCCTGGCCGGACGCCGGCATCACGGCTCTCTCCGCGAACTTCGCGCTCTACGGGGACATGAGCAGCCGACTCATGGGCGTCGCAGCCGGCCTCGGGCCGGAGCAGGAGGTCTACAGCATCGATGAAACGTTCATCGGCCTGGCCGGCATCCCGGGTGACCTGGCGCGGCGCAGCCACGCCGTGAGGTCGCGCATCCTGCAATGGACGGGCCTGCCGACCTGCGTCGGCATCGGCCCGACCAAGACGCTGGCCAAGCTGGCAAACCACATCGCCAAGTCGGCCGAGCGCAAGCCCGGCAGCTACCCGGCCGAGCTGGCGCAAGTGTGCAATCTGGCCATCCTGCCGGCGTCCGAGCTGGACGCCATCATGGCGGCCACGGAAGTGAGCGAGGTGTGGGGAATCGGCCCGCGCATCGCCGGCCAGCTGCGCATGCTCAATGTGCGCACCGTACGCGATGCCGCCAGTCTCGATCCGGCGACGGTGCGCCGGCGCTGGTCCGTCACACTGGAACGGACGATCCGCGAGCTGCAGGGCCAACCCTGCATCGGCCTGGAACAGCAGCCTTCAGCCAAACAGCAGATTGCCTGCACGCGCAGTTTCGGCCAGCCAGTGGACAGCCTGGAACCGATGGTGCAGGCCGTCAGCGAATTTGCGGCCCGCGCGGGCGAGAAACTGCGCGCGCAGGGCGGCAGGACAGGGCAGATGCTGGTTTTTGCGCACACGAGCCCTTTCCAGCCCGGCAAGAGCTATTCCAAGTCGATCACGCTGGCGCTGCGCCGGCCCAGCAGCAACACCCTGGACCTGGTGGCCACGGCCGCGCGCGGCATGCGGGCAATCTTCAAGCCGGGCATTCAGTTCATGAAAGCCGGCGTGATGCTGCTCGACCTGGCGCCCGAAGGCCAGGAGCAGGAGGAATTGCCGCTCGACAACGAGGGCGAGGCCTCGGAGCGGCTGATGAGCGTCTTGGACGCCATCAATGATCGCTACGGCCAGGGCGCGATTCGCGTGGCCAGCGCCGGCACACAGGTAAAAAAACGCGAGTGGGAGATGCGTCAGCAACTGCGCACGCCGCGCTACACCACGCGCTGGGACGAACTGCCGGTGGCGCGAACCTGAACCGGTTGGCCGACAACCGGTCATCAAGGGCAAATGCGCCACCTCGCGTGCAACGCAAGCTAACACCCGTATTGCTTGCGACCATTGGGCAGCAGGCGATAGCGCCCACCCTTCGGGCCGGTGATGCAGCCATCCGAATCAGCCGTTTGCGGTTGCGGCTGGTGCCTGAAGTCCCACGGCGCCACTGGATTGGCGTCTGCCCACAAACCGACGCGCGCCTTGCGAGCAACGAGCTCGGCCCGGGGGAACTGGGAGTCGGTCTGGTACTTGGTATAGGCCCACGCCAATCCGGCCTTGACCTGCTCCAGGTTGGCGTCCTGCCCACGGCACTCCACCCGGGCCACCGTGCGGCCGTAGCGATCCGTCGTCGTGGGACGGAGCGTGGCCTCGACCCGGTAGCACAGGTCTGAGAGGTGTTCCTTGCTGCGCCGGCCAAAAGGCTGGCCCGATTCGGGCGCATCGATCTCGGCCAGGCGTACCTTGACCTGGCTGTAGGGATGCGTCGGATCGCGCGTCGGGCATCGTGCGGTCAGGGTGTCGCCATCGGAGATTCCGACGACCAGACAAATCAGGGCGGCGGCCAATGGCATCGCCTAGCCCTCGCCGGTGTCGGACTTGGGCAACCGGCGTACCGAGGACAACTGCATGGCGGTGTCCCACTGAGCCTCCAGTCGGGTAATGCGCCGGTCGTGCTCGCGCAGTTCGTGCGAGATCCCCTTGAGCACTTCACCCGCGCGTTTCACGTCGTCGGTCAGCCTGAGCACTTCCTTGATGGCCTTGGCAGCCTCGGTGAGCGCGCTCATGCCGCGGCCGTGGCCTTGTGAAGCGAAGTTTCCCTGAGCGACTGCAAGGTCTGCTCGGCTTCGGCCAGGCCTGCGCGCAAACTGGACTGGGCCTCATTGATGGCAACGCGCAAGTCAGCCGTCAACGCCTGCAGTTCGCCTTCTTCAAGCGCCGCCTGCGCGTCCTGCGGGTGCTCGAAACGGCCCCGGATCACTCCTCCCACGCTGGTTTTCTCCTGACTGGCCAGGCGTGTCAGATTCGCCTTGAACTCGGGCGTGGCCAAGAACGTAATGCGTTCAGACTTCATGGTGCACTCCTATGCATGATCATGCACATGATAATATCAAATCCACTCGCGTCATCGGGACAGCCCGTCACGCGCCTTTCCGACTTCCTTGCCCGGCGCCAGCTCCGCCCGGCCATCGCGATAGCGCAAACTCCCGGCCTGGCCAACGGCCGCGCCTGTCACAACCGCCTTGTCGTGCAGGATGGCCGTATTCGGGCTCAGGCGCTGTATCCAGTGGGTGGGCGTCTCCCCCACGATGGCGCCCACGTAAATCCCGGCGCCGCTGGCCGCGCGCACCTGCGCGCCTTCCTTGCCCAATAGCTGGCGCGCCCGTTCCTCGGCTTCGCCCAGCGCGCCCAGCTGCGCCGACTTGACCCGCTCGGACCCATCCAGAGTCAGGCTGCGCCCGATCAGCTCGCGCAGCGTAGGCTTCTTGGCATGTGCCGCCAGCACTTCGACATAGGCGAAATATTCGGCGCGGTTGTCGGTCGCCATCGCCCGCTTCATGTCGAGGCCAGGAAATGTGCGCTGCGTCACGGCCACGTCCCGAGCGATGTAAAGCTCATCGCGACTGAGGGCGTTGGCCGTCGTGGTGCCCCAATCCAGCCGATAGCCGGCTTCCTTGGCCAGCTGCGCCGTGAAGCTGCGCAAGGTACGACTGTTGCCCTCCACAAACGGGTGTGCATGGTCCAGGTCGCCGTACAGCTTGGCCAGCCTGTCGGTGGCCTGCTCCAGCAGCAGGCCCCGCAACCCTTCGACGCCTCCGAGTTCCCCGAGCACTTGGTTCACGCGCGCTGCGAAATCATGCGGCATGTAGTGGACACGGTGTCGCGTCACGCCAGCCTCCAGCTTGCGGTTCTTCATGTAGTGGGGAAACTCAGGCTTCGGCTCCCGGAAAACGCCCGGAGAAAACTCCGGAAAGTCCTGGAAGATGTGCCCGTGAATGCGTCGCAGATGATCGGCGTCGAACCGGCCCCGGATGGGGTTCAGCTCAAGCTGATACGCCCGCAGGAAACTCGGGTGCATCGATGCGGGCTCGTCACCCTCCATCGTCGTCGGCGCGCGGGCTCAGGCCGCCGCGTCGATTTGCTTCTGATCCCGCTGCCACATCGCCAGACCCAGGCGGATGAATTCATCCATCGAGATTTCGCCATTGATGTGGCGCTCGGCCAGCGCCAGCCCCTCGGCGCTCAGGACGATGCCCTCGAAACGCACGCTGCCGCGCGCGAACTCGAACGCCGCGCGGCGGCGGGCGCGCTCTTCATCGGTGATCGTGGCACGAACGTCCATGCTGGGCTCTCCTGCGCTGCTATACATTTTAAATCAGTGCGAACTTTCAAAGGGGTGACGAACTACGTCCGCCACCCCAGCGTTCCATCACATCGGGACATCCTCCTCCGACTCATAGCCCGCTGGCACCCCGTCGCCCTGCTTCTTGTCCAGGAACCGGAAGCTGCGCGCCACCACCTCGGTCGTGTAGCGATCCTGCTTGTCCTTGTCCTGCCACTTGCGGGTGCGCAAGCGCCCCTCCACGTAGACGGTCGAACCCTTGTGCAGGTACTGCGTCACCGTCTCGACCACCGGGCCGCCGAACACGATGTTGTGCCATTCGGTGCGCTCCTTCGTCTCGCCGCTCTCGCGGTCCTTCCAGCGCTCATTGGTGGCCAGGCTCACCGTCGCGATGCGCGCGCCATCCGGGAAGGTGCGCACCTCGGGATCGCTGCCCAGGTTGCCGATCAGTTGAACTTTGTTCAAGGAAGCCATGTCTTTTCTCCTAAGTCGCCAAGTTGAATAAAGAGCGTTGCCGCCCGATCAGCACACGTTGCCGTGCACCCCTTCCGAGCCGATGGCCAGGCCATCAACCCCGAATCCCAAAAACCCACTTGCTCTGGAAGATTTCTGAGCCGATGCGTGATTCGCTGTGGTTTTCATGGCATCGCGTCCTTTCGAGTGGTGGGAGTGACTTGCTCCGGTGAGTTCCATCGCCGTGCGTCCTCGAAAGCCCGCAGCGGCCCGGCTGCAAGGGCACGCCCGCAAGCCGCAGCTCGAAGCAAAGCGAAGAGACCGGGTGAGGACGTGGGCAAAGCCTTCACCCTTGCAGCCGGGAACCAGCGCAGGGCCAAGGTCGCACGAGTCGGCGATGAAACGTCTCGCATCGGAGGAGCCAGCCACCCCGACGAGACGCAACGCCGGAAAACCACGGCGCGGCCCGTCAAGGCCCGCCCGCGGGCCGGGCGCAGCCGCCAAAAACCCACCGTTTCGCGGACGCGAAACGGCAAGCCGAAGCCTTCTCGGACGCTCGCAAGGAATCGCGGATTTCCGTGCGGGCGCCAAGGGCTGCACGGCCGTCAACCCTCCAGGTACGCCAGCGCTTTTTTCACGGTGCGCTCGATGTAATCGTCCTGCCGCAACCGCGACCCCTTGTGCGACAGGTCGCGCCCGGCAATCGCCGCCCGCACTGCATGCGCCCCCAGCCCCCGGCCCAGGGCGTGAATGGCAAAGGCCAGATCCGCGCGGGTGTAGTCGCCTCCGTAGCGTGCATCCCGCCAGAAATGCGCGATCGGCAGCGCGTCTCCCGAAACACGGGCGCCAGTCGCCGCCATGGCCTGGCGCCGCGCCTCCTGCTGCTGGCGCTCGGCCGCCAATTCACGTTCGGCTTCGGCAACCACCGAAGCCGCCTCGGCATATCCGCCGGTTGGCGCCAGCACCGGGTGTAAGCGGACAAAGGGAAAGCGTCCGCCCGCGTCCCGGTACTTCTCTTTGCGATTGGTGAAACCGGCCAGTCGGCCGAGATGGCGCCAATCGGCGCTGTTTTCATCGGCGCCGAAGCGCGCCGCGATCAACCGCGCCACCCGGGTGGCCACGGGCTTGTCCATCAAGCGTCCGTTGCCCAGCCAGGCCTGGAAGTTGTCCGGGGACGTTTCGATCAGGAGCGATGGCTCGAAGCCCTGGGCCTGCATGGCCAGTACCGCGTCGCTGGAAAGGTCATCGACCAGGGTCATCGTGTGCGGCCAGGCCGGCCGCACATAGATGTTTCCGCCATGGGCATTGCGGTATTTGAGCCACGGCAAAAGCCGCCCGGCATCCTCTACACCGACCGATCGAAGTTGCATTTTGTCGCATACCATGTCGAGCACACCAATCTCGACACGGCTGCAACCAAATGCCCTTATCTGTAGGTGAAAGTAAGTGTCTGAAACGGCCACTGCAATGATTTGAGTAACGCGGTTTCCCTCATTATACTGCATTACGTAATGCACATTTAGGACCGAGATGTCTCGAACCGTGGAGCAGGACTCGCGGCTGCAGGAGAAGCTTCGAAGGGAGCTGGGACCGCAGGTGTTGGCGGAGTTGGAGAACCCAAAAACCGAGGACGTGCTGTTGAACCCCGACGGCCTCCTATGGGTGAAGCGCGCGGGCGAGGGTTTTGTCGAGCTCGGCCCGTACAGCCAGCAAAACGCGCTGTCGGCCATGGGCACCATCGCCGCCTGGCACGAAACCGTCGTCCATTACGACAAGCCGATCCTGGAATGCGAGCTGCCGATCGACGGCAGCCGCTTCGAGGGCATCGTTCGGCCCGTGGTGTCCGGCCCCTCGTTTGCCATCCGCACCCGCGCCACGCAGATCTACTCGCTGGACCAATACCGCGACGCCGGCATCATCACCGTCGCCGCCGACACCCTCAACGGCAAGCGCCGAGCCGCCAGTTCCTTCGTCGATGAAGTCAAGGCCCAAGGCCTCGATCACACCGCCATCATCAAGAAAGCGGTGCTGGAAAAAAAGTCCATCCTGGTCGTCGGCGCCACCGGCTCGGGCAAGACCACGCTGGTGAATGCCTTGCTGCTGGAAATGAGCAAGGTCGCTCCGCAAGACCGCGTTCTCATCATCGAGGACACGGTCGAATTGCAATGCTTCGTCAAGAACTACGTGCAGCTCAAGGCCTTCGGCAACGTCTCCATGCTCGATTGCCTGAAGGCCAGCATGCGCTTGAAGCCCGTGCGCATCGTGGTCGGCGAAGTGCGTGGTTCCGAGGCCCTGACCCTGCTCAAGGCCTGGAACACCGGCCATCCCGGCGGCGTGGCCACGGTTCACGCCAACGACGCGCTGGCCGGGCTCAAGCGCCTTGAAGCCCTGATTTCCGAAGCCACCACCTCGGCCCAGCAAAGCCTGATCGCCGAGGCCATCGACCTGGTGGTGTTCATCGACGAGGAACCGCGCCTGGGCGCGGGCCGGAAAGTGCGTGAGGTACTTGCCGTGCGGGATTTCGATCACGCCGGCATGCGCTACGTCGTGGATTACCTGTAGAGCGTTTTTTCAACCAAGGAGCAAGAGCAATGAAAGCAAAAGGAATCAAACAATTGGGCGCCGCTGCACTGTGCTGGGCCATGTTTCGGGCAGCGCATGCAAGCAGCGTCGGCGGCGGCGGCCTGCCGTGGGAGGATCCACTGAAAAAAATCGCCGACAGCCTGACCGGCCCTGTGGCCCTGGCCATCAGCCTGATTGCCTTCGTGGTAGCAGGCGGAACGCTGGTGTTTGGCGGCGAACTCTCCGAGTTCGCGCGGCGCGCGGTCATGGTCGTCATGGCCGTGGCTTTTCTGGTCCTCGGCGGTCAATTCATGACCACATTGTTCCGGGTCAGTGGCGCCCTGATCTGACATGGCCGCCACGTCGGGCAGCAGCCTCGCGCAGGACCCCCCGCGCGAGGTGGACGTGTACGAGTCCGTCAACAGGCCCAACCTGTTGATGGGCTGTGAGCGCGAACCGATCCTGGTGGTGGGAATGATGTGCGCCATGCTGGTCTTCGCGCTCCTGACCTTCTGGTCCATCGTGCTGGGTACCGCCGCCTGGCTGGGCGCGGTCTATGCACTGCGCAAGATGGCCAAGGTCGATCCCATCATGACGCGCGTGTACTCGCGCCATCTGCGCTACGCCCCGTTCTATCCGGCGCAGCCACGCATCACGGGCCGGGAAGCGGAAGTCCCGCCGGGGTGGATCAAATGAGAACCATCAAACAGTACCGCACCCACGAGCGCGGGTTTTCTGACCTGCTGCTGTATTTCGGTCTGGTGGCCGATGGCGTCATCCAGCTCTACGACGGTTGCCTGATGGCGGCCTGGGCGTACCGCGGCCCCGACCTGCAGGCCGCGACCAACGCCGAAATGTCGTCGATCGTCGCGCGTCTGAACAACGTCCTCAAGCTCGGTAGCGGCTGGATGATTCACGTCGATTGCATGCGCAGCTCGGCGCCGGGCTACCCCGAGGGCGGCGCCTTCCCGTCGATTACCGGGCGCGTGATCGACGACGAACGACGTCAACAGTTCACGCAGGAGCGCGCGCACTTTGAAAGCGAATACGTTCTCACCCTGACCTACCGCGTTCCCGCGGCGCGGGAAGAAAAATTCAAGGGCTGGCTCTACGAAGGTGGCGAACGCCAGGCGCGCGATCCCGCGCAGCGCATGCTGGAGTTCTTCACCGACTCGTGCGCGCGCTTTGGCGACGTGCTTGGAACCGTGGTGCGCGCCCGCCGGCTCGCAACAATCACCGAGACGGACGAGTACGGCGCCGAAGTCAAGTACTGCGAACTGAGCCGCTACGTGCGCCGCACCATCACCGGCGAGGACTTCCCGTTCGCCCTGCCGGACCTGCCGGTCTATCTGAACAAGATCCTGGCCACGCGCGATTTCGTCGGCGGCATCACGCCGCGCCTGGGCAACAAGCACATCAAGGTGGTGGCCATCACCGGCTACCCCAAGATCAGCCAGCCGGGCATGATCGCGGCCCTGGACACCCTGTCGGTGGAGTTCCGCTGGAACACGCGCGCGATCATCCTCGATCCCGAAGACTCGCGCTCACTGCTGGACAAGGAGCGGCGCAAGTGGCGCGGCAAGATTCGCAGCTTCCGCGACCAGATTCTGAGAACGCAGTCCGGCGCCATCAACCACGACGCGCTGGAAATGGCCGAGCAGGCCGAGAGGGCGATGGGCGTGGCCTCGGCCGGCAACGTCTATTTCTGCCTCTACTCCTGCAATGTGGTGGTGATGAATGACAGCCTGGAGAAAGCCGACCAGGATGCCAACGCGGTTGCCAAGCTGATCAAGACCTTGGGGTTCGACTGCTTCGTCGAGTCCATCAACGCCATCGAGGCCTGGCGCGGCACGCTGCCGGGCGATGGCTATCGCAACGTGCGCCGGGTCGTGCTGCACACGCTGAACATGGCGGATCTGCTGCCGACCACCAGCGTCTATGCCGGCGAACGTGAGAACCCCTCGCCCCTGATGCCGGCGCACTCCCCTCCCCTGTTCCATGCCGCGACTTCGGGCGCCACGCCGTTTCGCTTCAACGCGCACGTCGGCGACCTCGGCCACATGCTCAACATCGGACCCACCGGCGCCGGCAAATCAACGCTGCTGGGCCTCAAGGTGGCCCAGTGGTTTCGCTACCCCGGCGCCCAAGTGTTCGCATTCGACAAGGGCTATTCGCTGCAAACCCTGGCCATGGCCTGTGGCGGGGATTTCTACGACATTGGCGGTGAGGAAGGCAACGACGCACACAGCATCGGCTCCGGCTTCGCGCCCTTGGAGAACATCGACACCGACGCCGACATTGCCTGGGCCACCGACTACATCGCCGACCTCTGCACGCTCTCGAACGGCACCGACGACGGCCACAACCCGGTGACCGCGAAGCACAAGAAGGCGATCACCGAAGCCTTGCGCACGCTGGCCCAATCCACCCGCAAGGGCGAGGGCCAGCGCAGCCTGACCAACTTCGCCGGCACGGTGCAGGATGAGGACGTACGTGACGGCATCTACCCCTACACCCTGGGCGGCCCCTACGGCATCTTCCTGGACGCGGAACGCGACAACCTGATCGATTCCCGCTTCATGGTGTTCGAGATGGAGCACCTGATGGCGCTGCAGAAGAAAGCGGTGATCCCGGTTCTCCTGTACCTGTTCCGTCGGATCGAACTGCGCCTCGACGGCTCGCCCACGCTGATTCCCCTGGACGAGTCCTGGGTCATGCTGGACAACCCGCTGTTCAAGGCGCGCATTCGCGAATGGCTGAAGACCTTCCGGCGCAAGAACGCCGTGGTCGATCTCTACACCCAGGGCGTGACCGACATCTCCAAGTCCTCGATCAAGGATGCGCTGATCGAATCCTGCCCGACCAAGATCTACCTGCCCAACGCGGAGGCCAAGACACCCAATATCCGAAGCGTCTACGAGGACATGGGCTTCAACTCGAAAGAGCTCGATCTGATTTCGACGGCCACGCCCAAGCGCCACTACTACATCACGTCACCCATGGGCAAGCGCCTCGTGACTCTGGGCTTGGGCCCGGTCACGCTGGCCTTCGTCGGCGTCAACGGCAAGTCGCAACGCATGCAAGTGCGCGAAATGCGCCAGCGCTTTCCCGACACCTGGCCGGCCGAATGGTTGCGCGCCCACGCGAACCAACCCGACTGGGCCGATTACTGGCTTTCCTTCACCCAAAGCACGCAAACGGAGGTTCCCCATGAAGTCGAGACAACTGAGTAAACGCGGCCTGGCGGCCTCGATCGCCATGGCTCTGGCCACCCCGGGCATGCCGAGCCTGGCGGCCGGCGCCGGCTGCCCACAGTGCGCCACCGAGCCCACTCAAATCATGAACAACATCGAGCTGGTCATGCAGTACACCAAGCAGGTGGAGCAGCACACCACGCAAGTGGCGAACATGACCTACAACTTGTCCAGACTTCAGGACGCGCTCCTTCAGGGCACCAATTTCAATCTCCTCGGCCCACTGAAACCGTTCTACGACCTGGCCGGAGCCCTGCGCAGCCTCGGCACCGCCGTGCAGAACGCCAAGGGCATCGCCTACAGCATGGACAACCTGGACGGCCGCTTCCGCGCCCAGTTCAAGGGCTACGTGGCCAACCCCAACATGAGCAGCCAATACCGCTCCTGGGCCGACAGCGTGAACGGTACCTTCGAATCGACCATGAAGGGCATGGAACTCACGCAAAGAGAAATCGAGAACGAAGCCACCTTCGCCCAAAAACTCCAGAACATGGCCGCGACCTCCAAAGGCCGCAACCAGCTTGAGCAAACCATCATTGCGTTTGCCGATTCATCAGTCGGACAGATGCAAAAACTCCGCTCCCTCATGCTGCTGGATATGCAAAGCAAGCAGGCCTATCAGGCCTACCAGGTCAACAACGAAATGGTGATGAGAGCCAACACCGAGGGCGCGCTAAAACCAAATTTCACCACGCAGACGAAAAGCAATTTGACGGGGGAATTGAAATGAAAATCTTCATTTTGACATTTATTATGTTTTTGCTGATTGGATGTTCTCGCGAAAATCCTAATACCCAGGATGCAACAGCCGCGGTCGAGCAAGCTGCCAGCCAAGCAGCAGAACAACAACAGCGCCGATCAGAGGCCTTGAAGCCGAATTTCACGAAACAAAGCAAAACCAATGTCACTGGCGAACTTGGGAAATGACATGAAGAGCCCTCGGAGATCGTGGGCTAGGCTCTTGGCGGGTGCCGCCATTCTAATTGGCGGCATGGCACAGGCGCAGCAAGTAGATGTAGGCACATTTCCGCAGCAGTATATGAATGCTGCAATGAATATGTGGCCCGTCGTAGAGCCTTTTGCTCGATCTCTCTTCTGGGTTCTTGCAAGCATTCAACTTGCTTGGGCTGCGATCATGTTGACTCTTGAAAAGTCAGATTTGCAGGGCTGGGCTGCTGGCTTGATAAGGCAAATTTTCTTCATAGGTCTTGGCGCAGCCATTCTGCTCAATGCGAAAAATTGGATGTGGGCTCTTTTCAACTCATTCCTTCGACTTGGAACATCGGTCAGCAGCGAAGCGCTACAGCCAGGTGACATTTTTGGGATTGGAGTCCAGATGGCTTGGACGATCTCCAACAAGGAAGTTGGCTTTGATATCCCGTTGGGCCTTGCATACTTACTCTGCGCAGGCGTCATTGTTCTCGCGTTCACATTAATTTCCGTTAGCCTTCTATTGGCACTTATTGAGGGCGCCATTGCCGTGGTCCTAGGACAAATATTACTCGGGTTCGCCGGTTCCAAGTGGACAATAGGGTACACGGAAAAATATATCGGCATGATCGTAAATGTTGGCATGAAGGTGTTCGTCACATACTTCATGGCCGGCATCGCCATCACGATTACCAAGAACTGGCTGGCGATTGCCGATTCCGCGAAAGAGATCAGCAAGATTTATGAGCTGGTAGGAGGCGCCATCATCCTATGCGTCGTCGTTTGGGCGGTGCCAAGGTTCGTTTCGCTGGTGATCGGAGGAGCACCTTCCCTTGGTTTTTCAGATGCCGCCGGTGCGGTCGCCGGAATGGCTACGGCCGTCGGCACGGCTGCCGGCGGCGCAATGAAGCTTGCGCACAATGCCGGTGGCGCTGTTGGCGGACTATCAGCAGGAAACCGGATTTCTGGTGGAGGAGCACCTTCACCAGCAGGACCAGACGGCAAGACGGTCCCCCCACCCAGCGCCCCTTCCGGCTATTCGGGCGGATCAGCGGCCAATGCCTGGTGGAACCCGTCGCCCGGCTCGAGCTCGGGATCGCGTCCGGAAGCAGGCGCAAACCCCAGCAGCGAAGCAAGCGGTGCAGCGAGCGGCCAATCCGGCCCGACACCCGAGCAAGCGGGAGCAACGTCCAAGGCGAATGCGGCCGAAAGCGGCGCAAGGAGAATGGCCGGCGGCCCCGACGTCGTTTCATCGGCTGCGCGCGGCATCGCCGCAACCGCTGGCATGAGTCAGTTCGTGCCTTCCGCTGGCGGCTCATCGGGCGGTTTGACCAGTCGAAACGCTGGTGGCCAGGGCGTTCCCGGCAGCGGTCAGGCCGTGCCGGCCCCATCATCGACCAGCGGCCTGGAAGCTCGCGGCAGCTCCCCGATCAGCGGTGAGGCGCCCGGCGGCGTGGGTCAAGCCACGGCGGAAATCTCCAGCTCCCCGCCCGCCGGCATCACAGCGAGTGCGCCCATGAGCAGCGGCCCCGGCGGGTCAATTTCCGCACTGAGGGCAGGCGCAGGTGCCGGCCCTTCGAATCCATCCCCGCCAACCAGCAACGCCGCAACTCAAAGCTCCGACCCGGGTGTGGGCCCCGCCGACGCCAGCGTCGCATCCACGGCGGGCTTTGCGTCGGCTGGCGCGATGGCCAGTGGAGCGCTGTCATCAAGCAGTTCGAGCCCGGCCCTCGCTCCGACTCCCGCCCCCACCCCCTCCCCGGCGCCC
>Ga0208825_1002202_pt1 | contig 13286 bp, 13 predicted proteins | sample AD_UKC113_MetaG_FD_184450 | JGI IMG/M metagenome (GOLD analysis project Ga0208825, IMG submission 184450) | Active sludge microbial communities of municipal wastewater-treating anaerobic digesters from Hong Kong - AD_UKC113_MetaG (SPAdes)... | ecosystem: Engineered > Bioreactor > Anaerobic >...
CCTTGCTACTGCTATTCAGGGTAAATGCCAATGTATTATAAGTGGAGATGAAGATTTACTTATCTTAAAACAATATAAAGGAATTGATATTGTTTCTCCTCAGGATTTTTGGAGATATGAGAAAAACAAATAATAAATAGAGCAACTACTTTAGAATAGGACCAAAGGTATAACAAAACAAAATTTAAGATGAAAATACTTCAAGATATTTTTTTTTCTAATTTATAAAATTTATAACAAAACAAGTATTATTTCTTTTTTATTACTTAACAACTTTTACTTTAATGGGAGTGCCAAAAGAGGAACTAACACGATAACCATCAATTTTAGTGATATTAACATCTATTTCTTGCTGACTTGCTGTTAAATTTTTAGAAAACAACAATGGTTTAAATAATAGACCAAGAAGAGCAACTGCAATTACTGTCAAAATAAACTTTGTATACCCATCCACTTTCAATTTTATCTCTTCCATTGTCCCTCCTTTTTTTAATATCCCTTTTTCTATTTGTAAAAACAGAAACAACTATCTTTTTAAAATTGTAAACTACTCCCTTAAATTATCCAAATAGAAAAAGAAACAATGTGTTGGAACAGATTTTTAATATCTCAACGAATTATTATTTTAAGTAGATTTTTATTTGACACAACAGGAAGGGACTATTTTTTAAATTGTTCTTCTAAATCAATAGGGTCTATTGCGGTGATTTCTTTGACTGCTTTTATTCCTTTGTCTACCGTACAAATAATGTCGATATGATTTTTAAGCATCACTGCTAAATGCAAAGCATCCCTGGGTTCAATTATATTTCCATACTCTTTTCCAAGTTCAATTGCTAAAGTTATATCACGATAAGTTATTGGTAAGATATTGTTTTGTTTAATTATTTTTAAGGTATCTTTTAATAACCCAATTCCTCTGTCTTCATCTCTCCTATAATGCCTATACCAAATTTCTTGAAAAACTTCTGTGTCTGTATAAGGAGTAATTTTGTTATCTAAAATTGCTTGAAGAATATCAAGACAGGGATTTTTATAAATACTTGCTTTGCCTTGTGCATACTCAAAAATACAAGTGTCTAAAAATATATTCATTTACTCCTTTCCTATAAATCCTTCTCTAATTTCTTTTTTCATTGTTTCCCAGTCAGAAACATCTCCTTTTCGAGAAGATATGCGTTTCAATGCTTCTAATTGTTCCTGATAATCAACTTTTTTAATATAGGCATTTTCCACTGCTTCCCTGATAAGAGCAGCCATAGAAACATCTCTTTCTTTGGCAAGATTTCGCAATACCTTATATTGTTCTGATGTTAAAATAATTTGAGTTTTTACCATTTCTTCTTTTTCTTCTTTAATCATTTTGGTTCCCCTTATGTTATATCATTATCTTACATTATTATATTATTTAAGAAATAATTTGTCAACAGTCATGCCGTCGTTCCACAAAAATAATCTCCAAGAAAGAGTGTTATTCCCTCAGAAACAAATTTTTAAGGATTTTTAAAGGGGAAAATTGCCTCCCTCCTTTGTTAATACTCAGACGGGCAAGCGCCGAAGCGATAAGTTATGCTTATGGGATTTTATCAAATCCCCTCTATCTCTCGTTGTGCCTATTGGTAATGTCTATTTTTTCCTGTAAAAACAAGAAGCAACCATCCATAAAATTTTCAACTATAAAATTTATAAAAAATCTCTACAGGATCCTGCGGACTTTTAAAAATGTTAAATTTTTTTTGTTCAACCCGCGCGGTTAGATATTTTTATAACTTCATTCATACTTCCACTTCTATATCCATCAAGGTCAACTGTTATATATTTATAACCGAGTGTTTTTAGTTTTTTTACAACTTTTTCTTTCATTTTTACCAGTTTTTCAATTTTCTGTTTGTCTACTTCTATTCTCGCAATTTCTTCATGCTCACGAATTCTAACAATTTTAAAACCAAGAGAAATTAAAAATTTTTCTCCTTCTTCAATTCTTTTTAATTTTTCTCTTGTTATTTTTTCTCCATAAGGAATTCTTGTTGCAAGACAGGACATTTGTGGTTTATTCCAGGTAGGTAATCCAATTTTTTTTGAATATTTTCTTATTTCTTCTTTTGTTATGTCAACCTCTTTTAATGGAGAAAGGACATTAAAAATTTTTTTTGCTTTCTCCCCGGGTCTATAATCATTTTCGTCATTTTTGTTTGTTCCATCAATTATATAATTAAATTTATTCTTTCTTCTTATTTTTTCCATTTTCTCAAATAACTCTTTTTTACACCAGAAACATCTATCAGGAAGATTTTTTATAAAATTTTTATTTTGAAGTTGGTTTGTCTTTATTTTAATGTATCTTACTCCACAACTGGCACAAAATTTTTCTGCAAAGTCCTTTTCTTCTTTGGTAAAAATATCAGATATGCTAATTACTGCAATAACATTTTCTTTTCCAATTGTTTCAACTGCTACTTCCAAAAGGAAAGAACTATCAACCCCACCTGAATAAGATACAATAACATTTTGTAAATTTTTAAGAATCCCTTTTAATTTTTTTATTTTCTCTTCCATTGTCCTGTTTTCTTCTTCAACTTTTATTTTTCCCTTCAAATGGGGGATTATATAGAGTTTATTCATTACTACTGACTTTAAAACTTGATTGTCTATTACTTGCAAAACTATAATATGAGTTATCACCAATAATTATATGGTCTAAAACTTTTATTCCAAGTATTTCCCCACTTTTTTTAAGTTGGTTGGTGAATTCAATATCTTCCTGACTTGGCTGTGGGTCACCCGATGGATGGTTATGAACGCAAATAAGACAGCAGGAAAAATTTTCAATTGCTTTCTGAAAAATGTTTCTTATGATTGGATTTGCCTGATTTATAGTCCCTTGTTCAATTTCGGACATTTCAAAAATTCTATTTTTTGCATCTAAATGTAAGACCTTAAAAATCTCAAATTTAAGGTCTCTCATCCTTGGTAAAATAAATTTTACAGCGTCTTCTGGATTTTTTATTTTTATTCTTTTTTCTTTTAGAACCTGTTCTTGCATTCTTCTTCCAATTTCAATTGCTGCTTTTATCTGACAGATTTTTGCTTCTCCCAGTCCTTTTATTTCTTCCCATTTTTTTAAATTTATATGGCTCATATTTCTGAATGACTTAAATTTATTCATTATTTCCATTGCAAGGTCAACTGCACTTTCTCCTTTTGTACCTGTTCTTAAAAGAATTGCAAGAAGTTGAGCATCAGAAAGAGTATGTTCACCATCTCTTAATAATTTTTCTCTCGGTTTTTCATCTTTTGGCCAATATTTAATTGAATTTTTTTTCATTTTTAAAAGAAAAGATAAAAACGATACCCATTAGAACAAATATAATTCCCATTATAATAAAATTTTTCTGATAAGTAAATTTACTTCTCATAAGACCTAAAAGGAAAATGCTTGCCCCAATTCCAAAGTCTCTCCATAAAAAAGTGGAAGAGATTGTATTTGCTCTTTTATTTTCTGGGATAATTTTACCAATTCTTACCGTTATTGCAATAGGAACAATTTCATATAGCCCACCTATAAAAATTATTGAAAAAATTGATAAAGGAATTGATTGATAAAAAGAAAAAATTATTAAAAAGAGTCCTGAAAATAAGAAGAAAAGAAAAGGTATAATAATTTCACCAGTTTTGTCAATTAATTTACCACCAAAAAAACTTAAAATTCCTGCTGAAAGATAGAAAAGGACGATTATTTTACTGAGAAAAGAAATTGAGAATTTTTCTGCAATAAAAAAATTAAGTTGGTTGACAACTAAACCATATCCAAAAACACTTATAAACATAGCAATGGTAAAAATTGTTAATTTTTTTGAAAATGCAGTATTAAAATTAAATTTTGAAAAAGATGTTTTCACATCTTCTAAAAAGAAGGTAAATAAAAAACCAGAAAAAGTAAAAAAGAAAGCGACTAAAAATAAATTTCTAAAATTACTTATTATGGCAATCTGTCCTAAAACAAAAGAACCAATTAAAAGCCCAACTTGAACAAAAAAACGAAGATATCCAATTTCAATTCCATATCTATTTTCATTTGAAATTTTAAGAAGCATTGTGTGAACAGATGCCCATAGAATGCATGCTCCAAATCCCCAAATAATAGCACCTAAAATAAATATACCTAAATTTTTAAAGGCAAAAAGAAAAAAAGCAAAAAGACAAGAGGCAGGAGCGCCAATCATTATTCCTTTTTTCAGACCTAATTTTTTAAGAATAGATGGAGCGAAAATTTCAGTAAAAGCCATTGTAAAATAGACACTTGCAAGAACAAATGAAAGAGGAATTGGAGAATAACCTAATTCCTTAAGATATACATTGATATATGGTTGAGAAGAACTCGTCCCTAAAAATATAAAAAAGAAAATACACCATAATAAATATCTGTTTTTCAAATTTATTTTAATTTTTCACTCCAGACCTTTATAAAATATTTTAAAGACCTATCATAAGTTTTTTCTGCATCTGGTGGGAAAAGACATCCAGGAAGTTCGTTATTTATCCAGTGGGACCTTAAACATTCACAACAAACACCTTTTTTCTCACATGGATAAGAACAGGTACAACTTTTGATATTTTTTTCTTTGTTTTTACAATTATCCATTTTTATTTTCAAGTTTGTCTTTTATAAAAGAAACCATACTTTCAATATCCATTCCAAATCTTTTTAACAATTCATCTGGTTGTCCTGAAGCACCATAATTTGTAACTCCTTTTCTGTAAAATTTACCATTATATCCATTTTCAGAAAGGTAAATTCCAACTGTCAAAGAAAGTCCTGTATCTATATGGTGGTCTTCATAAGTAATTAAAAAAGATGTTTTTAATGCTTTTTCCATAATTTCTTTATCAATTTCTGCTGGAAATGGGAAATTTATAACTCCAATAGAAATTCCATCTTTTTTTAATTCTTCAACTATTTCTATTGCTCTATAAACCATACATCCATAAGTCAAAATATAACCATCTTTACCTTCTCTTATTAAATCACATTTTCCATATTGAATATTGTAGTTATCTCCAAAATAAATTTCCCCATTTTCTTTTGTAATAATTGGTAATTTTGACCTTCCCATTCCAACAAACCAATTTCCCTCTTTATCTGAAATATATCTTATAACTTTATCTGTTTGATTTGGGTCTGCTGGTATTACTATTTTAAATCCAAAAATATTCCTTAAAACTCCAATATAATCAATACATTGATGCGTTTTCCCATCTTCTCCTACATCAAGGCCTAAATGAGTGCAGACAAGTTTTAAGTTTGTAAAATTCTGGTCATTAAGCCGTTGTTGATTATATGTCTCATCAACTCCAAAAACACCAAAATCAGAAAAGAAACTTATGACCTTATCAGTTGAAATTGCTCCTGCAATGGTAGCAGCATTATGTTCCTGAACTCCAACCTGAAAGAATCTTTCAGGAAAGTCCTTTTCAAAATAATCTGTTTTTACACTTGAAGATAAGTCACAATCAAAAACAACAATTGGATACTCATTTCCAACATTTAATTTTGCTATATCGTCAAGCGCTTTTCCATAGGCAGTCCTATTATCTGTTTTTTCTTTATATATAATGGGATTACCTTTTTCAATTTTTGGAGAGAAATAAAACTTTCTTTCTGGATATTCCCATTTTTTCTTTCTTAATTGTTTATATTTATCTAAATCAACTGAAATTCCCAATTCATCAATTGCTTTTTTATATTCTTCTTCATTTAATGGTTTTCCATGATATTTATGCTGATTTTCCATAAAAGAAATACCTTTTCCCATAACTGTTTGAGCAATTATACAAACAGGTCTTTTAATTTCAATTGAATTTTTAATTGCATCATAAAGAGAGTTAAAATCATGCCCATCAACACCATCAATAACTTCCCATCCGTCTGCTTTATAATTTTCATATATTCTACATGGCATAATTTTTTCAATATTTCCACTTATTTGTAATTTATTATAATCAATGATAACTGTAATGTTATTCAGACCATATTTTACTGCAAACCTCCTTGCCTCTCCTACTTGTCCTTTTGTCTGTTCTCCATCGCTCATTAAAACAAATGTATAACTATCTCTATTATGAATTTTATCAGATAAAGCAAAACCACAACCAGCAGAAAGTCCCTGTCCTAAATTTCCTGTTCCCCACTCAATACCTGGAACTTTTCGGACAACATGACCTTCAAAAATACTTCCACCAAGTCGGAAAGTTGAAAGTGCGATGTCTATATCAAAAAATCCTAATCGCCCTAAAACAGAATAAACAGCAGCAGATGTATGCCCATGACTTACAATAATTTTATCTCTTTCTTGTAAATCAATACTTTCTGGGGAGATATTTGCGAAGTACCATGTAGTTAAAAATATATCAAGAGATGAAATTGCTCCTCCGGGATGTCCTGAATTCGCAAGAGTTGTCATTGTTAAAATATCCCCTTTACATATCTTACTTAAATTTTCTAATTTTTCTAATTCATCCTTTTCCAATTTTTCTTTTTCAAATCTTCCCATTTCTTCTCCTTTTTGAAAAATAATTTTAACATACCAGAAATTTTATTCCAAATTTTTGAGATAAATTTTGTAAAAAGATATTTTGATGAGAAAATTTATATAATTGTGTAGAACACATATAATAAATTAAAACGAGGAGATAAATGTCAATATACGAAAAGATTGATAATGCCAGGAAATTGTTAAGACTTGGGGAAAATGCAACAATTAGAGAAATAAAAGAAGCATATAAAAATTTATGCTTAAAATACCATCCAGATAGGTGTAAAGAGAGAGACAAAAAGAAATATGAAGAAATGATAAGGAAATTAAATGAATCAATGGAAATACTATTGAATTATTGTGTTAATTATAATATTTCTTTTAAAAAAGAAGATATAAAGAAAAATACAATAGATTATCAGGAATATTATTTTGAGACATTTTTTGATGACTTATGGAGAAAAAATAAAAAGTGAAAACAAAAATAAATTTATAATGAATAAATGGAAAAAAATGTAAAGAGTTCGTATAAAATGATTTTGTTTTTTGGGATTGTTAGTTTATGTGGAGATATTGTTTATGAAGGTGCCAGAAGTATAGCAGGACCGTTTCTATTTTCTCTCGGTGCAACAGCAGTTGTAGTGGGTTTTGTTTCAGGAATTGGAGAGATTTTAAGTTATGGATTGAGATTTTTTTCTGGATACATAGCAGATAGAAAAAAAGCATACTGGTTTCTTACAATTTTGGGATATGGAATGATTTTTTTTATTCCTCTTCTTTCCTTTGCTCATAAATTAGAAATAGCAATAATTTTCTTTATCCTTGAAAGAATTGGCAAAGGAATTAGAACACCTGCAAGAGATACAATTCTTTCTTATGCTTCAAAAAATGTAGGAACTGGTTTTGGATTTGGACTTCATGAATTTTTAGACCAGATTGGTGCTGTTTTAGGACCAATGATTTTTACTATACTTCTTTTCAGTAATAAAAAATATTCTGCTGCTTTTAATATTTTGTGGATTCCATATCTTATCCTTATGGTTATTCTTTTTATAACAAAAATGAAATATCCAGTCCCACAGGAACTTGAAAAAAGAACAGAAGAAAAGGATACAAATCAAGTAAAAAAATTACCTCCAATTTTTTATAAATATACTATTTTTACATTTTTTGCTACATCTGGTTTTGTTAATTTTCAACTTATTTCCTATCATTTAAAATTCAAAAATGTTTTTTCTCTTGCTCAAATTCCTTTGCTTTATCTTATTGCTATGGGAATTGATGGTCTTACAGCAATAGGAATTGGGAAAATTTATGATAAGATAAAATTGAAATGTCTGATTTTAATTCCTTTATTTAGTTTCCTTATTCCTGTTTTCTCTTTCACAGAAAGCAAATTACTTGTATATTTTGGAATTTTTATCTGGGCAATTGTAATGGGAATACATGAAACAATTATGAGGGCAGCAATTGCAGATATGATACCTGTTGAAAAAAGGGGATTGTCTTATGGGATATTTAATATAATTTATGGTTCGGGCATTTTTATTGGAGGAGTTGTAATTGGCTATTTATATCAATATGTGCAAAAACTTATTGTTCCTTTTGTTCTTGTAATTGAAGTTATTGCTTTTATTCTTTTTCTCAATTTAATCAAGAAAGAAAATCAAATTGTTCAATAAATCCCTCTTAATCTCTCGTTGTGCTTGCTGAAATCTCCCTTTCAAATCCCCCTGTCTCCCCCTTTTAGAAAGGGGGAAATGGCGAAGCGGGGACTTCTTCTCCTTTATCTCCCTCCTTTAAAAAAGGAGGGTGGGGGTGGATTTTTATTATAAATCTCTCTTAAACTCCCGTTGTGCTATCTGGAAACCCCGTCTGCTCAACTTATTGCTTCTGCGCCTGCCCGTCTGAGCATTAGCAAAGGAGGGTAGGGCTGGCTTTTATTAAATCCCCCCGCTAAAAATCCTTTCTAACTTCCCTTTGTCAAAGGGAAGAATATACTTACTTACCTTATTGTTTCAAGAACCCGGTTCTCACAGAGAACCATGTTCTTCTATCTTAACCTTTTATAAAGTGGGAGACGATGAAGCACCAACTCTGAGGCACAAGGTAAGCAACTTTAGTCGTTTTTCAAAGAGGGGAGTATCTCTCCTTCCTTTATCAAAGGAAGGCCGGGATGGATTTATATTAAATTTTCCCTTCAAATCCCCCTCTATCCCCTTTACAAAAGGGGAAACGTTTGGCTCCCTTCTTTGAAAAAGACCCCGCCCATAGGCTGTAGCCTACTAGCTACGGCCGAGAGAAGGGGGAGGATGGAATGGATTGTCTTACACAGAAGGGTTTAGAGTTTTGCTTACAGACCATCCCTACCCTCCTTTGCTAATGCTCAGACGGGCAGGTGCCGAAGCGATAAGTTATGCTTACGGGATTTCCCTATATGACTTTCATTTATACTTGCTGACACAAACTGCCCAAATTTTTACTGATAACTTAGGTTATTTGAGAGATTCTTTTTTTATTTTCCCTATTCCTGTTTTTGGTAGTTCTTTTCTAAATTCAACAATTGTCGGAATTTTATAAGAAGCAAGGTATTGTCTACAGAATTTTTTTATTTCATTTTCTGTTATCCCATCTTCTTTTGGGACTATAATTGCTTTCACGCTTTCTCCTCTTAATTCATCTGGAACACCAACAACTGCTACTTCTTTAACTTTTGGATGTTTATATATAACTCCTTCAATTTCAGGTGCAAATACATAAAGTCCACCAACTTTTATCATTTCTTTTTTCCTGCCTACTATGTAAAGATACCCATCTTCATCAAATCTTCCAATATCTCCTGTGTATAACCACCCATCTTTAATTACTTCCTTTGTAATATCTGGCTGATTGTAATAACCAGGAGTTATTGGCCAGCCCTTCATTATTAGTTCTCCAACTTCTCCTTTTTTTACTTCTTTCCCTTCTTTATCAATTATTTTTACTTCAATCCACGGAACAGGCATGCCGACTGAATCCAATTTTATTTTATCAAGAGGATGTAAGAAATTTGGTGCAGAACTTTCTGTAAGACCATATCCAGAAAAAAGTTTTGCATTTGGAGCAACTTTGCTGAATTTCTCAAGTATATCAGGGGAACTTGGAGCACCAAAAACAGCAGCCCATTTAAGGTCAGGTAATAAAAACTCATCAATTTCTTTTAGGTTTAATATCCCGATAAGCATTGTTGGAACAATAAAAAGAAAGTCCACTTTCCAATTTAAAAGATTTTTTAGCAGTAAAAGTGGCTGGTACATTCTCATAAGGACAAGTTTAACTCCAAGAATTATCAAAAGAGGATAAATAATTCCTCCATTATGAGAAAAAGGGATACAGCATAAAGTTGTCTCTCCGTCTTTGAAAAGATTAAAATATCTAAATGATTCTATTGGACTTTCAAGATTTTTATATGTCCATATAACCCCTTTTGGAGTTCCTGTTGTTCCAGAAGTATAAAGAATTAAAGCAATTGAATTTTCATCAATATCTCTTGTAGGAAAAGAAGAAGGAAAATTCTCACTATCTCCTATAAAAAGTGTATTTTGAACCTTTTCATCAATAAGGATTATTTTTTTAATTGAAGGTACCTTTTTCTTTATCTCATCTGCATTGAAGTCCTTAAAATTATAAGTTATAAGATACTCTGACTGGCTATGATTTAGAAGTGTGCATAGTTCATTAACTTTAAGTCGGTGGTCAATAGGAACTCCTGTTGCACCCATTTTAAAAATTGCGAAATAAGAAAAAATATATTCAGGGGAGTTTTGAAGGAAAATTCCAACTTTTTTTCCTTTTTCAATCCCTATACTTTTGAAAAAATTTGCATATTTATTTGTTTTTTCTAAAACATCTTTGTATTTGAAAATTTTATCCTCAAATATAAGACATTCTTCATTCCCTTTTTTTACAACAATTTCATCTAACAATTTACCGATATTCATTTTCTTCTCCTATGTGATTTTTATTATTTTAACAAAAAAAATAAGAACATCAAATTTCCTTTTTTAATTCATATTATTGGAAATGTTTTACAGAAATAGAGGATAATATATAAAGTAGAATTGTATTAGGTAGAAAATATTTTCAAAAAATTGCCAGTAAAAACTGGAGAAAATATAAAACTGGGAATAAAAAATAATGATAGAGTTGCAAATACAACATTTTTTATCTTAAAAAAGTCTGAGAAAGAGTGCTAAATTTCTTGTAAGTAAAAATAAATTTGACAAAAAAATTTTTAAAGTGTAAATTAAATGTAATAAAACGAAATAAAACATAAAAAAAAGAAAGAAAACAAAATGAGTTTAGATTCAGAAAAACGCAAAGAGAAAATAAAGGAATTAATTGAAAAAAGAGGTAGTATTGCTGTTTCAGAACTTGTAAGAATTTTTAATGTATCTGAGGTTACAATCAGAAAAGAACTTGAGCAATTGAAAAAAGAAGGAATTTTAGTAAGAACATATGGAGGGGCATTAAAATCAGATATTATATTTCCCGAAAATCTCCAATTCAAGGCAAAATTGAAAAAAAATATAAGAGAAAAAAGAATAGTTGCGGAAATGGCTATAAAGTATATAAAAGAAGGAGAAACAATATTTCTTGATTCAGGAACAACAACATTAGAAATTGCAAAATTAATTTGTGAAAAAAATTTACCTGTTACAGTTATTACGAATTCTCTACCAGCGATAAATTACCTTGTTAATTCATCTATAGCCCAACTTATTGCTTTAAGTGGTTTTTTTAGAAAAGAAAGTTTTGATTTTTATGGACCTTTTACAATAGAAGAAATAAAAAAACTTTCATTTACAGGTGCTTTTATTGGAGTGGATGGAATATCAGGTGAAACTGGGCTGACAACAACTGATGTTGATACAGCGAGAATTGAAGAAGTAGTAATTGAAAAAGCGAGAGAAATAAATATTGTCGTTGACTATTCAAAAATTGGAAAAATTTCACCAGTTCCTTATGGAGAAATGTTGAAAAAAAAGAAAGACAAAAGAATTATTACTGATTATAAAGCATCAAAAAAAGAAATTGAAAAATTAAAAAAATATGGTTTTGAAATCATAATAGGAGAAAAAAATGACTGAGAAAGAAAGGAAAATAGAGAAATTTTTTTCATATGGGAGTCCTGTAATAGTAGCAATTGACCATGGGCAGTATTTTGGACCTATTGAAGGAATTGAATCTTTAAGAAAGACAATTCTTAAAATTTATAATGCGGATGGAATTCTTATGACTCCTTTTGTTTTTTCTTATATAAAAGATTTTTTTAACTCATTATCATCTCCATTAGTTATTTTAAGAGTAAATTGGACAACTGCTTTATGTATGCCATGGAATTATAAACAAGCACATACAAAATTAGTCATTGAACCAGAAGAAGCATCTTTTTCTGGTGCAGATGCTATTATAGCAAATTTGACATTACAGAGTGGAAGTGAAAAAGTTGACTCTAAAAATGTTAAAGTTTTTACTGAAATAGCCAAAAAGAAAGAAAAAGTTGGAATGCCACTAATTGGAGAAATAATACCTCTTATTCCTTCAAATGAAAAAGAAAAACTACATACTCATATAAAACAGGCAGTTAGAATTGCATGGGAACTTGGGGCAGATATGATAAAAACAATTTATACAGGAGAAAATTTTAATGAAATTATTGAAGGAGTTCCTATTCCTGTTTTTATACTTGGTGGAGACAAAATGAAATATGAAGAAGATGCTTTAGATATTGCTAAAGAAGGGGCAGAAAAAGGTGCAAAAGGTATTGTTTTTGGTAGAAATGTCTTCCAATCGGAAAACCCAACTAAATTTATTGAACAATTAAAGGCAACTATAAATGGGAATAAATATAGTCAATTAAAAATGCATCTTTATGATTTTAACTCACTTTCTGATACTATGCTTCCAGATGGATATAAAATAAAAACATTTAAAGAAGGAAATGAAAAAATATGGTGTGAAATAATAAATAAAACAATTGGTGGGAATTTGAATAAAGAATATTTTGAAGAAAAATTCAAATCAAAAAAACAATTTGACCCTGATGGGGTATTTTTTCTTTATTATGGAGATAAACCGTGTGGGACAGTAATAGCATGGAAAGAAGATAGAAATTTAGGACAACTTCACTATTTAGGTGTTCTTCCAGAACATTCTGGTAAAAACCTTGGATATATTTTATGTTCAGAAGTTCTAAAATACTTCCAAAAAAGAAGAATAAATCAAGTATTTCTTACAACAGATGATTTTCGATTGTCTGCTATTAAAATTTATTTAAAACTTGGTTTTAAACCAGTAATTTGTGAAAAAGATAATATAAGAAGATGGGAAAAAATATTAAATTATTTAAAGTTACAGGAGACAAAATGAATAAAAAATTAAAAGTTGGGATTTTTGGTATTAGAAGAGGTGATAGTTTTGCAAACATATTTAACTCTATTCCAAATACAGAAGTTGTTGCTGTCTGTGATAATAGCGAAATCAGAGTTAAAAATTTTTTAATAAGTGGGAAAAAAAACATTCCTACTTATAATGATTATGAAAAGTTTTTGCAACATGATATGGATATTGTTGTCCTTTGTAATTATTGCACAGAACACGCTCCCGCAGCAATAAAAGCATTAAGAAGTGGAAAGCATGTTTTATCAGAAGTAATTGCCTGTAAAACGCTCTCAGAAGGGGTCTCTCTTTGTAGAGAAGTAGAGAAAGCAG
>Ga0208825_1002204_pt1 | contig 13255 bp, 18 predicted proteins | sample AD_UKC113_MetaG_FD_184450 | JGI IMG/M metagenome (GOLD analysis project Ga0208825, IMG submission 184450) | Active sludge microbial communities of municipal wastewater-treating anaerobic digesters from Hong Kong - AD_UKC113_MetaG (SPAdes)... | ecosystem: Engineered > Bioreactor > Anaerobic >...
AATTTCTTATGATATTCTCTGGCTCTGTTATGCTTTAAATATAAAGGTAACAGATATTAAAGCTAAGATAATTGATATTCAAATAACTGAAGCTTTAATAAATCCTTTTACTGAGTTTAATTTAAATGCTTTGGCGGTTAAATATTTAAATCAGAAAAAGGGTGATGATGAAATAAAGGAAATCGCTAAATCGTTAAAACTTTCAGGAGACGCCAGAGGTCATTTAAAAACTTTAATTGAAAAGGGTTATAAAGATGTAGTTTATAAGTATGTTAGTCAGGATACAAAACAGGCAGTTTTAATTCATTTTAAACAAATGGTTGAGATTGAGAAATTGAATTGTGAAGAGGCTTTTGAGATCTATCAAAAAGCTAATTTTGTGTCTATGGTGATGAAACAAAAAGGTGTTAAGATTGATTATGAAAAGTGGAAAGAGAATGCCAAAAAGATTGAAAAGATTGCTAATTATTTAGAAAAAGAGTTTTATAAAAATTATGGTGAAGTTAATATCAACGCCCCTGCTCAAGTAGGTGAATTATTTGCAAAACACGGTTGTCCTGTGAATTTTAAAGTTACAGTTAGAGGTTTTACACCTTTAGGGGGGATAACTTTTAATCTAAAAAAACATGGATTTACTTCTGAGCAAAGAAGAGCTGCTTATGAAAAATTATCTGCTATTGTTCCTGCTTTTGTTTTGGAAAAGGACAAATTATTTATGGTTGCTGATAGTGTTTCTGTGAAAAGTATTTTACAAAGTTTGAATTCTATGGGGTATGCTTGTATTGCGACACCTATTGTAAATAAACATCATTTAAAAAGTTCAGAAGAAAAAATCATTCAAGATTATTTATTATTAAAACAGGTTATCGAAATTCAAAAAAAGTTTTTAGGTGAAAAATTTGAAAGATACTTTAGTTTTACTTCTGGTGAATGTCGTTTACATACAAATTTTGAAACAGTCGGCGGTAGAGCAACAGGGAGATTTTCTTCAAGCAACCCAAATTTACAAAATATTCCAGCCAGAGTAGTTTTGTGGGAAGGGACAAAAAAAGAAATAAATATTGCGGCAATGTGTAGAGAAGTTTTTATTCCTGAAGAAGGGCATAAATTTCTTAGAATGGATTTTAATGGACAAGAAAATAGATGGATGGCGTATTTTGGTATTGGTGAAGACGGTGAATTTATACGGGCTAAATATAGACAAGACCCTATGTTTGATGAACATGATTTTGTAGTTCAATCTTCTGGTCTTGATAAAGAGCATGAGCCGAAAATTGCAAGAAAGTATGCAAAGGTTATCCGTTTTGCGGTCGCCTATGGTGCTTCTGTGAAAAGAATTGCAATTGATAATAACTGGGAATATGATAAAGCGAAAGTTTTAGTAAATAAGATATTAATTTACTCTCCATGGTTTTGTAAGACAAAAAAATATTTAATAGATAATCTATCGACAGGGAAAATGTCAGGGATTCGCACAATTTTAAAAAGATATATTGTTTGTCCTGAGAAAGACAAGGCATATCGATATTATAATTATTTAATTCAAGGTTCGGCTGCGGACCAAATGAAGGTTGCAATGATTAAAATTTATGATTTTATACAAGAAAATAAATTACAAGATGATGTAATTATTTTGTTAACAATACATGATGAACTTTGTTTATCGGTCTCACCGAAAGCATTAAACAAAGTCAATGTTTTGAAGGATTTAATGGAAAATGCAATCCCTGTTGATGTGCCTTTTGTTTGTAAGCCAGAAATTGGTATAAATTGGGCTTACACAGAGGAGATGAAAGAAAGAGATTTTGAAGAAAGAGAATCAGAGGATGATTATGTATAAAGTATTTAAATCTTTTGGCGATTGTTCAAGTGAATCATATTTTAAAAAGAAATATAAAAATTTGTTTAAAAGTCAAAAAGATATTTTCTTTATTGAAAATTTGATGGAACAGGGGATGCCTGATATAATTGAAGTTTATCAAAGAAATTTTGTTAGGTTTATTGAAGTAAAATATGCAAAGTTTGGTTGGATTAAATTTCAACCTTCACAAATTGTCTGGTTTAATGAGCATAAAAATTTACCTGTTTACGTGTTAGCTTTTAATGATTTGACTCAAAATATACATTATATGGACGTAACTTATGTTTTAAAAAATGTAAAGAATTTAAGAGTAAAACTTCAGGAAGAGAAAGAGTTGGAGGATTTAAATGAAGATTCCTTATGAATGGCAGAAAAAAGCAATTCAAGAAAAAACTGGGAAAGAGTTTTTTATGTTAAATTGCTCCTGTGGCTTAGGAAAGACTTTTGTTTTTATCTCTATTGCGAAACAATACACAGAACCAAAAATTATTATCGCACCAAAGAATATTACTTATCAATGGAAAGCAGAGTTGATAGCGGAGGGTATTCCTGAAGAACAAATTTGGCTTCATGAACAGACAGAGCAAACTCGCAGAAAAGAAAAATATTTAGAAGATTTTGTAAGGTGGGCAAGAAATGGCGGTCAGTATTTGATTATAGCCACACAGGTCTTTAGTTTAAATGTGAGGGCGCATAAAAATAAGACTGTTGACCTTCTCCCACAGGTTGTGCAGCTTATGTTGGGTCTACACGGGAGGGATTTATTTGTTATTTTGGATGAATCTTCTTGGATAAAGGCTAACACTCCTGCTAAGACACAACTTTCCTCAAGGAGCCAGATGATTAAGTTACTCGGGAGCCTTGTTAAATATAGAGCTGCGGGAACGGGGACTATGATGTCAAAGAATCCTATGAATGTTTATGACCAGTTTGAATTTTTGAAACCAAATTTTTGGTCCATTAACAGGAATGATTTTTTCTTGAATCATTGTATTACAAAAACTAATTATTTTTATGGGAAAAAGAATGTCAGTTTGATTAGCAAAAAGGAAGTCGAAGAAATTCAAAGGACATTAAGAAATCCTATTAGAGGATTGTCAAAATATACAGGATATGATGATGGTGAGGATTTAAATAAGCTTATTCGTGTGGCTCAAAAATATAATTTAAAAATTGATGAAGTTCAGTTGTTAGTTGATATGAAGGGTTATTTTCCATTTAAAAATTTGTATCAGATTTATGAAAAAATTGAACCTTATACTACAACAGTCAGAAGGGAAGATGTTTTTGATATTTCTTTTGATAAGTTTGTTTATGAGCCTATTCAAATACCAGTTCAGATGAGTGCTGAGCAGAGAAAACTTTATAAGAGTTTAGTTGATCAGACTTTTGGCTCTGAAATGTATCTTGATAAGGTTAAAGCTTCTGAGCTACGGTATAGGCTTCAAGATATTTGTTTAGGGTTTTTACCAGTGAAGAGTTTAGAATCAGAAGAGGTAACTTTTACACCTTTGAAAGAAAATCCTAAATTAGACATGTTAGTTGAAAAGATTAAAGAAATTGATGAGGAAGAGCAGATTGTTGTCTGGGTTGCCAGAAAAAATGCGGTGCAAAGTATTGCAGACAGGTTAACAGAAGAAGAGATTTCTTTTGTGATTTATACAGGTGACCAGACAGCAGAGGAAAAAAGAGAGGCAGAACGGGAGATGGAAACAAAAGAGGCCAGAGTTTTCATCGGAAATATAAATGCGGGTAGTTTTGGTTTGAATGCTCTGAAGGATTGTAATTATCTTTTCTGGTATTGTTTGAACGATTCACCAGAAAGAATACATCAAGCGGCGCACAGAATTTTACGAGGTCAAAGTAGAAATCCGAAATTTGGATATTTTATTTATGTTCAAGATAGTTTTGAATTGAATCAATTTTTAGCAAATCAACATGGAGAAGAATTTATTAAGTTTAGAAATGAAAAGGAGGATTTTTTTAATGAGAATCGGGGAAGATGAAATTCGGAGAGCATATTTTAAAGTTTGGTATGAGTCCTGTAAAGAAGTTTATAACAAGAAAAGAAAGGAAAAACGTTTAGCAGAGAAGAGGGCTAAGAAACATGGTAAGAGAAACACAGTTAAGAGGGACTGATTTTTATTATATCATTGGAAAAGAGTTTGTAATCTTTTCTAATGGAGTTACTATGAGTTTAGATGAATTTAAACATTTTCATAGTAAAGGATTGTTAGCGAAAAAGGTGCAGACTCTTGCAAAAGTGCCACAAAGGTTGTCAAATTATCAGATAGCAAAGGAAACGGGGGTTTTGACTCCTTTGTATTTACCTGTAAAGGCTAAATCGGAGATAACAGTGAAAAGAAAAAAGAAGAAAATCAAAAAAGCGGAAATTATTAACGTGACGCCTGTTGCCACAGAGGAAAAAACTACAATTGAAAAGGTTTTTAATTTTTCTATTAACAGGAGTCAGATTATTTTTTATGCAATGCTTTTTATTGCTTCTGGCTCTGCGTTGATGAGTATTTATCATGCAACAACCTTTCTGGTAAACGGTGGAAAACCTTTTATTATTTCATTTGTCACTGCTTTACTATTGGTTACATTTGCGTCTATCGGGTTCACAACAGCAAGGTATTTTCTGGAACAAAATGGGTGGTCAAAGATTTTTGCTTTTCCTTTGATATTGATAACCAGTGTGTTAATCGGTTATATTGCTTTTTCAACGACGTCTGTTAGTTATGAACAGTTCAGAGATAAAGAGGCAGAAAAGTCTTCTGAGGTTTGGAAGGAAATAGGTTCACAAGAATTATATAATGATATTATGAAAAGTATTCAAGAGACTGAAAATTATATTAAAACTTTAGAGTCAAGAGACATGACAGGGAAAACAGCGGAGGCTTTCGCAAGGCATCAAAAGTCAATTGCTTATGAGAGAGAAAAACTTTACAAATTAAGAGAAAAAGCTTTCTCTGCAAAGGAAAAAGCTGGCGGTTCAATTGAAGAAAAAAAGAAATCAATTACTTCTGTGTTTGATTTTTTAATGGAAGTATTTGGAATAAACTCAAGATTTATTCGATTTTTAATTTATGTAATTCCAGCGGTATTCTATGATATCGCCGCACCGTTTGGGTTTACTGTTGTATTTTTTTTATCAGATAAAAATATTTTAAAAGGAGAAAAAAATGTTTAAATGTGAACATTGGGAATTTGATTCATGCCCTTTAGAGGGGATTGGTTATAGCTGCTCTGAATGCCAATCGCAGGAATTTTATAAAATTTTAAATATTGTTTACAAAGATTTTTTGGCTATGTTTTCATCGTTTTTTGTTTTAATGGAATATCATCAGAAAAGAAAAGGTGCTGAGGATTATCCGACAAAAGAAATTGAAAATATTATACGTTGTTTTTTTCCTCTTCTCACATATACTGGATTTGTGACAACAGATGAAATGTTGTATTATAAATTGATTTTGAAATTTTTTAAAGATTTTTCAGAGCATTGTCTTATTGATTTAAATAATATTTCGACATTAACAGTTCAATAAAAGGAGTATTTTATGAAGATTTTTTTAAAAATTTTAGGTTTCGGAATTAGTTTTGGTTTGATTGTGTCTACAGGAATTTTTCTTGTGGGTTTAGGGTTTTATTTTGTTGCTGCTTTATTGTCGTTTAAGTTGACAAATTTTTATTTAGAAGTTTTGACGATGATTTCTTTTGGGAGTGGTCTTTTAACCTTTTTAACTTGGATTGTTTATATTTTGTTTTGTGCTAAAAAGTTTTTTGTAGATATTTTTAAAAAATTTTTAAAGGAGGAGGTGTGAAAAAATTTATTATCGGAGTTTTTGTTGGCTCTCTTTTGACTCTTTCTTTGTTTTATTTAAAAGAGAAAGATGAAAAAGATAATGTTGTAAAAATAACACAGGTGATAGGGGAGCCGATTTATCATGAGGATATTAAGTCAGAAAAAGGGATTTTAAGTTTTTACACTATTTCCGAAGGAGCAGGGGTAATAAAAACTGAAATTCCAATTACAAATATTCCAGAAGCAAAAGCGTGGATTGAAAAAAATCATGGTCTAATGTTTGAGTTGCTTTTTATTCCTGATGAAACAGTTTACGGGGTTTCTTATATGAGGCGTTTTTATGATTTCTCAATCGGTGGGGGAATTTTAGTTTCCGAGAAAGGATTTAAAGGAGTTAAAGCTCAAGCGCAATATTGGTTTAAAATTTAAAAGGAGATTTATAAATGAACGTAAGAAAAGAATATTTACCAACTGAACACCCAAACAGACCTTTAATTAGACTTGAAAGTCTTAAAGCGATCGTGGTTCATTACACACAAAATGAGGACCCAAGAGCCACAGCTTTGATAAATGCTAAATACATTGGCAGACCTTTTGAGAAAGGGGATTACTACGATGCAAAAAAGAACATGATTGTAAACGGTTATATTGAAAAAGGTTCAATGGGAAAAGGGGCAAGAAGTTTAGGAATACCTTTTAGATATGGTTCAGCTCATGTATTTTGTGACCAAGAATCTATTGTAGAAACAATTCCTATTGATGAGGTTGCATGGGGTTGTGGTGATAAAAATTATAAAGGCGGTTACCAGAGAGTAGCTTATAAAGTTTTTAATTGTAGGCAAAATTATCAAACAATTAGTGTTGAAATTTGCAATAATGACGTGATAAAAAATAGCAATGAAGATTGGAAAAAAGCAGTTTATAATGCTTTTCTCTGGATTGGTGAGTTTATGAAACAGCACGAATATAAATTAGATTTGGAAGGTTCATTAAAACCACAAATGTTAGAAAAAGCTCCTCCTACAGGGTCTTTGCTGCTTCTGCGACATTATGATTTAACAGGAAAGATTTGTCCTAAACCTTTTGTTGATTCACAGGAAGATTGGGAAGGATTTGTTAAAAGTATTTATAATTATATTCAAAAATAAAAGGAGGTTTTATGGAAATAGAAAGAGCTATTCATGGTGACACTTATGTTATAAATAAAACCTGTGAGCATGATGAAAATTTTTTCTACGGGTTTTTAGTTTTAAATGGAAATTCTGTATTAAAAGAGGTAAAATGTGCACAATGCGGCGCATCGTTTGAATTTAAAAAGAAAAAAATTTTTCAAAGAAATTTTAGAAGCGCTGAATTTATTATTGTCAAACAATGTGAGTGTGAAACCGATGAGTTAATTTATCAATTTCATAGTTTAGCACCAGACCCATTTTTAATTAGAGTCTTATGTTATCAATGTAAAAAAGAATGTAAATTTGAAAGAAAAACCCCTTTTTAAAAGGGGTTTTAAATCAAACAGGGGCGAAGAGGGCAGTGATAATGGCATCTTGTGAGACACCTAAAGTTGAGTTTATGATGATAGAAGCTATTTTTGAAGTGGATTCAGGAGTTCCACTTGTGTCTTCTCCAATAAACCAACCGACAAAATTAAACCCATCAGCAGGGAAAGCCTCAAAGATGACTTCTGTGCCGTCTTTTACTTCAAAATTTGAAGGCGCAGCCTTGCAACCAGCAAGTTCGGCTCCGTTTCCTGCAATTTTTGTTCTGAATTTAACAAAAATAGTGTCATCAGGGATACCGACTTGAATATCGACCCTTGTTCTTACAAGTTGCGTTACAGGATTGGCATCTGTGTCAAAGGCTTTGATTGCCTCTCTGGCGTTTGCGTAAACGGCGACAGTGCTATCTCCGTTTTGCTGCATTATTCTGAATTCTTTCATCAGCATTGTTGGCATATGTTTACCTCTTTAACCTATTTTCCTTTGATACCTTTATCGATATTTTTCATAATATTTGGGTCAACAAGGTTTAGGCAATATAAAAGGCTGCCTAAATGTTGTTCTTCGTCGATGATGATTTCATTTATTCTTTTTAATAGTTCTTCTTTGACAAAAGGTTCATCAGCTTGTAAGATGTGTTCTCTGAGTTTTTTATATGTTGCCTGTGCTTGCAGTTCTTCCATGCAGGCGATTTTAATTTCATCGATTAAATCGGTTGAGATGTTTTTTACAAATTTTATATCCATATATAAATAAAAACAAAGGAGAGAAAAAATGTCAACAAAAATTTTAGATTATGCTAAAATTGGTGCAAAAGTAAGAGATTTAAGACTTCAGCATGATTTGAGTCAACTTGCCTTTGCTAAAAAACTCGGTGTTACAAGAGTTGAAATAACTAAAATAGAAACAGGGAAACAAAAAATATATCTTAAAACTTTGGTTCGTATTTGTCAGGAATTTGATGTGTCATTAGATTGGTTAGTTTTTGGGGGATGAGAGATAACTCATCTCATCCCATGTTTAATAAAATAATCGTTTAATTCACCGTTAAAAGACATAATTATTTGCGGTAAATCGACACCAGCTTTATAAATATTTTTGAGATCAACACAGAAAATGGCAGAAAGTTTTTCCTCATCTGTGTTAAAATGTTTGTAGTTTAAAATTCTTTCATATAAATAAAAATCTGTTAAATCATTTTGGGCGTTTTGAAATCTAAATTTTTTTAACACAAAATCAGGTATTCCTGCTTCTGTTGCTTTAAGTGAAAATTTTTCCTCCATTTTTGCTTTTTCTTCTGATAAAAGAGAAAAAGTTAGTTTTTCTGTTTCTATTAGTTTAACCAGATTTTTGTAATACTCTTCTTTTGCTGCAATTCGTAAATATAAAAACTTTTTAGAAAGTTGAGCTCTTAGTTTATCAGGGACATGATTTGTATAATATTCTATTTGATAATCTCTCCATGACATTAGCTCAAAAAATATAAAATGATTTTTTAAATCAGGTTTACAAGCTAAATTCTTATAAAGAAAAATTACTTCTTTTCTGTTTTTTAACAGGAGAAGAAGTAACCCGCCAACGGTAGCAAGAAAACCTATTAAACTATGGAATAGTGTTTCAGGTGATATTTTCATTAAAAAATCAACCCTGCGTAAAAAGATTTTTCTTTCTTATTATAAAAAACCATGTTTTCGCCATAACCATAAAAATATTGAAAAAATAATTTTGGCTGAAACTTATCAGTAAATAACACAGTTTGAAGTTCACAAGCCAACCAACCTTTATTTAAAGTGCCTCCATGTTTAAAATGAAACTCAATGAAAGGAACAACAGAAGAAAAGATTTTTGCAAAAATATCGTTTTCATAATAACCTTTATATTTTTCAATGTCAGGATTTTGTGATGACTTATTGTAATAACCGAAAACTTTAAAATTGTCTCCGATGTTAAACCGTTCACCGATTGACATTTGAATTTGTGCGTAGTAAAGATTTATGCTCCTGTGGTCAACACCTTCAACACCAGTGCTACAATGATAAAAAGGTGAGATTTGAAAATAATCAATATAACCTAAATCAGCATTACCAAAGATATTTTTTTTACTTTCCACACGGAAAAACACTTCAGGTTGGTAATTGGAAGACATTGTGTCAGCTCCATTGTAAACCTTCCACCATGTAGTTTGTGTATAACCAAACAAAAAACCAGTATTAAAAGGATAGATAATGTCCGCTTTAAGAGAGAGTTGAAATTTGGTCTGGTCTTCTGAATTTCCAAAAATGAAATAATTTTGCTTATATTTGCTAATAGGCTCTTGATATTCTTCCCCATAAAGAGCGGTAACCACAGAGAAAAGAAAAATAAAACAAAAAATAATTTTTTTCATATTATCCTCCTAAAGTTTTTATAAAATAAATTAAATTTTTGTCAATATAAAATTATAAAAATCATCACCCTTTGTTTTATTACATATTTATAATTATAAAATATCCACCATATCAAACACTTTAAAGCCAATATCAGGAATTTGCTTTTTATTTTCTTCAAACAGTTTATCTTTATTATTTTCTTCTTCAATTTCTTTTTTAATCTTTTCTCCTGCTCTTCTTAATCTTTCTATAGTAATACTTGATATAACAGGTGGTAAATTATTTTCCTTGCAAAATTGATAAGCTGGTTTGTTTTTTTTGACGGGTTCATCAATTTGCACTAAAATAAATTTACGATTACCACCGTCTTCCTTGTTTAAATCCATAACCGCATGACCTGTAGTGCCACTGCCTGCAAAAAAGTCAAGGATGATGGAGTTTTGATTTGAGGCTATTTTTAATAGATATTTTAAAAGTTCTGTTGGTTTTGGATATTCAAAAATTCTTTCATTAAACAAACTGGTCATTTCTGATGTTCCAATTTCATTATAATAATCTAAAATTAAAGTATTATAGGGATTAATTCTTTCCCGAAAATTGTTTTTATTATCAACTACTTCATATTCTTTATGATAAACTTTCCATCTATTGTTAATTTTACGAAATACTATAAAATCATTTTCTATCCCCCATTTTACTTTATCTTTAGACCAACTAAAAATCCATTTTTTGTCTAATGGATCATTATTAGGCCATATCTCTATTTTTTCAGGTGCTTCTTGTTTATAAAAATTTTTGCCGTCAAAAATTTCAATTACTTCACCTTTTTCTATAAAAATTGGATAGTCTAAACTTTCGGAATAGTGTAAACTTCCTCTATCTAATTGATTTAAGTCAAAATATCCCCTTTCTTCAAAATGTTTATCTTGGTATTTAAGCCGTGATATATTAGCTTGTTTTTTATTAATTTTAACCTTGTCCATGTTTTTCGAAAAACATAAAATATAATCCTGAGCATTTGTTATATGTTTTACGACTTGTCTTGGTGCAATCCCACTTTTTCTAATAAACTGAGCCACAAAATTCTCTTCCCCAAAAACATCATCACAGAGTAGTTTTAAATTTGCTTGCTCATTATCATCAATACTTATAAAAATAACTCCATCATCACTCAATAAATCCTTTGCAAGTAAAAGCCGTGGATACATAAAAGACAACCAACCATTATGATTTTTCTTTGTTTTTAAATTAGATTTTTTATCATTTAAATTTTGCGTTTTTATTAATTTTAATTCATATTCACGAAAATTATCTGAAAATATGAAATTATTACTATTAGTATTATATGGCGGGTCAATATAAATACATTTAATTTTTCCTTCATAATCTTTTTTTAATATTTTTAAACAATCTAAATTATCACCTACTAAAACTAAATTTTGAGTAGTATCACTATTTTTACTCATTTTTTCATTAAACTTTAATTTCTTTTTTGTCTCTTTACTATATTCTAAACGTGCAGAATTTTTTCCAATAAAATTTAGACCATACCATTCTTTATTATTGTTTTGACAATAGATACATTCTTCTAACTTCATGTCTATGTTATCCATTTTATTAAACTCCATAAAAATCATTATAAATTTTAATAAAATTGTTTATCAGTCAATGTAATTTAAGCTATATTTACTCTAAATATATATGACCCCTGTTAGCCGCTGGGTCATTTTTTTAAAAATATTATATTCTCTTTCAACATAGTGTTTGATAATTCTCCTTTTACATTAGTGGGTGAATTTTTGGATGGCATTCTTTTATTAATTATATTTCTATATAATATTTTTTCTGTTTTGAAATTTATTTTGTTAGCTCGTGTTTTATGTTTTTCAGCTGTTTTGTAATACGCAAAAACTACAAAAACATCAAGTAAACTCATTAATGAAATCGTGTCCCATTGGATAAAATCTCTGTCGCCTTTTTTCCCCTCATCTTTGATAATGGGAATAACCGTTATTCGTTTTGAAGTTCCAAGTGTATTATAAACTCTTTCGTAAGGATAAGAACGAGTTCTTTTGGGCGAAACCCATTTTGACAATCCAAATGAAAAACCATCATAATTTATCAAACAATTTGCAGGCAATTCATTGATATTAAAGTTATTAAAATCAAAAACTGTTAAGTCATCAGTTAGCTTCGGATTGTATTTAATTCCTGTTATTTGTGCTGTTATATTCATATTTTTTAATTTCCTGCTTTCAAAAATCTTTTTTATAAAATCAATTAACCACATTTTTTCTTTTTTCAATATAATCCAATGTCACAAATCTGTATTTCCCCTTGTCCCTTTCTACAATTTCCAAATTATTGGAATTAACTTTTTGTCTTATAATTGTTTCCAAATCTCTAATTATTTCAATGCCTATTGAATTCCTGTTTAATTGATTAGCTACTTTCATTGTTGTTCCGCTACCGAGGAATGGGTCAAGTACTGTTTCGCCAACATACGAAAAAAGTTTTATTAGTCTGTGAGGTAATTCGTCAGGGAAAGCTGCAACTCCTTTTTCAAGTTTTGAACCAGGTAAAACATTTGTTATTTCCCAAATAGTTTTATACCAATTGTTATTTTGAAATTCTTTTTTATCAATTTTTGATTTTTCCCTTACTTCTTTTGGAATTGAGCGATAATTAAATTTCCCTTTTTGAAAAATAACAATGCTTTCCAAAAGATTATCAGGATAAAAATACATTGGATAAGGGTTTTGCAATAATACTCCGCTACGCTTACTTATTCGTAAATAGCCGTCGGGTTTTTTCCATACAATTTTATCTCTGTATCTAAATCCTACATTTTGAAAAATTTTTATTGCATCGGCTGTTATAGGATATTTTTCGCCATTTACAAGCATATCGTCAATGTTTAATGCAAAAATTCTTCCTTCTTGCAAAACTCTGAATGCTTCTTTTGCCATTCTTCTAATCATGCCAAGATATTGGTCGTAATTTTCAAAAAGTCCTTTGTAGTCAAATGGTGCGTTAAAATACGGTGGAGAAGTAATAATTAAATGAATACTTTCATCCAGGATTTCTATCATATTCATAGAATTGCCAAATATTAATTTATGTTGTGTTTTCATTTAATCTTTTTCTCCAAAATTACATTATACATTCTTATTTACCAATTTTATTTTTCATATTGCCGAGAACGTTTGCGGATAAACGAAGTTTTCCCGAAGGGGAAATTTGGGTGAGGCTCTGCACGAGCCGAACCGTTTATCCGCTGTTATGTGCCCCGAGCCGTCAGGCGAGAGTGCAACGTGGCAAGGAAGCCGTAGGCTTCCGCAGAGTTCGAAAACCTGCCGTAAATTATGTTGTTGCCGTAGTTTTTTCTTACTCGCTAATAATCTCAAGTTTTTGATTCTCCTTTTTTAGGGGGTGTTCCGATTGTAAAGTTATCTTAATATTTTCAGAGTTGTTTATTTGTTCTAAATATTCAAATTCTTCTTCGCCAGTTAAAGTTCTTTGTTTTGAGGTTAATTTCTTCAAAGCCATATTTATTGCTTCTTCTGATTTATCAATGCCTATCCAATTTCTTCCTAATTCTTGTGCGGCTTTTACAGTCTCTTAATAATGGGCTGTTTTAATAAAATAAATTAATATACACGCTACAATTAACACAAAAACAACAGCTCCCCAAAAATCTTTGTTCATTTTGCTACCTCTT
>Ga0208825_1002208_pt1 | contig 13230 bp, 13 predicted proteins | sample AD_UKC113_MetaG_FD_184450 | JGI IMG/M metagenome (GOLD analysis project Ga0208825, IMG submission 184450) | Active sludge microbial communities of municipal wastewater-treating anaerobic digesters from Hong Kong - AD_UKC113_MetaG (SPAdes)... | ecosystem: Engineered > Bioreactor > Anaerobic >...
TCGACGCCAAAGAGCGCTCGTTCGATTGCAAAGCTCAAGGTAACCAATGGTTGATACATCGAGACGTAAGACTTTGTGAACATCGAACGAATATTTTCCCATCGCAATGAACTAATATCGGGATTATCAATAATCTGGTCGATATCATCCCAATGTACAAAATCATTCTCGATGGTGCGGCTATATGCTAATGCAGCGATTATAACAATCAGGAGGATGATATATGTGTCGCTTTTAATTTTGGTGAGAAAGGAATCCATTTGTCTCCGATTGTTCACTATTATACTTTCGTTGCACACGCTTTTAGTTATAAACTATTCAATTATTATAAAAGTTCAAAAAGATTTATTTAGCTCTTGACAAAATCCATAAATTTTTCCAATATTACTGTTGCGTGAAGGTCATAAAAACTATGGCGCCTGCCACAAAAAAATAAGACGTGTGTAATAATTCACATAACAATAAAATATAATAGGAGGAAGTATGAATAAGTATTTTTTACTCCCTGTTGTGCTTCTGCTCAGTGTGAGCATTGCATTTGGGCAAACAGAATTGATCCGTGCAGGATTTGAAGATGACGAACCTACCGGAGGAATTTCTACTCAAAGTAGTGATGTGTCTACAGACCAAACGTTGTCTACAACTAATGGAGTTTGGCATTACTTCAAAGTATTCAGGACGAGTGCAGGTTCTGCAACAGGTTCTACGATGAAACTGCGAGTGCTTAAAACATCTACATTGGTAGGCGCTAATGCTTATCTTATTACACCGGAGGTTTCCAGTGTCGGTACTATTTCTGGTTATTCTGGAAGAGGCAGAGCGTTAACAGTGAACTATAAGCCAACTGACGCATCGGATTATATCCTTGCAGGACAAAATACAAGCGGTAACATTGGACCTTTTTCAGTAGTGGTCAATTATTCAGGAGCGGCCGTCGTAAAAATTGAGAACCCTACAACAAGTGACGACGATTTCGACGATCTTGTTGTTACAGCAGCATCGGGAAGCGGTGTAGAAGTTTCTTCTTCTAATGTGCCAACAGAGCTTTCCTTGAAGAATTATCCCAATCCATTTAATCCAACAACGAAGATTATTTTTTCTGTGAAAACAACAGGGAAGACAACCGTAAAGGTTTATGATCTCAGTGGACGTGAAGTAGCAAAAGTTTTTGATGAGGTTGCAAATGCTGGTAAAGTTTATCAAGTTCCATTTGGTTTCGAGATTGCTTCAAGCGGGATTTATTTTGCTCGTCTCGAAAGTAAAGATGGGATTCGAACTCAGAAGATGGTCTTCATGAAGTAAATTTCTATAAGCGAAATAGATTTAATGAATAAAGAGTCTGGTCTAAAAGCCAGACTCTTTTTTTATCCTAAGTTACAGCTAAAGGATTTGCATGATGTTAAACTATGCGTTAGAAACCTGCAACGTCTGTTGCCTCGATACGCTCTTCGAGTACCTCGGCAACCGAAACTCTGACGGTGGCTGAGTAGAGCGACAGTCTGTATCGAAGCCATCATTTTGATAGACTACCCCGTCAACCTTCGGTTGACACCCCTTCTGAGAAGGGGAATTTTTTCTCTCTTCCAAAGTACCATGTGTTCCCTTCCTCTCTTGTAGAGGAGGAAGGGGTGTGTAATTTCAGCATTGTGTTTTTACTTTTCCTTTACATTTAATTCATCATTACTGTTCTTTTCTCTTGAAAGAAAAGAACCAAAAGTTTACCCAAATTATGCATAGAAAAGATTTACAGAAATTGGAAGTAGCCTTAGTGCATAGTTTGGGTTCAAGACTGAAGAAAAATATGGGTAAAACATCGGCTCACTCCGCTGCACAAAATAAACTCGTCTCGCTGGAAAGCGCGAGCCTCAAACAGAATTTTGTGCGGACGCTTCGTTCGCCTCGTTTTACATACCATATTTTTCTTAGGTCAGTTTCCCCTTAATATCCGTTGCCTCGATACGCCTACGGTTACTCGGCAACCGATTTCCTAACGGTGGTTAAAGGCCGGTAGTCCGTATCGAAGCCGCCAATTTGGTTATATCTTTTCACTACTTTGGAATAAAATGAAATAAAAAAAACCGCCCATAAAGTGAGCGGTTTTCAGTCAGAATGAACTCTACTGAGATTTAGATTAAGCTTTTCCTGCGCTTCCCAGCACATTGATATTTTTATGTTTGTAGAGTTCCTTCAATTGATCGCGTGCAGGACCAAGATATTTCCGTGGATCGAATTCCGCTGGATTCTCGGCTAAAGTTTTTCGAACGCCCGCAGTCATTGCAAGTCTTCCATCAGAATCGATGTTGATTTTGCAAACGGCAGAAGTTGCAGCGCGCCGCAGTTGATCCTCAGGAATTCCAACTGCATCCTTCAATTTTCCGCCATAAGTGTTGATTATTTTTACTAAATCGACTGGCACAGAAGAAGAGCCATGGAGAACAATTGGAAATCCAGGAATTCGTTTTTCGACTTCTTCAAGAATGTCGAACCGAAGCGGCGGCGGAATGAGTACGCCATCAGGCGTTCGGGTGCATTGTTCTGGTTTGAATTTATTAGCGCCGTGTGAAGTACCGATCGAAATTGCCAGCGAATCTACGCCAGTTTTACTGACAAAATCTTCGACTTCTTCGGGTTTGGTGTAATGAGTCGTTGCACTGGATACTTCATCTTCGATTCCGGCAAGTACGCCAAGTTCGCCTTCGACCGTTACATCGAATTGGTGCGCATATTCAACAACTTTTTTTGTAAGTTCGACATTCTTGTCGTATGGAAGATGGGAGCCGTCAATCATGACTGATGAAAAGCCGGTTTCGATGCAGGATTTGCAAAGCTCGAATGAATCACCGTGGTCAAGGTGAAGAACAATAGGAATTGGATATCCAAGTTCTTGTGCATACTCGACTGCGCCTTTTGCAAGATGCTTCAGCAAAGTTTGATTTGCGTACTTCCGAGCGCCGCTCGAAACCTGAAGAATTACCGGCGACTTTGTTTCGACACAAGCGCTAATAATTGCCTGCAGTTGTTCCAGATTGTTGAAATTGTACGCTGGAATGGCATATTTGCCTTTGATAGCTTTTGCGAATAACTCGCGTGAGTTGACTAAACCAAGTTCTTTATAGTGTGTCATAGCAGTATCTCAAAAATTGTTTTGCCACAATGTATTGAATTATTTGAGAAGAGAAACAACGCCATAAGCATTGTTGCTTTCATCAGCGCTGTGGCATTTGCGCTGACGCTCTTCGGTTTTCAAGACTTTCCTCAATTTGCATTCTACAAGTTGAGAATGGAAAGAATGTTCTTTAAAGGGAAATGAACATGGCTGAATTGTTTCTCAGCCATGTCGAAAATATCAATACAAGAACATTGGTTTCCCTAACAGATGAGCAATCTTTGGACGATATTGTTCGACGTTATAGAGTTCATCAACATCGACTCGCTTTTTCCCTTCCGTAATAGTACTGGCGGAAATTGTTGTGTATTTCCCGTCTCGCAGCGCAATCATTCTGCCTGATTTTTTCTGCAAGAGTAAATCTGCCGCAAGGTAACCGTAAGTTGTTGCAACCATTCTATCGAGAGCATCTGGGGCGCCACTGCGCATAAGATACCCTAATTGTTGTACCATAACGCCAATGCCAGATCGTTTTTCAATTTCTCGTCCAATAAAATCGCCAATGCCGCCTAATTTTTTATGGCCATAAGCGTCTTCCTGTCCGCTTAAGAACATTCCCCCGCCGATTGGTTTTGCTCCTTCAGAGACTGTCATAATAGCGTAGTGACTTGGATTCTTCTCTCTGTCCTCAACAAGGAAATTGACAAGTTTATCAACGTCAAAATCGACTTCAGAAATGATTGCACGATCGACGTTTGCAAGGTAAGCAGAGATTAAAGATGTTTCTCCTGAATATCGTCCGAATAATTCAATCACTGCAATACGTTCGTGTGAACCACTTGGTGTGCGCATAGCGTGAATAAATTCAACGCTTCGGGTTACAGCAGTTGAGAAGCCGATGCAGTAATCAGTTCCATATACATCATTGTCCATTGTTTTAGGAACGCAGACCATTGGAAATCCTTCCTTGTGTAAGCGTACTGCATAGCTCAGCGTATCATCTCCACCAATTGCAATCAGTCCATCGAGTTTGAGATATTCCAGGACTCGGAGTGCATGGGGAGTGCAATCTGCGGGCTCTGTGCCATTGGGGTGATCGAATTTTCCTTTCAGGAATTCTGGCATGTCTTTCGGTTTTACTTTTCCTGGGTTCGTTCGAGAGGTATGGAGAATTGTTCCACCGGTACGATCAATGGTGCGAATAGTATTTCTATCGAGATTCAATACGTAATCTGAAATTGTAGAAGGGTCGTCTGGATTAAAGTTCAACAGTCCGGCCCATCCTCTTCGGAGTCCGATGATTTCATGACCCTCGTCGAGAATTTTTGTTGCTGCCGCTTTGATACAAGAGTTCAGACCTGGTACATCACCGCCGCCTGTAAGAATTCCAACACGCATGGTTTTATTCCTTTCTTCTTTTTAATAACATTATTCAATGGATATACGTATTTATTACCATTCCTTTGCTGAAATTGATTATCTTTGTGTTCACGAGTGTTGTTCAATTGGTGCAAAGGGATTAAATCTCAAAAACACCTAAACCATTTAAATTAAACGAATGAATGCTTCAAAATCCAGCGGTGGAAGTAAAAATTTCTAAGGTAGAATATTGCAGCGCGCTTAAAAAATTGACTTTTCCTTGAACTTAATTTGTGGAAATGAATCAGAATTTATTGTACACTTATTTTGTTTTTGAGATGAGACTTATTATGGAGATAGAGACATGAGTGAAAGTTATTTCCACGTTATTTTCCAGCAGGTAATAATTCCTGCTTTAATTATTCTTGCCTCGTACATTATTGGGTTGATCTCGACCAAGATAATTCACTCCAGACTTACTTCTTTAGCAAAGCGAACGAAATGGCGGGGAGATGATATTATTGTTGAGTCAATCCGGAAAATGCCAATCTTCTGGTTTATTCTTGCTGGTATGTATTTTTCACTTTTCTGGATACCGTTAAATGAAAGCAGTCAAAAGGTCGTTAAAGTTACTCTGCTTATTCTTGCAATATGGACCGTTATTGTAGTCTCTGCAAGGTTCGTTGAAGGCTTGATCAACCTTTATACCGGCGATGCTCAAAAACGTGTTCCGAGAACATCTATTTTGACAAACATTTCGAAAATTATCGTCTACGTAATAGGCGTTCTTATTATTCTTCAAACATTGGGAATTTCGATTACGCCAATTATTACCGCTCTTGGAATTGGCGGCTTGGCGGTAGCATTAGCGTTACAGGATACGCTTACGAATTTGTTCTCGGGCATCTATGTAATTCTTTCTCGGCAAATAAGGCCCGGCGATTATGTAAGACTTGATGAAGGAATTGAAGGAACGATAGCGGATATCACATGGCGTAACACAACAATTCAACAGCTCTCGAATAATCTAGTTATTATTCCAAATGCAAAGTTAGCGTCGGCAGTTGTCGTTAATTTTTTCCTTCCACAAAAAGACCTATCCGTTTCTGTTGAACTGAGTGTAAGTTACGATAGCAATTTAGAAAAGGTAGAAAAAGTAACAGTTGATGTTGCAAAAGAAGTGATGAGAGAGGTTCAAGGTGGAGTTCCAACATTCGAGCCAGGTATCAGATTTCATACGTTTGCCGATACAGGCATTAAGTTCAATGTTAATTTACGAGCTCAACAATTTACAGACCAATATCTGATAAAGCATGAATTTATTAAGCGAATTCAAAAGAAGTACAAGGAAGAAGGAATCGAAATTCCATATCCAATGAGAACGATTTATCTCAGTCAGGAAAATAATTCATAACAGAAAGAAAATTATAAAGACACAAAGGAACCTTATGATCTGGAACCAGTATATTGAATGTATGGATCGGGAACAACTGCAACAATTGCAGAATCGAAGATTCGCTTCGATGATCGAACGCATCTATTGCAATGTTCCCTTCTATCGAAAGCGAATGCAATCGCTTGGTATAGAGCCAGGCGATATTACAAGCATCGATCAGCTAAAATTGTTTCCATTTACCACGAAACAGGATTTGCGAGATAACTATCCATTTGGATTGTTTGCAGTTCCGCCTTCCGAAGTTGTTCGCATCCATGCCTCGAGTGGAACAACAGGCAAACCAACAGTTGTAGGTTATACGCGTAAGGATATAAATATGTGGGCAGAAATGGTTGCTCGTGCGTTGACCGGCGCAGGAGCCGGCAAGAATGATATAGTCCAGAATGCTTATGGCTATGGACTCTTTACTGGCGGTTTGGGACTTCACTACGGCGCTGAAAGAATTGGCGCAACTGCTATTCCAATGTCGGGTGGAAATACGCAACGGCAAATTCAAATGATGCAGGACCTTGGCTCGACTATCCTTTCCTGTACGCCTTCCTACGCGCTCTATATTGCAGAAACGATGGAGGAAACAGGAATCGATCCTTCGACCATTAAATTGAAAGCAGGAATTTTTGGCGCTGAACCATGGACAGAAAATATGCGGAAAGAGATCGAAAAAAAACTTCATATCAAAGCAATTGATATTTATGGTTTGAGTGAAATTATGGGACCTGGCGTTGCGGTTGAGTGTTTGGAGCAAAAAGGCCTTCATATCTGTGAAGACCACTTTATACCAGAAATTATCGATCCCAATACTTTAGAACCATTGCCGTATGGCTCGGTTGGCGAACTGGTGATTACATGCATTACAAAAGAAGCATTGCCTCTTCTGCGGTACAGGACAAGAGACCTTACAAGACTTACGCTTGATAAATGCGCTTGCGGACGCACACTCGTCCGTATGGACAAAGTGCTCGGTCGTTCCGATGATATGCTTATTATTAGAGGAGTGAATGTCTTTCCGTCGCAAATCGAATCCGTGCTACTTGAAATAGCAGAAACGAAACCTCACTATTTGCTCATTGTCGATCGTGTCAATAATCTGGATGTTTTGGAAATATGGATTGAAGTTGATGATCATTTCTTTTCCGATGAAGTGAAACAGTTAGAGAATTTTCAAAAGAGGATTCAGGAAAGAATCGAATCAGTCTTAAGCATTAGTGCAACGATAAAGTTAGTAGAACCGAAAACAATCGAGCGTAGCGATGGAAAATCGAAACGCGTTATTGATAAACGAAAATTTTAGGAGTATTACTATGACGATCAAACAACTTTCGGTATTTTTAGAGAATACATCAGGCCGATTGGCGGAAGTAACACGAATACTCGCCGATGCCAAAATCAACATCTCAGCATTTAGCCTTGCCGATACCGCAGACTATGGTATATTGCGTCTTATCGTGGATGATCCCGTACGAGCAGAAAAAATGTTACACGAGCAGGGCTGCACAGTGCACACAACAGATGTTGTGGGAATTTATGTGCCGCACAAACCAGGAGGATTATATAAGGCTCTTGTTGTGCTTGCGGAAAATGGAATTAGCATCGAGTATATGTACGCATTTGCCAGTCGGGAAAAGGCAATGGTGATTCTCCGCACGGAAAATATAGCTCACACAATCGAGGCGCTCCAAAAAAGTGGAATCGAGATATTGAATCCATCTGATGCCTATAACGCTTAAGTGATATTTTTTTATGAATTGATAATGGAAAAGGAAAGAAGAAAGTAAACGATGGTACAATTTTCTCAATCAGTAAAATTTTTTCGTTCATCAGCTGTTCGAGATTTGATGAGTGTTGCAATAAAGCCTGATGTTATTTCATTTGCAGGCGGAATGCCGGGGAACGAATTGTTTCCGGTCTCCGAAATGGAGGAACTTTATGCACAGCTTCCGCTTGCCGAAAAGCAGATGGCGTTTCAATATGGACCGACGCCAGGGTATCCGCCATTGCTGGATTCGTTGACTGATTATCTACGTCGAAAAGGGTTCCCCGTGGACAAGAATAAACTGCTCATCACCACTGGTTCTCTTCAGGCGATTTATATCTTGACGAAAATCTTTATTGACCCAGGTAATATTATTGTTACCGAGAATCCATCGTTCGTCGGAGCGCTTTCGGCGTTCAGTTCATTTCAAGCTGCGCTCCATTCTATTCCTCTAAGATCCGATGGCATTGATTGCGCTATGCTTGAGTCGTATCTCAAATCGGATGAAGCGCAAAATGTAAAGTTCATCTACCTTACTCCAAACTTTCATAATCCAGCCGGAATATTGTATTCAAGAGAGAATCGCCGAAAAGTTGCGGAAATTGCAGGACGTTTTGGGGTTCCGGTCATTGAAGATGATGCCTATGGCGAATTATACTTTGAAAAAGAAATGAAAGAACTTGTAACGCCGTTGAAGGTTCTGTATGAAGATACCTGTACTATTTGTACAGTTGGTTCGTTTTCGAAAATTGTTGGACCAGGATTTCGACTTGGCTGGATGCTTGTGCCGCCAGAAATTTATAAACAAGCTGAACTTTGCAAACAATCCATTGATGCGTGCTCGCCAAATTTCACGCAGGTATTGGCTGATGCATTCCTGCGTTCAGGGAAGATGGAAGTATACATTGAAAAGTTAAGAGAGATTTATAGAAAGCGTAAAAATTCGATGGTTGCAGCAATCAAAAGATATTTTCCTGAAGAAGTTGGGTGGAATGATCCGCAGGGCGGATTCTATATCTGGTGTTCTGTGCCATCCTCGGTGAATGTGATTGAGGTATTGCAAAAGTGTATGGAGCAGGGGGCCATTTACGTTATCGGACAAACATTCGATCCCGATGCAAAAGATACAACGCATTTCAGGCTCTCATTTTCGAATACGCCGGAAGAAAAAATAGAGGAAGGCATCCGCATTCTTGGCAACGTCTTGAAACAATCGCTAAAAATGGAAAAGTGACTAAAATTGATTGATACATTAAAAACTTGTAGAGATAGTTGAATCAATATGCTTAGAGCACCTCGGCAACCGATTCCCTGACGGCGGCTGAGTCGAAACCACCGCCATGATAGACTACCCCGTCAACCTTTGGTTGACACCCCTTCTGAGAAGGGGAATTATTCCCCTCTTGTAGAGGGGGGAGTTTCGGTTTTATGCATTTACACTTATTTTACTTCGCCTTAAACTTTACTACAGCCTTTATTGCGTAATTTGGGTTGAACAAAGCCATACGTGTTCTATCGCTAAAATAAGTTTCACTATCAACAAGCTCTTCTCGCATCATCCCGCTCATTCCGCTATAAAACACAGCAGAACGTAAAGAACGCGCAACGGCGGGATTTCGTTCTGAGAATTTTATCCATCAGGTATAACGCCTGCTTTTTCCTCAAGTATTGCATCACCAGCATACAGGATCTGCTTTATGAAAAACTTTCTTTGAATTTACCTCGACACATATTGGTATCGGTATACTTTCCATCCCTTTCCATATCCTGTGCTCCTTATTAATCTCGAATTTTGCTTCTTTCAAACACGCCCCTATCCACGGCGAAAACTTCTTTATAATTTCCTCTTCCCCCTCTTGATAAGGACTACCATCACTGTAACTCCATAAATACTCTGTCCCTTTTCTTGAACGTTTCCATATATCTATTATTGCAGGAAACCAACATTCAATTTCTCCCTCAGAATTTATTAACAGTCGTACGCAAATATTACCCTTTACTTTCTTGCCGCCAAGTTTATGCGGTAATGTGAATTTTGGCATAGTATAATCTACGATGATACTATCTAACGCATCTTTATCTTCAACCATTGGATTTATATCAAATATATACACAGTTAGTACAGTATCTGAAGTCTTAAAAATTTCGTGAGTCGTGTCTATCTTGATATCTAATTTCTGATAGTTTTCGTCAATCCATTTCCCAAATCTATCAAGAACTTCTTGACCTACTATTGTTCCTTTCCTTTTTGCTACAGCTAAAGTCGGTGCACCTATACGATAAATTTCTCTACGCTTGCAAGGATCGGTCGCTACCCTAATCATTACTACTTCATAGCCTAAAACTTCTCCATGTCTTGACAAATATAAAATCATGGTTACATCACCGGTTGCCTTTTTCCCTCCAAGAGAATCCGGTAAAGGGACAAATCCCCTTGGATATATTGCAGCCCAGGAGGAATGAGATTTATTCGGAATCGAATCCTGAGCCATCATTTCCATTACGCAAATCAACATTAAAAATATTATTTTCGTTTTCATTTTGTCCGTCCTCCATTGAGAACCTTATCTATGATTACTCGTTCACCATCTCCCCATGGTAATTTATCGTATATACCATTCTTGTTAAAAGGGGAACTTGATTGGAATCTATATACAAGATTGCCCCAAAACATCGCTTCATCAAAATTCTTAATTGTATTTTTAAAATCACGAACCCAATCAGATTCTTTAGTAAAGGATGGTGGCTCCAATACAGGCGCTCCTCCAATAACACTTGCTAATGAAAAGCAATAGAGATATGACTCGGTTTCAGCTTTGATTGAATATGTATTCACTTCCATTTGTTGCTGATATGCATGAAAAAGGTCGTGAGATACAGAAAAAACATCAGTGTTACCTATACCTAACAATATAGTTCCGCCTCCTTTGTTATCTGTTTTAAAAACGCCCCCTGTATTCTTATCCAGAATTTGATCTCCTTGTATTATATAATGCCCTTTAGCGCCATTTAACTTGGAATTCCCTGAGGCTTGCCACAGGGATGAAATCTATATAGATTAGGGAAGTGAAAGAGAATAGTCATATTAGGCGAGGGAATCACTGTGTATGGCAGATACATTATCATATAGTATTTCCGGTGAAGTATAGGAAAGTGTTATTAGAAGCAAGAGTAATAGAAGTGATACGAAGTACAAGTTCGGAGCGATATGCCATAGAGATAGAGGGATTAGGGATGGATTTGGATCACGTACATCTGTTATGTAGTGCGCATCCCACGATGTCAGTGGGATCAATAGTGAGGATATACAAGAGTATAACGGCACGAGCAGTGTTTAGGGAAGTGCCGGAAGTAAAGAGAGAGCTGTGGGGCGGTGAATTTTGGTCAGATGGATATTATGTAGGTACGGTAGGAGACGGGGGCAATTGGATTGTAGTCGAGAAGTATGTGAAGGAGCAGGGGAAGCCGAAAGAAGAACTAAAGCAATTGAGTTTGTTTTAAGATACCCTGCGGCTTGCCGCAGGGTTATTCATTTCAGTAAGAACTGTTCCGCCAGCTGTAACTCTTCCCATTGAATTGAGAGTTCTAATAATTTGTGCTACAGTTTTGTTTGTGCCGGAATACTTCATTCCATTTGAATACAAAATCCGATTACCATTATCATCTATCCACAGACTATCCCCGTTATAATCAATATATCTTATCGGATTACCTGCAGCATAGCTGTACGGCGACAGACTCGGGTACTTCTCTGCAAATCGATCTACACTGAGCAATCTGCCTATTTGGGAATCATAACTTCGCTGTCCAAGATAATCCAATCGTGTTTCTCCATCTCGCTCTTTGCCGGTAAATTTATAACGGGGATCGGCGAAGGTAACAAGGTTAAAACTATCCCTACTATTATTTATGCTAATTATCTAATAAACCTCGAAAGGATTTATATATGATAGGAGTAACGAATCTCCCATTTATCTTCTCAACGATCATAAAGGAATTGTCTGGAGATATTTTTGGATTAAAACAACTTTTCAATTCTATTACTTCTTTTTTCATTCTTGATTTCATATCAAAACACATAAATCTATAATCTTCGTAGTCCGAATATAATAGTTTTGACTCATCGTTCGTTATTGCTATTGAAGACTCATTACATGTTAAATCCTTATCGCTGATATCAAGCAAAGGAGTAATTGTTTTCATGTTTATTGAAAGCATCACAAATTTATTACTAAAAGCAATGATAAGGGTATCTTTATTATATAAAACAAAATCTGACAGATTAACAATGTCCTCATAAAAAGAATACTTATCGGTACGATTATCCTTTATATCATACCAAAAAATAGTAAACTTTTCTAGCGATATATCCGGTTGCAAAAAGAAAATAAGACCCTCTTTCCGAAATATTCTAAAGTGTTCCCCGTTTAATTTCTCGATCAATGAATCTTGAATTAATTTATTGGGGCAACCTATAGTATATATTTCACATTTATTTTCTCCACGTATAAATATTCTTTTTTCATCGATAAAGAATGCATCAAATATTCTTCTCTCATCTATATTATTCAATGTAAAAAATGTCTTTCCCGTTTCACTATCGATCATTACTAAGGAATCACTCCCTCTCTTTTGTTCTTTCAAATCTTCCCAGTTAAATTTTCTTAATAAAATATAACGTGAATCTGGTGATATATCCATAACATGTGAGTTTTTGCTCAACACTATTTGATTTGATTGAGAAAAACAGTATGGGTGTAACAACCACATCAAAATATATATTTTAATTATTGTCTTCATAGAGCCCTCTTTGTAAATTTTTAATTGTATATTAATTATTACCGAATATTCGAAGAGTTTGGTCTAGGTGTAAATCCTTTATACAAAAAGTAAGTAGGAGAAGCATTCTTCCCAAATGAACTTGCAACATTACCTCGCTTTTCCCATGAATCTTTTAAAGCGAAAATCGAATTACCTATCATTATTAAGTTATGGGATCCATAAAAACCTCCTTTATATCCAGTTCCAGCACCAACGACATCAATGTGGCCAGACTTATCGGGATTGGGATTTTTCCAGCCTGCAATGACAACTGCTCCATTTGCTGCTTGCTGTTCTGCTTCATCAACTGATACTTTTTGGAAGTTGGACGAATGTTCCATATTGGTAATTACTTCATTAGCTTTAACAGGATTTCCATCTTTATCTACCAATTCTGCTGGCATAGGGGCACCTTGAATTTCTAGAAAATCTTTCACTGCATCAACTGTAGACACATTGCATACTGGGGTTTCACTCCCTTCATAGTTTTCATGCGTTTCTTTTAATACCTTGTTCAATTGTTGTGCTTGCGCAGAATCCTTTCCACTTGGATCCATAAATGCAATCGGGTTATTTCCACAATAAGTATATGGACCTAAATTTGGGTATATATTGCCCCAGGTCGGAATGAGACAGGTATGTAGTTTAGAGCAAGGACATCATAAATGGACACGAAGCGAAGCGGAGTGTCCATATATTCTGGCAAAAGGAGGCGGCATTTTGTATTTTTCACAA
>Ga0208825_1002209_pt1 | contig 13226 bp, 3 predicted proteins | sample AD_UKC113_MetaG_FD_184450 | JGI IMG/M metagenome (GOLD analysis project Ga0208825, IMG submission 184450) | Active sludge microbial communities of municipal wastewater-treating anaerobic digesters from Hong Kong - AD_UKC113_MetaG (SPAdes)... | ecosystem: Engineered > Bioreactor > Anaerobic >...
TGTATTGAATGTCTTATATACCATTCCCATGTCTATCTGCTGCCGTACGTTCTTTAGCCTTATATCTGATATTTCATTACCTATCTTCTCTGTCAATGTCAATTCGTTTGTAGTTCTATCTTCTGCTTCAACGAAGTTTCTTACTTTACTAAGCTAATCTGTAAGCATATCGCCTTCATTGTTATTAAATATCTGCTGTTCAACTGAGATCCTATCGTTATATTGATTAGTAGAGTCTGTATTATATAACCGTTGGAATACGAACGAGAATATCTGATTTAAAGTTGTAAGCGGCTTTTTAACGAACTGCTTCATATTGAATGTATTAGGCGACTATTCATATGCGCGCCGCTAGCCTTCCATTATAGTTGCATTTTCTTGTATATATGTCTCCTCTGCCTAATTCAATGGGTTATTCTAATCGGTAACAAACTACTAGAATAGCTTATGCAATGCGCGGCTTTTATTCAATGGTAATCTGCCTTCATTCATACCTGTATAACTCTATATCGAGTCGCTAATTACCTGTATGTCCTAATAGATATCTTCCTAGCGCACATTGCCTTGTTGGAACCACTGTTTATTTTGATCGTATGATGCAAATAGCACATCTAGTAAGTCAGAGCCTCTTAGCTTTCTAACTACATTAAGACTTTCGCCGGCCTTTGTATATTGATATTCTCCTTGTGTAGTTACATTTCTTATCGCATTAGATAGTTTACTTAAATCAAGCGATGAATTTTGGTACTAAGCATGTGCGTTTGCAAATAGATAGCTACTACCCTGATTCTGTGCTGATGCATATTCATCTAATGCCGCCTTATATGACTATGCAATTAGTTGTCTGAATTGCTTATCATCTACACTTGTAACCCTATTAAGCATTTTAACTGTATAATTGATTCGCTCAACTGGCGACAGATTCTGTATATTGACTCCTTGGAATACGTCACCTATGTCAGTGATATTCTGTTTAAGTAGCTACTAAATCATATAATCTGCGGCACGTGCAGTAAAATCTGATGCATTATTCTATAAGCTGCTGTCTAAGCCAAACATTACTCTATTGAGCGTATCTACTAGCTTATCTTTCTAAGTTTTAGATACAGCACTAAATGTAGTATCAATCTTGCCGCTTATTCGCTGATCGAATAGCTACGATATGACAGTAACCTAATTCTAATCATTACTAGATATCTAGTTAGGCGTTATTGCATTAAGTGCAGTCTATACACTCACACGTGGAACGTTGGCCTACGCATTTGTATATACATTTCTCAGAGATATTTGCGAGGTTGCAAACTAACCTGTTGTACCAATGTTATCTATAAGCGTAGTTAGCTTTTTATTCAATGAGTTGCTTGTTTCTTCTATTAGAGTCGGTATTGTACTATCCTAACCAAGGTATTCATTTACCTACTATTCCTACTCATTAATAAGCCTGGATATGCTATCTCTTGCTGTTTCCAATCTTCGTTGTCTGTGCGTGTTAATATTTGGATTTTGTAATTCTGCATTTATTTGATCTAATATTTCGTATGCACTTAAATGCAGCGTTTGCCCATTTTGTGTTACTTCCATATCGAGGCCGTGTGTCATTCTGAGTACGTCACCAACTATACTGTGTATATCATCTTGTTTTGCAAATCTGCTATAGTTGAGGTTATATAAGTCTTGCACGTCGCCAGTTCTGATTCTATCTTGAATACTTAATAGTACATCTTGATGTATGTTTTCCAATTTATTGATTATATCTTTTATCTTCATCGTCTGTGCTGTATGTATGTTATATGTCTATTTAGTCTAATCATAGCCATAATCGCCAAATATCTGGCGCATTATAGATGACGTTCCACTCTGTTCGCCAGCAGATAATAGCTGCATTCTAGCAGCCAAAATCTGTTCTAATGAAAAGCCTGATAAATCTGTTGTACGTGTTCTGCCATCTAGCCTAAGCGGCTTATCTTCAGTCAATCTCTACAATGATACAATTCTTTCAAGTGTAAGTGGGCCGCCAAGTCCTCTAACTATGCCCGTTGTAGGGTCTACATGTGTATATGATAACATATTCTACACATCGCGCCTGCCTGTTAGTAGTGCGGCAAACTTGACGCCTAGCATGTGCGAAGATATTGGCTACTCATCTTTACCATAATATCTAAGTATATCTTCAAGCTAGCCTGAGCCAACATACTACTACTTCTTATTATTCTCTTTGGACTACCAATCTGTAAAATTTATTAAATTGAGCGGCCCGATTTTCCTACTTACTTGCGTTACTAGTTCCTTTATATTTCCTATCTGTTCGGACTAAGCTTTATCTGCATCGACACTTAGTATACTTACCAGTGTATCTACTGTCTCCTTTTGATTCGCCGGCGTTACGAATGGCATTTTAAGTGCACTAACTTCAAATAGGTTCTACATAGATACCTACTTATCTTTCGTATCGCCAGTTAGTACATTAGTTAAATCCATGACCTACTTTATAGTGTAATCACGTTGCTACTGTTCATTACCGCCTGAATTTGCAAATTGTAACTGATAGAGTATACGCATAAGCATTGTATCTCTATCTTGCACAAGCGTATCTTGTATATTCTCCTATGTATCCGTTAAGTCGGCGCCTGTAGTGAGTGTTCTGAAGAATGAAATTGATCTGCCTGATAGCAGATCCGTCTCATCTAGGTTAATTGCAGTCTAATTCAATGTATTGGTAGCCTACTATGTATTATTTGCTACGTCCGCCTTATCGTTTAGCTGTCTACCTAAGAAATATTGGATTTTGAGTAATGTTCTAAGTCCCCAGCCCTAAGCATTTGATTTTGATACGTTAACTATACTAGGGTCGCGGCGTGTGTCTCTATTGAATAGATTGATTATTCCTCGTATAGGTTTAAGTAAATCAACTGGCTATCTTCTATTAGTTGCCTCAATTTGCATAGGTTGGAACTACGACTAGAAGAACTATTTAACTAAATTCAGCTAGTTGATACTCTTCGGATTGCCGGCCTCATCTATTGTTTGTAGAGTGACTATTTTTACTCCATTAATATCCATTGCATTCTAAAATTGGTCTTTAAGCATGGACTAATTTCTATTTATTACTGTAGTTACTCTCCTAGTTATATCATCAGTGAAGCCGCTAAGTTGTTCATATAGTTGCAACTGCGGATCTGCTTGGTTTTGTCTGCGCGCATACTATATGAACTAATCTCTCATCTGATTTAGGTCGTATGTAAATTGCTCGGCATCAGTTTGCTGTATAGTTGTATTAGGTAATGCGGGCGCCATTATAGTATCTCTAAACCATGTAGCATAATTTGCATTCTATGGCATTGTATTTCTAACTATATCTGTATGCCGCAACTGCTCTGCAAATTCTGCACTTGTATGGTAATCATCTAAGCCATACGACATATTAAATATTCTTCGTGTAACGACTTCTCTAATTCTGTTATTAACTAGCATATTCTGGCTAGTCTAATTGCCTATATTGGTGTTATTTATACCTATCTATTCTTGTAATATATCTGCTTCGAATGGTGCGAATTCGCCGGCGTTATCGCCTATCTTATGCATTGCACTATGTCTAGTACTGATTGGATTAATATAGTTTTCAAACAATTCATTAAGCTAGGTTTCTACATTTACTTGCTGCCCTGGTTGGCCAGAGAATAGCTAATGCACATTTTCTCTAGTCATATTCATGAATTTCTCTAATGCACGCGTTCTTGCATTAGTGGTTATGTTCTAATCATCGTACAATTCGTCAATTGAAGTCAATAAGTTGGTTATACCTTGCAAATCCTAGCCGCCTGTTACGTTATGGTACTATTCATGAGTTCTAGTCAGGAATGTATTATGCAGCGTTCGTAAATTTTCAGTATATTGCTGGAATGTCCTATTGAAATCTGCTATCCACTACTCACGCTGTTGCATTGTTGGCTATATGTAATGTATATTATTATTCGTTTCGGTATTCTTCAAATAGCCAAATTGAATTAATTCTTTAAGTTGTTCCAATTGTTCCTTTTGACTAGATACTTGCCTTATGATATCACTTAACTGTTTGGCATCAGTTCTACTCGGGTCTCTTAGAATATCGAATAGCTAGTCCTAAGTGGCTTCCTATGCTTCTGGTGTGCCCTGCTTAGAGTTTACTATTATTGATTTCATCTATTCACGTAGTCCAACACGCTATTGCAATTCTTGCTCTGGGGTGGTGAATTGCTGAATATCTGCAATCAAGTCTCTTATCTTCTTACCACTATCTGCAAATTGCATAGTGGATCCTAGAATACTTCTAGAATCCTATGCATTACCTATATTTACATTGTCTTGAGTAAGCGCATCGGTTATATACTGATTCAAATTATTTTCATACTATTCTAATATATCAAGTTTCTGAGCATATTGCTGCGTATACAAGTAGTTAATTGGTTGCAATAACGTAGATCTATTGCCAGCGATATTGATAAGATTATCGAATATTGTCTGTTGTGTAGGCTATGCTCCCTGTTGCGCTATCTACTATCCGCCGGCATATTGCTGCGAGTATTGTCTAATCATCTGTGACATTATTTCTCTACTTGCCTCTTTAGACTACAAATCTACAGTTTCTTCTACTGTATTTGAAATCTAAAGTGTCTTAACGAAATCGTTCATTTGCGTAAGTGTATTCTTATCGATGAATACAGTATTGCTACCAAGATAATCTCGAAGGATGCCCTTAAGCTACGAGTGGTCTTGTGTGTAGTCGCGTAAATTGATCTATCTATTACCAAGTTGGATAATCGCATCATGATTGTCTTTTGTACTATATTGGAACATGAGATTATTGGTAATTCTATCGGCTAAGTCATCAAGCTATATTTGAGTGCTATTTGGTATCAAATTGCCGCGTTCGCTCTAAGTTGCATTAAGCAGTGCCTGATTATCAGTAAAATCTATTATTCTTACTGCCTTACCTTCGTATAGCTTATTTGTGATTTGTTCCTATTGCTGTTTGATATATTCATCCTAAGCTACACCTTGGCCACGCTTTAGATATGGCTATAGTACTACCTGTAAATTAGGCTGTTCATTTACCTACTAATCCATATTATGCTATAACTGTTTTAACACAGGTTCATTTGGGAAGTCAAATTGATTACCTACGCTTGAGCTCATTAGCGGTACATGTCTTATATTCTAATCCGCAAGCTCTCTGTAATTTGACTATATGTACTGATCTACATTTTGACCGCCAAGGTCTGCATTATTATTTACAAGTGTATTATATGCGGCGTTATATTCACCGAACATATTAGATAGGCTGCGATTTGTATCTTCTATATTGCCATAACGCTATAAGTCCCAATTAAGCACACCTTTGACTACATTCTCATTATTGATAAGCGAGCTGAATGGCATAGTCACTTCAATTGACTTACCGCTTATTTTATGTGTTATAGATAATCGTAGATTATACTAAATATCTTCTAAATCGGCGGCCTGATTATTTTGTGTACGGGCTTGTATTTCATTATTAAGTTCATCGAATGTTTGGAATGTTAGGTATTCCTGTTCATTCTTGAATTTGGCTAATATCTAACCTCTACTGATTTCATTGCCAAACTGATCTCTTACAACTGCCTCGTCAAGTCTGTATTTGATGTTATAGTACTATGAACTGAATGTATTATACTGGAACAATTCATCTGTATTCTCAAACATGCCGCCTTCGTTGAATCTAAATACATTGTTATTATTATCGTACTATAGGAATGGCATAGTTATATAGCCATTAGGCCCGAGGTCGTACCACTGATTTGTGTTTATCCTACTGAATGCATTAGTCACCTATTGTGGTATCTGATTTGACAACGTCTTATTAGTATAGTCATAATCAAACTAGAATAAGTCGGCTAGCTCTTCTGGTATCTCAAATTGTGGCAATTTACCTGAATATTGCTATCCAGTTTGTCTTAACTTTTCCTATATCATCTGATTCATCTGCTGCAACGAGAATTGCTAACCAGGCACACCATTTTGTAAATCGAACTGATTATACTACTAGACATTTACAGTGCCAACCTGCGTGCTTAAGTTGTATGGCACGCCAGTAGTATTGTTCAGCGAGTTTACTGTGCCAGATCTTGCGGCATTTTGCGTTGCAGGATTAGTCTAGTTTCTAAGTAAATTCATGAAGAATGATATATTCTATTTATTGTCCTACAATTTGAGTACCTCCAATTATCTTATTCTTATTTCTGACTATTATGATACGCCGCCAATATCTCATTTTGCATTACCTAGTTATATACGAATGTTGTATTTGAGTTCATGTAGTCATATTCTCTATTCTATTCAGTCTGATAGAGCGTAAATGTCTATTTCTACATCTGTGTAGGATACAGTGAATACTGTGGTAAGTCGCCTATATCGCGCATAATCTAGAATGTTTTGTACTAGTCTATATCCACTATGCCCTACTAATCGAGTACAGGTTTCGGTAAGTTTTCAAGCTAATCGTATTGCTACTCCTCAATTCTATCTATTTTAAATTCTGAGTAATCTTGTAGATTTTCGTGCTACTCTTTCTATCTATACACGTTACTTAGTATATCCTACATTAATGGATCCATTATTTCAACGCCGCGCTTAAGGTCTTTTGTACTCTATTGTTCGAATGATTCAAGTACCCATCTACGTGGCTGACTAAATTTAGATTTGTACCAGTTGAGTGACATGAGCTTATTTTCGGCCTATTTATTGAGTATCGTTTCAGTACTAGTAAGCGATTTCAAAACTTGGCCTTGTGTTTCTATATCGTAATACTTTTCTATATCACTAGGTATATTACTCTATGTATAGAATAGGCCGCCTATTCCATTGAATGCGAAATCTGCCGCCATTGTCTACTACTTTTGAGAGAATGTATTCTAGCTAAGTAACTAGCTTAATACGCTAGAGTTAATTACATCTAGCGGGCTCTCTGTCATTCTATTTCTAATCATCGGCATTATGAAATCTGATACTGGATTTTGCCATAGCTATCTATACTGACCTTGCACATAGTAGCGTTTGAGTTCTTCGTATGCACTATTTTGCTAACTGAATTTTTCGTATACATATCCATAGCTATGTGCAATGCTTTCTGTTATCTGCTTACCTATACTCGTGCCATACTAATATCGTTTCTATAGCTATGTATCAGTTTTAAGCAGCTCTTTATCAGGCTTGTAGTCCTTCATTATTGCATTCATGTACATTGTATCTTTATCAACGTACGTGTACTTCTGGTTTATATCTTTTGGCACATATAGAGTAATGTTTGAGCCTTCTAAATTCTTGAAGTGCTATTCAGTTTCCTAAATCTTCTTACGTGCCATACTATACTATTCATCTAGGCCGACGCTTTGCTGCTCATATATTTTCTTAGCTACTTCATCAACGTCTGTAGAGATACCTTGTATCCGTACTATTTCGCCTGTTGATGTCTCAAATTGCTAGTTGCCTAGATATTTCTATATATTTACTCGCTGTTTCTTAAGTTTCATATTCTACCAATAATCTTCTATTGGCTACGACTGCTGTGCGTCAATTTCCTCTAGGCCTTGTTGAATTAGGTAACGTTCCTAAAGTGTGGCCTGACCTGTATCTCTATATTCTCTTGCATACTTCTACTAATTTTTAGTAGTTCTATCTCTAGGCTACACGTTAGATAATATCCTAAACATATCGACTATACCATAATCATCTACAGAGCCACGTACCTTTTCGTATCCGGGGCCTGGTAATCTGACTTCACCATAACTAATTTGCTAGTACGGGTCGCCAACTAAGAATCTATTAGGTAGCCATGGGAAATTAGATATCATATAGGGATTAGGTAGTGGGTTGATTTTCAAGTCTTTGAATCTTATGTTCTGGTTGAATCTTCTATACAACTCTGTTGTACCGAACATGGAGCCTAATCTTTGTTGATAATAGCTACGTTCTGATGAGTACCAATATTCTGAACTCTAAAGCCGCAATTTACTGATCGATTCACTCTGGTCTTGCATACCTTGTAGAGTTGTACCTACCATGAATCCAAACATACCAAGATAGTTCTGCTACCAATAACCTAGTGACTCAAATGCACTCGTGCCTTCCTAATTGTACTGTGTTTTGAGGTAGCTAGCTATCTATTCATTACTTTTATATTCAGGCGATCTTGCGAATGGGCCGGCCTATGCTCTTGTACCATTGAATGAACGTAGCCAATTACCTGTACCTAACGTTTGATACTAAGTAATATATGAACCTACATCCAATGCATTGCGTTCGTCTATCGTATTAATATATTTTACCTACTACGTTTTAGACATACTAGTCTAACGCTACATAGCCTAGCCATGTGCAAGATCCTATAGCTGCTCTTGATATATATCAAGTGGCTTGAATTTATTTAATGTGCCGCCAGTTAGTTCCTGTAGCTATATCTGTGCTAAGTTAATGTTATTAGGTACAAGTCCATATGGCACTGTATAGAAATCGGGCCTGCCTTGCTTAATTGCATAAGGTCTATATAACTACAGTTTCTTATCATAGTGGAAATCGTTTTGTAGGAACATGCCGAAGAAATTAAAGAAGCTAGGCTTCTAATGTATTAACTACTCAGTTTTGCTGCCTAATCCAATAGGAGTATACTGCCAATCTTCGCCTTCTAAGTAGAGAAGTGACGGCCTATATTCTTTAACCTATCCACCATAATAAGGCTCGCGGCCAAATTCCCAAAGTTGAGATTTATATACTGGCTCATCTTTTATTCCTTCAACTTGCAGCACATATTCCTTAGTGTGTGGAATGAATTGAGTTAGCATACCAATTGACTATGCAAGTACCTATGACCGTTCTCCACCAGCAACAAATCCATATGAGAAGGCTGTTAGCGGTACTAATCCAGTATACTGATCGCCTAGGAATCTACCTAGTGGGCCTATACCTATCTAATTTAATAAGCCAATGCCGCCAGTTGTGACATCTTTAGCCTATTCTACACCCTACTTCTTAAGTGACACTTTACCGTTAGTCTAGTCGTATAATGGCTACTCGACTAACTAAAACTAGCTTACGCCAAGTGCTATGAACTACTACTTTGATAACTGTGCTGACAATTCACCAAGCTAGTCTGTTGATTCAAATGGATTTGGCCTACCTAAGCCAAGTTCTTCATACAACTAAGATGGTCGCTATGCAATGAATTGCAATAAAGTTGACTCGGGCGTTACATACTGAGCCTATTCTCGCTGATATTGCTCTCTCAATTGCTGGTCACGTATATAATAGTCGTTATATCCTGTAGGGCTATATAACTTATGTGTCATTTCCCACTGCTTTATTGGATTTGGCTCGAATATAGTATGTGGTAGTAACTGACGAATGTAACGTTGAAACTACGGCTACTCGTCAGACTACAATTCACTTGGTGCACGAAATCTTGGGAATAGTATATACTTATTTTGCATCTACAATGACACATAGTTATCTTCCATATCTTCAACATCTTGGAACGTATATTGCTGCATCAATTTATTCAAATCAACCTGCGGCGAGCCTATAGTAGTAGGTGCTAATCCTAATACCTCTTTGTATCTTTGCCACAGGAATGAACTACTCATAATTGGCTGCAACTAAGTGTCTATCTGTTCTTCTGTAAACATGTACTCAGGAGTCTAACCTGATATGAAATTCATAATTGAGTGTGTCTATTCGCGTATATTCAAATGCTACTATAGCGTTGATATAGATCTGCCTGGTGCTATAGCGTTATTAGCCTAGCTTAATATGGTCATTGAGTTCTACTTAATTGCCTTCTATTTAAGGTACTAGAACTACATCGAGTTGAGTAACTGGCCATTCTCGTCAATTTGGCCTAGTATATCGGCAAACTACTCGTCGTATATCTGCCGCAATTGCTACTACGATTCCTTCGTACCGAAGTCATATATGCCATGTAGGAAGTAATTAAAGAATGTAGAAGTCTCTGCTAATGATAATGGTGTATTGCTAACTAGTAGCCGCGTATCTGCTAGCAAGCCCATAAGTTCTTCAGAGTATGTTTCCTTTAACTTCTGAGATAGCTACTAGGAATACAGAACTACTTGCCGCATATCAATGCCGGCAGTAGTCTATTCCTTAGATAAGATCTATTCGCCAGTCTTGCTAACACTCTATTTCATCGTTTGATACTACATATTTTCCAATGGAGATGGCTATAGTAGCTTCTACATCTTAGCATATTCATCCTACTAAGCTTGTAGTTGCTGATTACCTAATTGTTGTGCCTGCTTAGCTGTAGTTTCCTACAATGATTGTGTGTAATAATACGTATTAATGTAATCTTGGAACTCTGCATACTACTCTTTCATAATCTAGCTTGTTGGGCTCAGTATTTCCTCTATAGTAGACTAATCAGTAATATTGCCTGCCATCTAATTTATAGCTTGTAATATTTGCTCTTCACGTTCCTGTGAAGGTATACCTATTTGTGTTTTAGCCATCTACAAAATTGTGTCAGTTGGTTGCTCGTCTATTAACTTCTGCTCTATTTCTGTACGAATTTTCTTGTATGTGAATGGCTATGCAAGATAGTCGTAATTTTGTTTGTACATAGTTCTATCTATATTGAAGTGGTTGAAGAATGGTATATTCTTGAACTATGCAGTTGGTATCTAGCCGACGTTTACATCTTCAATAGTGTTAGTCTCCTGATTATACTGCACTGCAGTTTTAGGAAATATTGTGCCAATTTGCTATTGGTACTATCTGAATACCGAGCCTGACACCCTGAATTTAGGCACTATGTACGATTCAGGTATTAAGTCAGATATATCATACATACCGTGCGAACCTATGACAAATGAGCTTTTGCCAACTATGTACATTACAGAGTTAGTTATGTCATATTGTAACTACTGTTCCATTTCTCTAAATCGCGGCACATTCAAATTAGCTAATTGATGTACGAAGTTTATATTATTCTGTGGCCTGAATTCTTCACTTAAATTGAGGCCAAGTTGGCCATTGACTATTGTACGTAAGCCTGATACAACTCTATCAATTTGCTGTTGTTCCGTATCAAGAGACTACTACTGTGTAGTAGTTTCACGTAGATGTCTAAATATAAGATCTGATGTATTTACATTCTGGTCATCTGACTGATATAGTAACTAGAATGTATTTGCAACATCTCTGATATTCTCGTCAGTTGGCTCGTTATTCAGATACCTAGCAATCTGTTGCATAGTTTCGGTTGAACGCTCGTCCCTATTAAATAGTGTATGCAACTGCTCGTTTGAATATTCATTTTCTACTATCTAATTCCTGACTATATCCATTACTTGCATAGTGCCTTTCTTAGTAGGAACATACGACTCCTGAGAGATAAACTACGTAATATCAGAGTCTTTAAGATAAAGCTGTAAATCCGGCTGAAATAGTGAAATTGGGTTGAATCCTAAGAATGGTATCTTAATAGTCTTTGCCATCTGTGACTACGTTCTAAGCCACTATAGCTCTTGCTACGGCTTACTTGTAATCATACCATTCTTCATGTATACTCCACTACCAATATTAGCCGACGTATCGAATCCCTATGCTTTAAGTCTCGTTAGTACCTCAACAAATCGCTCGTTTTCTATATCCTAATTCTCAAGTGATAAATTGAAGTCGGAGTACTTTACTGTGCCATTAATGAAATCTTCAAATGCGACTTCACGAAAGCCATTCTTTTCAAGTAGCTCACTTTTAGACTATAAGTTCTTAAGTCTTGCGTTAAGCTCTTCAACGAATGACTTAGTTATCTTGCTATTCTTATCACTTAATATCTTATCTAGTATATAGTATCGCTGCTCAGCAATTATACTCTTGCCGCTTTGTTCGGCGCGCTATGTAGCAGCTGTATTCATTTCAGTTCTCATATTGGTAACACTACGCTATATGCCCATGTCTATTAATTCAGTAGGATCTAGCTACTGATCTGACATGAACTCGTATACGAAATTCTAGATGTGCTTTACGCCTAACTAATCTTCTAACTACTCGGATTGCTATGCGTTATACATAGTTCTTGCTATCTTATTTACATTAAGTAATTCTTTAAATTGGCGCCTAATTCTGCGTGTCTAAGTTGATGCATCTTCCTTATTAATTAGGTTAAGCGTCATGTCGTATATAGAGCGTGATATGTACTGTACATTCTTGCCAAACGCAGTAGTCTACTAACCGATCTACTACGTAGGATGTGACAGGATCGTATTGAATTCGTCGAATGACAGTTGCCATTTAGGCTGCTTACCAAATGTGCCCTATATCTTCTCTATCTACTAGCCAAGTTTCGGCACATTTTGAAACTAATATTTAGTAAGAGATGAGACGCCAACAGACTAAGTCATCTACAGAGCAAAGCCACCGAATGTGAATTTCTACATAGGGTTAAGTGAAGTGAGCTAGATTGTATACTAAGCCATCTATGCTGGCCCATATTTAGTAGCAAGTTTCTTATTCTCTCTTACAAATCCGTACATAGAAGCAAGCTAATCTGATGCTTTAACCATCTTATTAGCCTACTTTGTGCGATTGAGAAATTGCAGGTAAGCTTCGTTGTAAGAGACCTACTTATCTGCTAATCGCTGGCCAAGATCCTTATCTAGTTGTTTTGCATAATTAAGCTAACTAACTGACGAAATAGGCATTCTTGCACGATTAGATACTGCAAAGCCTATTACGTTTGATAGTGAGTATGCATCCATCTCACCGATAGTACTGGCGCCTGTTGTGTAATATCTGTACTACTTAAGCTACTAGCCTGTAAACTATTCAGTCTGCCGCCAATTAGCTTTTATCTACTTGCCCGTCTATTCGCCTACTACAGTACCCTATGCATACTTATACCATCTAGTAGACTAAATCTACTAGCCAGCCATATTAGATAGCTTCTTACCTATAGGAGTGAATACACCGCTTATTGCACTAGCAATTACGCCAGTCATAATAAGCTGGCCCGGTGATAACCGCTGCATCTTCTTTAATTCTTTTTCATGATACTAATTAAGTGCTTTGGCCTTCTGCTATTCACTTTCATCGGCGTATTCCAGATTCCATTGCTACGCTAGTTCTTGAGGAGTCTTTCTCCTGCTCTAGATGCCACTCACCTCCTGTTGTTAGAGTAACAAGCTGTGAAAAGAGACAAAAAA
>Ga0208825_1002211_pt1 | contig 13219 bp, 13 predicted proteins | sample AD_UKC113_MetaG_FD_184450 | JGI IMG/M metagenome (GOLD analysis project Ga0208825, IMG submission 184450) | Active sludge microbial communities of municipal wastewater-treating anaerobic digesters from Hong Kong - AD_UKC113_MetaG (SPAdes)... | ecosystem: Engineered > Bioreactor > Anaerobic >...
CTCTTCCCTCTTTTGACACCGGTCGGGCTCCCGCCGCGTCGTCCTTCTACCCTTTGACCGAGCGGGACAGGACTTCGCTGGCCAGAGAGATGTGGCGCCGGCCGTATTCCTTGGCCATGGCCGCGGCTTCCCGCAAGGGGGTGTCCTCGCGACAACCGGCCAGTTTGATCAGCATGGGCAGGTTCATGCCGCAGACCACCTCGACCTTGGGTCCCAGGAAGGACAAGCTGAGGTTGGTGGGGGTCCCTCCGAAGAGGTCCGTGAGAATCAAAACCCCTCTGCCGGAGTCCACTTCCTTGATGGCGTCTCGAAGCTGCCGGATCATTTCCTCCACCGGCTGATCGGGCAAAAAGGAGAGGGCCTTGCAGGCTTCCATGCGCCCGGCGATCAGCTCGGCCACTCGAATCATTTCTTCGGCCATGCGGCAATGGGATACCGCCACAATTCCTATGAGCTCTTTCGAGTTCTCTTTCTGCATTCCATTTCTCTTATTCCAGGTACATGTCGCGATGGAAGACGTTCACGAAGTACTGTTTCTCCTTGAGGGCGCCCGCAATCTCCTCGGCAATGACCACGGATCGATGCTTCCCCCCGGTGCATCCGACGGCGACGGTCAGGTAGCGTTTTCCTTCCCCGATGTACTGGGGAAGGAGCTTCAGGAGAAGGCCGGTGTAATCCGCGACGAAATCCCGGGCCGTGGCCCACTGGAGGACCCAGGAACTCACCTCGGGGGAACAGCCGTTGAGACTGCGCAGCTCCTCCACAAAATAAGGGTTGGGAAGGAACCGCACATCCACGACCAGGTCGGCCTCGAAAGGAAGCCCGTATTTGAAGCCGAAGGAGAGCACCTGGACGCTGAGCCTTTCCCCTTCATTCACCAGCCCGTAGGTTCGGGTGAGTTGGGCTTTCAGCTGGTGGACCGAGGTGCTGCCGGTATCCAGGATTCGATCGGCACGGTTCCGAAGGGCCTGCAGCTGGGCGCGTTCATGTCCGATTGCGTCCACCAGGAGGGATTCGGTCGTTGCCGCCGGATGTACCCGGCGAGTCTGGCTGTAGCGCCTCTGGAGGGTGTCCGTGGGGGCTTCCAGGAAGAGGATCTCGAAGCGGTAGCCCGCTTCCTCGAGACTGCTGAAGATCTTGGGGTAATCCTTCAGAAAGGCGCGCTCCCGGATATCGATCCCCAGGGCAATCTTTCGGACATCCGGCATGTCCCGTTCGCAGAGGGACAAGAACCCCGGAAGCAGCGGGACGGGCAGGTTGTCGATACAAAAGTAGCCCAAATCCTCGAAGGCCTTGATGGCGGTACTCTTTCCCGATCCCGACAAGCCGGTCACCACCACGATATGGACTTTTCTCTCCATGTTGTCAAAAATCCCGCCGACCTGATTCGGCTCGATGCGGATTACGCGTGAATGGGAAGAAGCAACGTTTCCAGGGGCCTGTTGGGCAAGAAACCGAACCAAAGGAAATTGCGGGGCTGGAACCTCCTCCCCCTCCTGCCTCCGGGGGAGTCGGGCGCATCGCGGAATCGCACCTTCCGGTGCTCGGCCGACACGAGAATTCGGAGCACGGGAGCGACTGGGATTCAATCCCCCCTGGTACTGCGGCTTCTCCGCCTAAAAGTCTTCATCCTCCTGTCGGATGACGGCATAAATCTCATCCGGACCGGCCACAGTCCCCAGTCTCTTTCGTACTTGTCCGTTTTTCAGCAGTCTTGCTATCTTGGCCAAAGCTCTCAAATGAATTCCAGCGGAGGTTTCGGGGGCAACGAGGAGAAAGAAGAGGTGCACGGGTTTGCCGTCCATGGATTCGAAGTCCACCCCTCGAGTGGACCTTCCGAAGGAAAGGGTGAGCTGGTCCAGGTCCTTGAGCTTCCCGTGGGGAATGGCAATGCCGTCTCCAATCCCCGTGCTTCCCAATCGTTCCCGTTCGAGCAACACCCCCATGAGCCTGTCTCGGTCCAATTGGGGCTTGTGTCGCACCAAGGCGTCGATGAGTTCTTCCAGAACCTGCTTCTTCGTGCTTCCGCGGAGCTCGGGAATGATCGCTTGTTTGGGTAGGATGTCCAGAATCTTCATCAATGCTGTTTGCCCTTTTGAACGGGTTGACCGGGAATGCCCGGCCCAGGTCCCGGTGCCCCGGGCCTGGTCGGGTCTGCATTCCCGTCGGAATTCTAACTCAGGGTTTCAATCAATCCATAGTGACCGTCTTTGCGGCGGTACAATACGTTGATGTGGTTGGTATGGCGGTTGGTGAAGACCATGAATTCACCCGCGGAAAGGTTTAACTGCATCACGGCCTCATCCAGGTCCATGGGCTTGGCATACACCTGCTCCGTCCGAATGACGCGGGTCTCTTCGTCTTCGTCGGCTCCCGCCGCCAAGGCGGGCATTGCGCCGAATTCCTTGTTGGAATTGCCGGGTTTTCGCCGCCGGATTTTCTCCTTGCTCTTCTTCACCTGGCTCTCGATGGTGTCCGAAAGCTTGTCGATGGCCGAGTACATATCTTCCGTTTCTTCGGTACCGTTGAATCGCTGGCCGTTGGCATCGATGGTGACCTCGGCAATGTGGCGAAATTTCTCGACCTTGAGCACCACATGGGCCTCGATGGGCTCCTCGAGGTGTTTCTTGACTCGAGAGATCTTTTCCTCGGCGTATTCTCGAAGGGGCAGTGACGGTTCAATCTGACGGAAAGTCACACTGATTTGCATGGATGGAAACCTCCGGCGTAAAATTAACCCAATTCCAACAACGGGGAAACCCGGTCCCCATGCGGCCCTTTTATTTGCCGCTCCAAAAGGATTTCTTCCTTCTGCTAGAAGGCAATATGCCCAGCACCTCACGGTATTTCGCCACCGTGCGCCGGGCAATCCGGATGTTCTCCCTTTCCAGGATTTCTACAATATCCTGATCGCTATATGGCTTGGACGCATCTTCATCCCGGACAAGCTGCCGAATGCGTTCCTTGACGCTTTCGGACGCCACAGCTTCTCCCAGAACGCTATTTATGGAGCTGTTAAAGAAATATTTCAACTCAAAAATCCCGTGAGTCGTATGCATGTATTTGCTGGCGGTGACTCGACTGATGGTGGATTCGTGCATGCCGACGTCTTCGGCCACATCCCGAAGAACCATGGGCTTTAGGTAGGCAATCCCCTTTTCGAAGAACTCCTTTTGAAGCTTCACGATGCTTTGGGCCACCTTGTACAGGGTCCGTTGACGCTGATGGATGCTCTTGATCAACCAGGCCGCCGATCTCAATTTGTTCTGGATGTAATCCTTGGCGTCGGCAGGCACTACGGCATCATGGCTCATGGCTTCCTTGTAATAAGCGCTCACCCGCAGCTTCGGCATGCCGTCTTCATTCAGAAGAATCACCAATTCCCCGTCCACGTTGAGGACATAGATGTCCGGGCTGATGTATTCGACGGACTCCTCGTTGAAAGCCCGCCCCGGTCGAGGGTTCAGGCTCAGGATGACGTCAATGGCCTTCTTGACGTCCTCGGGGTTGCTTTTGAGCACCCGGACGAGGCCCTGGTAGTTCTTGACCTCGAGGTATTGAAGATGATGTTCGAGAATGGCGGCCACCAGGTCGTTGTCGGGATGGAGCGCCCGGGCCTGTATCAAAAGACACTCCCTCAAATCCCGCGCCCCGACCCCCAGGGGATCAAACAGCTGAACCTTTGCCAGGACCTCTTCCACTCGGTCCTTGGTGGTTTGCGCCATTTGAGCGACCTCGTCCACCCCCGCGTCCAGGTACCCGTCCACATTCAGGTTCCCGATAATCAGCATCCCGATGAGTTTCTCCTCGTCGGTCATGTCGGAGAGCCGCAGTTGCCAGCCCAGGTAGTCGTCCAGGGTGGAAGGGGCGGTGAGGCGGTGATCGTAGGAGGGCCATTCCTGGTTGGGATCCGTTTCCACAAGGACCGGCGTGCTCGTATTGTACTCCTCGAGGTAGGATTCCCAGTCGAAGTCCTCCCGGATCTTCTCGGCCACTTCCACCTCGGAATAAGCTTCCTCGACGGGCGAACCCTCGGCCTCGACCTCCTCGGCTTCGAAATTCTCTTCCTGGATCTCCTCGAGAAGCGGATTCGTCTCCAACTCCTGGTGAATGGTTTCCAGGAGCTCCAGGCGGGAGAGCTGCAACAGCTTGATCGCCTGTTGGAGCTGAGGCGTCATGATCAGCTGTTGGGTGAGCTTCAGTTGCTGTTTCAGTTCCAATGCCGCTGCCATTCCTCTTTCCTGTCAGGATAGACTGAACTGGTCTCCCAGGTAGGTCCGTCGAGCAAGATCGCTGCCGGCGATGCTCACCGGGTCTCCCGCCTCCAGCACCTTCCCTTCGTGCATGATGTAGGCCCAATCACACACTTTGAGGGTTTCACGAACGTTATGGTCGGAAATCAGAACGCCGATTCCCTTGTCCTTGAGAGACCGAACAAGCCCCTGGATCTCCATGACTGCAATGGGGTCAATCCCCGCAAACGGCTCATCGAGCAGGATGAAGTCGGGATGGGTCACCAGGGCGCGGGTGATCTCCACCCGGCGGCGCTCTCCCCCCGACAGCCGATCCGCCCGGTGCTTTGCCAGGTGAGCGATCTTCAGATCGTCCAGCAAATCCCGGAGACGCTCGCTGCGTTCCTTCCTCGAAAGGTCCAGGGTCTCCAGAATCGCCAGGATGTTCTCCTCCACCGTCAGCTTGCGAAAAACCGAGGGCTCCTGGGGCAAATAGGTGACCCCCTTTCTTGCCCTCATGTACATGGGCATGGACAGGATGTTTTCCCCGTTGAGGAGGACCCGGCCCTTGTCCGGACGAATGATCCCCACGATCATGTAAAAGGTGGTGGACTTTCCCGCTCCGTTGGGCCCCAGCAGCCCCACGATCTGTCCCCGGCGAACCTCCAGGTCGACTTCGTCCACCACTCGCCGTTTCTGATAGCTCTTGGTCAAACCCTGGACCGCCAAATGCTTCTCAGCGTGCAGCGACAAGGTTCACTCCTTGCGGGAAGGATGAAGAACCGCCTGTACCGGGGCCGTTTCTCCCCCTTCCACCACGCTGCGCCCCTCGGCCAGGTACAGGGTGATCATCCGACCCTGAAGAGTGTCCTGTCCCTGGGATACCTTCGGCTGTCCCAGGAGGACGATCTTGTCTTCCCGGTGATAGTATACGGCCTTGTCGGAGGTGGCCATCTTCTCCCTCTGGGTGATTCTCACGCCCCCCTGCACTTCGATCCGGTCGATGCGCTCCACCATGGGAGTATCCGCCGCACCTTTCGCTTTGCTTTTTCCCTTTTCCTGGACCCCGTAGACGATCATCTGGTCCCCCGTGATCACCAGATCGTCCTGGCGCACGGTGACGTGCCCGATGAATTGAATGGTCCTGTCCTTCTGGCTCACCTCCATGCGATCGCTGGCGATGTGAAGAGGAGACTCGCTCTTGAGGACTTTGGGAGTAGAGGGTACAGCCTGGTTCTCCGCGGTCCATCCCGCGGAAGCCGGAAACCACCAGCATCCCGCGACACATACCATCAGGGTCCAAAATCGGCCGGGAAAAAACTTACTGCGCAATGTCATGGGGTCCTCTTCGCTTTGGTGGAAGGTTTCGGGGGCTCGAGCAGCAGGGTCGCGCGAACTCCGTTGCTCACAATGGCCCGATTCTGCGGAATCCTGTACTCCCAGCTGACTCCCTCCAGTTCCACATCGGGCCCCGTCAGGCGGATGGGAGTCTCGGAATAAACCGCCTGCTGCTCATGCTCGTAGAAAGCCCGGTCCGTGATCAGCTCGTAGGACCGGGGAAGCACGGCGTGAACCGAGTTCCACAACTCGATGTTCTTCGTCCCGGCGTAAAGGACTCCCTCGCGGCTCTCCAGCCTGATTTCGTCTCCTCCCTCCAGGAACAAGGTAAGGTGTACGGCGGTGAGAAGGGTCCTCTGCTGATCCTGAAAGTACTTGGCCTCGGACGCCTTCAGAGTCCAAAGTCGCTTGCCGTCCTGCATTTCGGTGTATTCCATGTCGGAAAGCCGCATCTCGGCTTCCGAAGCGTCGCTTACCGGAACAATGCGGTGATCCTTCTGGGTCTTGCCCTTCCAGACCCCGAACAGGAGCACGGCGCTCAGGCCCAAGGCCACCAGGAGAATCACGCTCTGGGTCATTTTGCGCACCAACGTCATGGGACTCCCTTCTGCCGGGACCGTTGAAACGCCCCCAAGGATTCACCGGGAGCGAATGGTAGTGAATTCAATCGGTTGACCGGTCTGCTTGGGTGAAGCCATGAAGCCATTCCCAGTTTTTCCAATCAAATTAACAAATTATATTATTGCCTACTGTAACACGAGCAGGGAGGGCTGTAAAGGCATATTCTGTGCCAGGAAGAGTCCCGTGGGCGGGATTTTCATCATGGGAACCGCAAAAAGGAGGGTCAGGAGAGGGGGCCGAAGTATCGTTGGGTGACCGATTCCCACCGATTCTGCACCTGCAGGATCAATTCGCAGACCTCCCGGCAAGCCCCGCGTCCGCCCGCAGCCTTGGTGACGTAGTGGGCGTAAGGGAAGACATGGGAAACGGCTCCGGCGACTGCCACGGAAAACCCGACGCGGCGCATCACGGGAATGTCGATGAGGTCGTCGCCCATAAAGCCCACCTCCTCATCCCGCAAGTCGGTCTCGGACAACAGCCTCTCATAGACCTCCAGCTTGACCTTGGCATCCTGGTACACCCGGGTGATGCCCAGACCCCGGGCTCGATGTTCCACGGCCCCGCTGAACCGGCCGCTGATCAAGGCCACCTCGATCCCCGCCCTCTGAAGCAGCTTGATGCCGTGACCGTCCTGGACGTCGAAGGCTTTCAGCTCCCGCCCGTCGTCCAGGTAGATGATTCGGCCGTCGGTCAGCACGCCGTCCACGTCGAAAATCATCATGCGCAGGGGCAGGATCCGAGCCCGGATTGGTTCATCCCCGTGGAGGTCGAAGGGTCCCATGAAGCTTCCTTCCTAGACTGTGCGATCTTGCTGGTATGAGTCCCGTTTCGTCATTCCTATGAAAGGGAGACTTTCATTCAACGGGGCGCACCCCCGTGCATGAAGGATTCCCGGGCAGGCGGAAATCCGTGAAAGGCATACCTGGCCTTGGATCCCCGCTGTCGTGGGCAGGACGGGCGGACGCTCGCGGATTCGCTCAACTCAAATCCTTTTCGGCGGACAATCGGGCCGTTGCCTTGCATCCCGGCCTCCCGGACCCAGGATTTCCCGGGGGATCCGGGCCGGGAGAGGGTGACCCGGCGAACCGGGGTTGGGGTCCTAGGATCGTACCGCCCGGTAAATCTTCGACAGGCGTTCCAGCAAGGGGGACAACTCCGTCAAGGGAAGGGAATTGGGCCCGTCGCACAAGGCCTGGTCGGGAGACTCGTGCAGTTCCAGAAAGACCCCGTGAGCTCCCGCAGCCACGGCCGCTTGGGCAAGAGGGGCCACGAACCGGCGTTCTCCTCCCGAGCAGTTGCCCTGTCCGCCGGGAAGCTGAACGCTGTGGGTGGCGTCCATGACCACGGGAAACTCCCATTGGCTGAGAAGGGAGATGGAACGCATGTCCACCACCAGGTTGTTGTACCCGAAGGCCGTGCCCCGTTCGGTGATGAGGATCCGGCGGTTTCCCGTATGAAGGACTTTCTCGATCACCGATCTCATATCCCAGGGAGCCAGGAACTGGGCCTTCTTGACATTGACGGGCTTTCCGGTTTTCCCGGCGGCGAGGAGCAGGTCCGTCTGCCTGGCCAGAAACGCCGGAATCTGCAGAACGTCCACCACTTCCGCCGCCCGCTGCGCCTCCTCCACGCTGTGGACATCCGTGAGGACCGGCAGGCCCGTGTCCTCCCGCACGCGGGCAAGGACCTGCAGTCCCTGGGTCAACCCGGGTCCCCGATAGGACTGGACGGAAGTACGATTGGCCTTGTCGTAGGATGCCTTGAAAATACAGGGTACCCCCAGCTTCAGGCAGGATTCCCGGAGGGATCGCGCGATTTTGAGGGTCATGCTTTCGGATTCGATGACGCAGGGCCCCCCGATGAGAAACAGCTTTTCGTTTCCGATGGATTGTCCCAACAAATCAAAGGCCGACACGGTCAGACTCCCTTCCGGGACATCAGCTCGACCCCCTGTGCAAAAGCCTTTCGGCCTTTTGGGCGAGGGGGACGTTTGGAGGAAACAAGCGCCGGGCGCCCGGGAATCGCCCCTCGATGGGGGTGGGGGTCACGAACACAGCCCTTCCTTGCCGAACTCGGCGGGCCTTTTCCCCCGGGCATATTCCATGGCGCTTCCCACGAAAGCCCGGAAGATCGGGTGGGGTTCCATGGGCCGGGATTTGAACTCCGGATGAAACTGGCACCCCAGAAACCACGGATGATCGGGCAGTTCGATGATTTCCACCAGGTTGCGATCCGGCGAAAGCCCCGTAAATCTCATTCCCGCCTTGCCCAGGACCTCCCGAAATTCGTTGTTGAACTCGTATCGGTGGCGATGCCGCTCGGAAACTTCGGAAACCCCGTAGGCCTCATGGGCAACACTGCCGGACTCGAGCAGGCAGGGGTAGGCCCCCAAACGCATGGTGCCCCCGAAGTCCGAATCCTCGTCTCGTCGGATCACCCGGTTGTTCTTGTAGTCGAACCATTCCCTCATGAGGAAAATGACGGGGTGCGGCGTGTGATGGTCGAATTCCATGCTGTGGGCTTTTTCCAGGCCCGCGACGTTGCGGGCGAACTCGATGGTGGCCAGTTGCATGCCCAGGCAAATGCCCAGGAAGGGGATTTTGTTCTGCCGGGCATACCCGATGGCTTTGATTTTTCCTTCCACGCCCCGCTGTCCAAACCCTCCGGGCACCAGGATGCCCTCGGCGCCTTCCAGGAGGGCTTCCCCCCCCTCCTTCTCCACGTTCTCGGAATCCACGTAATCCAACTCCACGCGCAGACTGTGAGCGGCCGCCCCGTGGAGCAGCGCTTCGTTTAGGCTCTTGTAGGATTCCTTGAGGTCGATGTATTTGCCGACGATGGCGATGCGGACCTCGTGGGAGGGCTTCTTCATCCTTTGAACCAGCTGATCCCATTGGTCCAGGACGGGAGCCCGGGTCCAGATGTTGAGGAGCCGAACGATCTTTTCGTCCAGGCCTTCCTTGTGAAAGAGGAGGGGGACTTCGTAGATGCAGTCCACGTCCTGGGCGGTGATCACCGCATCGGGTTCCACGTTGCAGAAGTGGGCGATCTTCGCCTTGAGGTCGCCTGGAAGAAGTCGCTCCGTTCGGCACAAAAGGATGTCGGGCTGGATCCCGATTCCCAGCAGCTCTTTGACGCTGTGCTGGGTGGGCTTGGTCTTGAGCTCCCCGGAGGTCTTCATGAAGGGAACCAGGGTCAAATGGATGTACAGGACGTTTTCTTTTCCCACATCGTTTCGAAACTGGCGGATGGCTTCCAGAAAGGGCAGGCTTTCGATGTCCCCGACGGTCCCGCCGATTTCGACGATGGCAACATCCACGCCGTTGACGGCACCCCGGATGCAGCTCTTGATTTGGTCCGTCACGTGGGGGATGACCTGCACGGTTCCCCCCAGGTAGTCGCCCCGCCTCTCCTTGGTGATGACGGAATAGTAGATGCTGCCGGAAGTGTAGTTGTTGTTCTTGGACATGCGCGCATGGGTGAATCGCTCGTAGTGTCCCAGATCCAGGTCCGTTTCCGCGCCGTCGTCGGTCACGAAGACCTCCCCGTGCTGGAAGGGGTTCATGGTGCCGGGATCGACGTTGATGTAAGGGTCGAGCTTCTGCAACGTCACCTTCAGACCTCGGCTCTCCATCAGGGCGCCGATGGAAGCGGCCGCAAGGCCTTTTCCCAGGGAAGAGAGCACCCCACCCGTAATGAAGATGAATTTTGGCTGGCGCAAGTCCGCTCCTTTCAGGCTAAAAGTCTAAGAAAATGCCCTATTTTGGAACGGGAAGCAGTATAGCAAACGGGAGTCCAAAGTCAATGTCGGCCCAGGGGTCCCTCCGGGGAGTCGGAGGAGGGGACGGGTCCCGGAAAAGGAATGCCGCCCGTGGAGGGGAAAGGGCCGAGGGGAAGCGATTAGGCATACACGATCCCTGGGGTCCCCGCTTGTGGTAATTTTCCCTTGCAATTTTTGTCAATTTGACGTAGGTATCAGGAGGTCGATAGGAGAACTTCCTGCAATCCCTACAGAATTCGCAACGTCGTCTTCGGCTTTTTGGCAGCGTCCGTCATTGAGGGCCCGCACCATGATTGTCGGCCAGTGGATGACCACCAAAATTGTTACCATCCGGAAGGAGTCTTCCATCCAGGAGGCCCTGGCGGTAATGAAGAGGGAGTCCATCCGCCATCTGCCCGTGACGGACGAAGACGGGAACCTCTTGGGATGGGTTACGGATGCGGACCTTCGGGGAGTGCTCATCGCTTCCATGCTGGAAGAGCTGACCCTGGAAGACGTCATGGTGCGCAAGCCTTACGTAGCCGGTCCCGCGATGCCGCTGGAAGAAGCGGCCCGCATCATCTTGGAAAAGAAGATCGGGGGTTTGCCCGTGGTGGCGGACGGCAAGCTGGTCGGCATCATCACCGTAGTGGATATTTTAACGGCATTCATCACCATGATCGGGATGTTGAGCCAGTCGTCCCGCCTGGATGTGCGAATCACGAAACCGGGCACCCCCCTGGATGAGATCACCCGGTTGATCCGGCATCACCGGGCGGAAGTCATCAGCATCTGTCACCTGCCGGGCCAGGAACGTCAGGACCCAATCTACTCGGTTCGTCTGAAGAAGTGCGATCTCCAGCCCATTGTTTCCGACCTCCTGGACAATGGAATAGAAGTGGTGTCCTCGATACCGTAGCAGATCCTCGGATTGGTTGCCGCTCTCAGCAGGAACGTTTCGAAGTCCGATCCATTCTGATTCTTCCTGATTCCTTCCTTCTACTGTGCTTCCGCGTCTCCGGAATCCTCGAGGGATTCGCGTCGACTGCACCGCGTCGGCACCTTTTGCGATGAAGAAACAGCGCTCGGGCCGGGTCCGGGTTTGCCCGGAGCAGGCCATTCCCCCGTCGGGGGCGGTTGCGTGCATCCGGACGGCCCGAGAGCGCATGAAGATTGAGTGGAAAGGAGGTGGTCCGCTCCGGCAGCCGTCGCTCGGCATCAAAGGAGGGAAGGGAGCCGAGATCCCGTGGGGCATCGGCTCGGAAACGTTGGTTCCTGTTTGAGACAAGGAGGAATTCAAGGATGGGAAAAATTCCAGAAAACTACCTGCCGCCCAAAGAAACCTGGCCGGTGTATTTGACCCCGGATGAATTTGCCGACATTCCCCACCAGCTGAACCTTGCAGACTTTCTCCTGGACCGTCATGTGCGGGAAGGTCGAGGGGAGAATCCTGCGATCAAGTTCATGGATAAGACCATTACGTACGGTCAACTGCAGCAAATGGTCAACCGATTCGGCAACGCGCTCAAAGCCGTCGGGGTCGAACCGCAGGATCGAGTGGGGATTCGTTTGGTGAATTCCCCCCAAGCCCTTGTGACGATCTTCGCCATCGAAAAGATTGGAGCCGTTCCCGTACCGACCTCCCCTCTGTGGTCCGCCGAAGAAGTGGGCTTTGTGGCCAACAACGCCGAAATGAAGTTTTTCGTGGTCAACGCCCCCCTCATGGAACCGGTGACCAAGGCAAAGCCGGAATTCGAGTATGGAACCCGGATCATCGTCATCGGTGGAAACCCGAACGAGGTCAAGGCCGCCGGGGACCTGGTGTACGAGGAAATGGTGGAAAAAGGCTCTCCGGACCTGGAAGCCACCATGCTGAATGCCGACGATATCGGGATTATGCTGTACACTTCCGGGACCACGGGCATGCCCAAGGGTTGCGTCCATTTTGTGCGGCCGGCCGTCATGGTTTCTCGAGTGGTCAATCGTTATGTCTACCAGATGAAGCCGGGGGATATCCTGGGAGGCGCCGCGCCGGTGTCTTTTGCGGCCGGGTTCGGCACTTTCAGCCTCATCCCCTTCGAAGGGGGTGCGGCGGTCTCCCTGATTCCTAGATTCGCTCCCCCGGACATGATGGACCTCATCCAGAAACACAGGATCACGATCCTCACGGGCCTGCCCACGGCTTATCGTGCCTTGATGAAGTTCCCGGACTTCAAGAAATACGACATCGGCTCCGTTCGCCTCTACACCTCCGGGGGAGACGCCCTGGGTGCCGAGACCCTGCAGGCCTGGCAGGAATTGAGCGGCAAGCCCATCTGGGAAGGACTGGGCGGCACGGAAATGCTCCATCTGGTGACCTCGAACACCATGAACCCCGAGCCGGTGCCGAACTCCATCGGGAAACCGCTCCCCGGGGTCAAGGTGAAGGTGGTGAACGCCGAGAGGCAAGAATGCAAGCCGGGAGAAATCGGCAGCATGATTCTCCAGGGACCTTCGGGGACCCTGTACTGGAAGCCTTACGAGGAGGACGAGAAGCTTCTCCGATCCCAGAAAAAAGGGGTGGTGGACGGCTGGAACCAGATGGGAGACGCCGTCTACATGAACGAAGACGGGAATATCTTCTTTGTCTCCCGGGAAGACGACATGATCAAGAGTTCCGGATACCGCATCGGTCCTGCGGAAGTGGAGGAAGCCATCCTGAAGCATCCGGCGGTGGCCGATGCAGGCGTGGTGGGCATTCCCGATCCGGACAAGGGGCAGATCACCAAGGCGGTGGTGGTCCTCAAGCCCGGATACCAGGGGGGAGACGCGTTCTTCGAGGAGCTCAAAGAGTTCCTCAAGCAGTACATCGCCATCTACAAGCTTCCCAGGGTGATCCAGTACATGGATGCTCTCCCCCGCACCCCAACCGGCAAGCTGCTCCGCAGGAAGCTTCGATAGATCGTTTTTTCGGGAAGGCACCTGCCCCCCCGTCGACCTCATACCCCCGCGCTCAGGCGGGGGTATGCATTTGAGAGGACGCCATGGATTGGAAGATTACCGTCTTGTGTGAGAATACGGTGGCAAGCCCCGGGTTCTTGGGGGAGCATGGCTTTGCCGCCCTGGTCGAGACCCCCGAGGAGACCATCCTTTTCGATACGGGACAAGGATTTGGGCTGGTTCAGAATGCCCTGAGGCTCCAGAAGGATTTGCGCCGGGTCACCCGGTTGGTCCTCAGTCACGGCCATTTCGACCACACGGGAGGCCTGCTCTCGTTTCTGGGCATCCA
>Ga0208825_1002215_pt1 | contig 13209 bp, 12 predicted proteins | sample AD_UKC113_MetaG_FD_184450 | JGI IMG/M metagenome (GOLD analysis project Ga0208825, IMG submission 184450) | Active sludge microbial communities of municipal wastewater-treating anaerobic digesters from Hong Kong - AD_UKC113_MetaG (SPAdes)... | ecosystem: Engineered > Bioreactor > Anaerobic >...
CCCATTAAGCCCCCTCATCACCACCTTCCGACCACAGTTGCGCAATAACCAGCTACCATAGCTGCGGTTATACCCGGTAAGCTCTATAAATTCCTCCAGCACCTGGCCTTTCACCTTCTTAGAGCTCCGCTGATACTTACAGGCCAACTCCCTTAAGATCGCTCTTTTAACCTTCATCTCTAAACCCATAGCTTAGCCTCCTGGCTAATCTCTCACCTGAATTTAGCTTCAACCTCAGCCAGAAAGCAAAAGATTTTCGTGTAGATTTTCTCGTGAAGCAACGAATCAGTTTCAAGTAGATTTTAGATGAGTCAATTCGATCACTTGACTTAAAATTGGATTTTAAGATAAATTATCCCAGAAAAGAAGGGCTACATAAATTATGCTATGGGATAACTGCTCAGCCAAGGGTGCGGCCAAAGAATATCGAGCTGAGTTGTCTCCCTGCCTTTTTTTATCTTTTAGATACTTATCCCTAAACCATGCCATAATTTTTGTGCCTGCCTTATTGCTGCCAACAGTCTGAATAAAATTTAATCCAGAAAGGAGACTAAAATGCAGTCTGGATTTAATGGGAAAAGGATCCTTGTATTGTTATGGTTTGGAATCCTAACTGTTATGCTTATGTTTTTATTTGTCAGTCCGGTTTCGGCGGATGTTATTTATTACGATTTTGTCAAGAAAGCTCCGGAAGCCAAATGGTACCGGGCCATTGCCCCCGGTGGAGAGCTTACCTGGAATGGAGCTGATAACGACAGCCGCGGCTTTGCCCGCCATCTGACTGATGCTGTGCTTGAAGACGGGAACAGATATGCACTTGTTCTGCAAACTCATCCTGAATGGAAGAATAACGGAAACATAATCGGGGTTTTCCCGGGCATTAAGATTCCGGCCAATGCCAGTTTCATGGCTTCTGTCGGCTTTATAAAAGGAGCCACCCAGACTGACGGGGTTAAATATTATGTTTCCATCGTCAACCCGGGCGGCGGGGCTGTTTTATTGAAGGAATTAGCAGCCGCTTACGATGGTAAATTCGACCAAATTTCTGTGGATCTATCACCTTATGCGGGAAGCACGGTGGATTTCAGGCTATCGGTCTCGGCCGCCGGTCGGGCCAATCAGGACTGGGCAGTCTGGGTTTCGGCTGCCATTTATGTGCCTGTATCTATTCAAAAGGTCACTTCTTCAACTGATGTAAGTAAAGCTAAAATCGGCACCACCGCTGCCGAGCAGCCAGCCGGGGGAATAAACCTGCAGCTGGTAAAGCCAGCCGTCATCAAAACCATACCATTGAATCCCGCCGGGAGCCTGCCTCCTCGTCATAAAATTGAGGATATCGGACCCCTGTCCATAGAAGAACCATTAACCCTTCTTAACCGAGTTTTCAAAGACAATGAAAAGCCCAATACCTACTATTATCTTCCAAAAGAAATCAATTTAATCAGAGATAAGGCAGCCGGTGGCTACCGGATTAGTGCGGTCTGGACTAATGACCAGAGAGTGAAAACCACCATGACCCTCAGGGCCAATGTTGACCCGGCAGATGTTAAGTTGATGGAAGAAGCCCTAAAAGCAGCCCGCGGAACGCAGGCCGTGCTACGCTCGCTTCCTTATGATGAGGCTGCCATCATTGATATGCAGGGCTGGGAAGACTGGGAGATTGAAAACATCAGAATACCGACTTTCGGCTCACTGGAGACTGAGCTACCGATAAACATCGCTATGACCCCGGATACTCTGGCTGAGTTGAAGCCACTTCTGGAAAAAGAAGGCTTGACGGCCGGAATGAAAATCAAATCAGGAACAGTGGAGAGAGAGATTCCTATCAGGGTCGGCTTAAAATATTTCACCGGCCGCTGGTATTCAGGTGTGGAAGAGCTGGGTTTTTCGATTGACGAAAAGAATTCTGTTCTCTATCTTCACGGCGTCAGAAACCTGTCTGATTTTCCCTTAAAGGTTTCCTCGGTCAGCCTGCGTTTCCGTTTGCCCAACGGCGAGGATGTGTATAAAAACCTGAAATGCCTTAACGAGGTTACCATTCAGCCTGGCCAGGCCCTGGACCTGGAAGTCCAGTTTGCTCCGAAGGGCCTTCTCCTGGCTGAATACCGTAAAGCCTTTCCGACAGCTCCGCCAGCGCCCAAGAAAAAAGGTGGACTTCTGGAAAAAGGGCTCGGGGCTTTAAAAAGCGAATTAGAGAAAAAGCTGGATAAGGATAAGGTTAAAGAAGCCGAAGAAATGCTGGTTAAAGATGAGGTCGGCAAGCCGGCCAGTCCCCAGGTGGATGCCTTCTTCAAACAATATGCCCGGAGTTTCTGGATGGAAATCGAGCCTGATTTTAGCTGCCAGCCCTGTCTTGATAAAATCTGGAGCAATATTGAAGTTGTCTCTTACATTGAAAGAATGAGAAAACTTCAGGTTGAAGTTTTGAGCAGCGTCTTTGACCCCTCGGCTTATGAGGTGCCTCTTGAAGTGGAAAAGGTTCGGATTGAGATTCGTTCTCCCTATCTCAGCGCTCAGGGGCGAAGCGGACTGGTAACCGGAATGGATTTCAACAAAAACAAACTAAAAGAGCAGGTCACCGTTTACCTGCCGATGTCCAGCGGCGAGCAGTTTAATTTTGAGTACAAAATAAAAGCAGTCCTGAAATCCGGGGAAATAGCAGAATCAGCCAGCTGGGAAACGGTGACTGATTCTCTGGACCTGACCATAGGGCCTTACCACCTTAAGAATCTTTTTAACCGCTGATAAGAGTCAGCCCAGAGTTACTTTTAACCAAGGGCGGAAAAGGAGGCAGAAATGAGTTTTTGGGCAATCAAAAAATCAGGGCTTGTTTTGTTTATCTTTTCTTTACTTTTTTTAGCGGCGTTGGTCACTGTTCAGGCTGAAGTTCTCCTGGATAAAGAACCAATTCAGGTAACCGGCGCTCTGCTCTTCCGTGACCATGCCGATGAGCATGCTTATCACTATATGCCGCTGGCCCCGAGGATTGCTACCTGGCCTGACGGTAGGCCCAAATTCAGCTTCATCCAGTATGTCCGCACCGGAAAAGAAATAACTGGCGGAATTCTGCACTTTCTCTGCACCTTTGGTTTGACCAAAGAAGAGCTGGAGAAGGCGGGGCAGGAACTCACCCGGATAGATAAGGATGGCAAAATAGTCGGGCCGGTGATGTTCACTTCCGGAGAATTTCATCTTATATCGGCCTCAGCCGGGGAAGGCGGAATTTTCAGCCGCCGGGTTGTAGGAACGGGCAAGGCTCCGCTTCTGGCTGGCTCCGAGGCAGCCGTGTCCATAGCTCTGACGGAGGAAGGTTCAACCCTGTTGATGGAATCTTTCAAGAAACCGACGTCAGATATTTCGGTGCAGTTTGTCATGACTTACCAGGGCTTAACCCCGGCTTATAATGCGCTGCTAACCGTCGACTGGGATAAGGTCTATGACCATAAAGAATTTAAGGCAGATGGGGGTGGCTTTTTCGTCAGCGCCAGAATTCAAAAGATCTATTCTGAGCTAAGGGAGCAGGGGGCGATTAAACTGGAGGTTACAGGCGAAGATACCAAGATGGATGAGCTTCTGGATACCGCCTACAACACCCTTACCAAAATGATGTTTGAGGCCAAACCGGTAAAACCCGAAGATATAGGTAAATCTCAAGCTTCTTCCGGCTCTAATTGGCTGGGGAAGTTGTTCGGGCAGGCTCATTTCGGCTTTTACAGAAAACAGGTTAAGCTAACCGGAAAATACACAGTGGACCTGACCAGGAGAAAAAGAGACCAGCGAGAAATTCCCCTGACTGGCAACATTGGTGGACTCTACCAGCAACTGGGCAACAGTCCGGAATTTTTTGCTGTGGTAGACCTGGATGACCCGACTTTTGAAGAGCGAACCATTAACGTGATTCTGGATGGAGAAGACCTGCAGACCTTCCAGCAGTTTCTGAATTTTGCCGGCATTACTTTCAAGAAAGAATACGAAAGTGCCGATCTGAAATCCATAACCGAAGACCTGATTTTTGACCGAACCAAATTCGGGCAGAACGGCAACAAGCTTTCTTTGAAATACCGACGCAAAGGCGACCAGACCGATAAATGGCTGGAGTACGAGTATAAACCGATCTGGAGTTATGTCGGCGGTCTGGAGGTGGCGGGCGACTGGATAAAGACCAGTCAGCCGGTCATAACCCTGACTCCACCTCACAAATACCGATACATTGAAGTCCTGGCTGAAGAAGAAAATATGAATAAAAATGGGATTATCCGGATTGCCGTTCAATTCCGGCACAGAAATTTCGGCCGGCAGCTACAGAAGGAAGTTGTCCTGCGCAAGGGCGAACCACTTAATATTAATTACGTTTACTTCCACGAACCCAACAATCTTGAGTATGAATACAATATCACCTGGCTGTTCAAGGACAATACCCGGGTTTCTTCTGGTTGGAAAAGAGCTACCGACCCGTTCATCTATGCTTATTATGAGAAAATTTAAGATAAGGAAAGACCTTGCCTCTTAATAAAAAGGCTGTGCTTCTAATCCTGCTGTCGTTGACGGCTGTGGGTAGGCTTAAAGCTGATCCTGTTCTGACACGGCCGGAGACAGTAGCTAATAAGATTATCATTTACCCGGACCACAAGACTCCGGGACTCTTTTATTATGTTCCAACCCGACTCTTGCTGAGTCAGACCTTCGGCCAGCCCAATTTCTTCTTTTACAAGTATGTTTATGTCAAAGACCAGGGACTGTCTGATCCCAGGACCACTACCGGCGGTGTTCTGACCATCTCGGTAGAATTCGGGGATGATACTGAAATCCTGAAAAGGGAAAAAGGCGGGCAGTTTGAATACCGGCCTGTTCCAGTGGAGACAATTGATGTAAGTCTCAGCTACACCGGTCTGGAAGATAATGAAAATAAGGATAAATCCGGCGAACAGAAAACCACTCTTGGGTCAAACAGGGTCTTGTGGACCGGGAAAAGCTTTGCCTTTCCCCTGAGTGGAGTCTCCGCTTCCTATCTCTGGAAAATCTATGAAGAGAAAAAGGGCGCTGGGTTAAGCGTGGAATGCTCTTTTAATTACGGTGGATATGAAATAGACCAGGAAGGTAAACTACAGCCGGCTGAAAGAAGTGGCCGCTTGAGTCTGGAGGTGCCGGTTTCCATGGAACAGTATCCCGAGCTTTTTAAGGTTATTAATTTGGCCCAGAAATTTTCCTTCAACCTGAGGAAGCTGAGCGTCATCTGTTTTGATTTTGTGAATGGTCTGAACGGCGACACAGTTAAGATGACGGTGGAGGTGGAGAGTACTACTGCCCGGGGCCAGAAGGACGTTAAGAGTGTGGTCTTTTCGGCTGAAACCGAGCCCCAGTTCAACCTGGAATTCAATGTTCCAGAGGCCAGAGGTGGCAAATACCGCTTCCGGATTACCAGGGTATATGCTGATGGCCGTGTTGAAAGGAGCAACTGGCAGGAAGGCGACAGTGCCTTTCTGGATCTGTCAACCTATGAGCTGGTGATAAAAGATAATTCTTTTAGGTAAAGGCAAGAGTGAGAAGATAAAAGAATGATGGTCATATACCTTAACTCAGACTCTTCAGCTTTCAAGACCGACAGTAAGATTATTTTTTGTTTCAGGCGCCTTATCAATTGCCTGCCAGTTGAGACTGCGGTCTTGAGCAGACTGAAAAAAGGAGAAATAGAATGAAAAAGAAAACGACATTTTTACTGGTTTTTTTAGTGATTTCCTTTTTAATTAGCATTCGTTTGGCAGCCGAGGTGGCGGTGGAGGAGGTGGTGCAGGCCGGCAGGTTTGTATTTTACCGCGACCATGCTGACCCCCACAAATATTATTACGTTCCGGACCAGCCTCGCCTGGCCACCAAGAGAGATGGCACCCCGGAATTTACCTTCATCAAGTACACCAAGACTGACGGGGCGACCAAGGGCGGAGTGCTGCACTTTCTGGTTACCTGGGGATTCACATCTGGCGAGCTGAGTTCGGCTGAGTCTGCCCTGAAGTCTATAGATGCCCAGGCTAAATTAGCTGGGCCTGTACCCTTCAAAGAAGGGACCTTCCAGATAATATCAGCTACAGCCGGTAAGGACGGGATTTTTAACCGGAGGATAGTGGGCGAGGGCAAGGCACCGGTGTTGCCCGGGCAGAAAGCAGCCGTATCCATAGCCCTGACCGAAGAGGGGGCTTCACTTCTTTGGGAATCTTTTAAGAACCCGACCTCTGATGTTTCAGTGCAGTACCTGATGAAATTTTCCGGGATAACGCCAGCTTTTCAGGCCAAGCTCAAGGTGGACTGGGACAAGGTTTACACCCAGCATGATATTAAAGCTGCGGTAGATGGAATGGTTAAGGGGGCCAAGCTCCGGGCTGACCTGGAGGCTACGCTGGAGGAGTTAAGGCAGAAGGGAGCAATCCAGCTGGAGGTAGTGGGTGAGAACGAGAACATGCAGAAATTGCTGGAAACAGCCTATACTCACATCTTAAATCTAATGTGTGATAGAGTTCCGGCTGGAGCTGGTACGACCAGTCTTCCCTCCAGCTCATTTTTGTGGATACAAAAAGGTAACTTGGAATCAAACCTCTGGGCTGTTGATTATATGGCAGGCGTGAAAACAGTTGAGTCCAGTTTTGGCCATTCTATTACCAATAGGGAAAGAACAGCTGGCCCCAGTGCCTGGGAACAACAAGAGCAGCAATCGGCTTCGGGTGAAACCTTTGGCTGCAGTGCTGCTGACCGGCGTCGGGCGGATCAACTTTATCAGAAAGGACTGGCTTTGGGAGCGGAAAAAAAATACGCAGATGCTATTGACCAGTTTAAGAAAGCTTATGCAGCCTGTCCTGACCCCATCTATTATTACCAGGCCGGAATTTTTTCTGAAAGATACCTTTACCTTTATACGGCGGCTATAGACTATTATAAGAAGTTCCTTGAGCTGGCCGAGGGAAAAAATGCCTATCCGCAAGAGCGCCAGGCTATCGCTATCAAAATTTCAGAGATAGAAAAAGCTCATGAAAAGTTTAACCGGGCCAATTCGCTGGGAGAGGCCGGCCAATATATCGAGGCCGGCGAAGAATTCATACTGGTTTTTGGATTAGTAAAAAATCCCAGGGCCTTGCTGGCAGCCGCTGACTGCTTTGAAGAGGTGGGTAATATAACGGAGAAAAATCGGCGAGAGAACTATGAAAGGGCATTAGAATTATATGAAGAATTTTTAAGGGATTTTGGTGAGGCCCCAACTGAGGCCAAGCTTGATAGTTATAAAAAGATTGCAGCCGAAAAAGCCGCCAATCTGAGAGTAAAAATCGCCGGTTTGCCGGCTACCCAGCCCCAGGAAAAGCCTGAACCACAGGCCCAGGTTACGGCCGCCGCAGCGGCTGCAACTACAGGAGCCCAGCAGGCGGCAACTGACACTAAAAAGGCTACCACTGGGCAGGCTGTTGGACAGACAACTTCGGGGCAGGCCACTGCCGTTACTCAGACGACGCCCCCGCCGACCACCACTTCCGGAGCCCAGACCTCGACCCAAACTGGCAGGCCGCAGGCCACTCAACCGACCACGTCTGCTCCTGAAGTTAAACCAATCAGCGTCCAGCTTGGCTACAGTTTCAAGCGGACCAAGCTTTCTGGCCGGTATGAGGTGGACATGAGGCGGCGGTTGAGGGAAGACCGGGAAGTAGTGATGAGCGGCAATATTAGCGGCGTGTACCAGAATTATGGCGAGGATAAGAGATTTTTCACGGTGGTTAGCCTGGATGACCCGGCTTTTCAGGAAAGGAGCATTGAAGTCATTCTGGACGGTCAGGATGCTGAAGATTTTAAGAACTATGTCAACAGCGTGTCGGTGATATTCCGCAAGCCCCGTCTGGCTGGTCCGGTGATGACCGGGGAAGTGAAGTTTTTTGAGCAACAGTTCGCCGAACGTGGTAATCGCCTGAGCTTCAAATACGGCCGGGTAAATGAGGCGGCCACCGAGTGGTTGAATTACGAATACAAGACCATGTGGAACTTCTACGGTGGGGTGGAATGGGAGAGCGACTGGGTAAAGACCTCAGACTCGGTGTTAACCCTGACCCCGCCGATACGCCGCCGAACGATAGAGATCTCGGTAGATGAGGACAATATACTGCAGAATAAGATTAAGGCGGTAGCCATTCAAGTCAAGCACAACGTTTATGGTAAGGACATATTGAAAGAAGTGGTGATAAATTATGATAAGGGCGACCCACTCCAGGTTAACTACACCTACCTGCATGAGGAAGGGAAGCCTGGCTACAGTTACCGGGTGATCTGGCTAACTTTGGACGGCAAGGAAGTTGAGACCAACTGGGTCAACCGGGAAGGTCCCTTCATCTACGCCGTGTTTGAAAAACAGAAAATTTAAACTTCTTATTAAATGGCTATGACAGGACGAAACAAAATTAAAAAAGAGTGATAAATGGAGGCTGTAATGAGCGGCAAAAGGATATCATCAATTTTACTGGCTGTTTTTTGTCTGTTTGGATTGGCTTCTTATGCAGTGGCCGAGGTGGAGCTTGATTTTGCACCCCTTCAGGTGGCTAACGCCATTCTTTATCGGGACCATGCTGACCCCAATGTTTTTTATTACATGCCCAATCAACCCAGACTGGCTTACTGGCCTGATGGCACCCCCAAACTGACCTTTCTTAAGTACACCAAGGCCGGCAAAGAAGAGGTCAAGGGTGGGATATTGCATTTTTTTGTTAAATACGGGCTGGATGACCAGGAATTAGATAAAGTTCGACAGGAACTGACCAAGATCAACCCCAAGGCTACCATCAAAGGCCCGCTGGTTTTTAAGAAAGGCACTTTTATGGTTGTTTCGGCAGCTGCAGGTGAAGGTGGAGTGTTTACCAGAAAAATCATCGGCGAGGGAAAAGCCCCGTTGATTTCAGGCTCGGAAGTCTCGGTCTCTATAGCGGTCACGCCCGAAGGAGCCACCTTTCTGGAAGAAGCCCTTAAACAGCCGACCTACCCGGTCAGCGTAAGATTTGAAATGACCTTTGAAGGGCTGACCCCGAAATATCAAGCCACAGCCACCATTCACTGGTCCAAAGTCCGGGAATATTTTGACCAGTACAGCAAATGGAGAATTTATAAGAAAAAGAAGCTGGGAATCTGGACCTGGTATGTGCGAACCGGAACCGGTGAATTTCGAGAAATAAAAGACGAACTGACTTCAAAAGGGGCGGTAAAGATTGATATAACCGGTGAAGACCAGAACCTTGATGGTTTGATGCAAACTCTGGTTGATACCATCATGCGGGAAATGTTTGACACCAAGCTGGACTTACCAGAAGAAGAACCAAAAGAAGAAGGTAAGGAGGAACAAAAACAGGATAGACCCTACGGGGTCAGCACCACCAGAAAAAAGGTATCCCGGACCGATGATTGGACCATCAACATGACCAAACGCCTGCGCCAGGAGCGGGATACGGGTCCGATGGACGCCAGCCTGGGCGATGTCCTGCGTAAGTTCAAAAACAACAAGAAGGTTTATGACATCATCAATCTGGACGACCCTGACCTTCAGGACCGCGTGGTCTATGCTATTCTGGATGGTGAAGATTTTGAGACCTTCAAGAAATACATCAATTTTGTCACGGTCAGCTTCAAAAAGGTTCATAAAACAGGTGAGCCCACCACCAGAGACCTGATTTTCAACGCCCAGACTTTTGCGGAACGGGGCAACATGCTATCCTTTGTCTATCCCCGGCTGGGAGAGGGTGCCACCTGGCTGAGTTATGAATACAAAACCACCTGGAGTTTTATGGGTGGCATTAAGGTAGAAGGACAATGGACTCGGAGTGAAGAAGCAGCCATCAACCTGTTCCCGCCGCACCGTTATCGGCAAATTGACATAATCGCCGATGAAGAAAACGTCAGAGCCTACAACATCAAGCTGATCAGCGTAACTTTCAAGAATAGATTTGCTGACCGGGAAAAGACAGGCGAGGTAAAATTGCTGCCGGCCGAAACACTTCTGGGCAAATACGAGTATGTCCATGCCGAGAATGACCTCAATTACCAGTACCAGGTGACCTGGCTGCTGGGGGATGGACGCCGGGTCTCTTCCGGCTGGCAGACGACCACCGAACCATTCGTTTATGCTCTGTATCAGGAGAAATAACGGCCGGGATACTCTGTTATTAGAAAAAAAGATTGGGAACTCTCCGGGAAGGGGAGGATTAGGTTGAGGTTTTCCGTGGGCCGAGTCTTGACTAATGCCCTAGGCCTTAGCTGTATGATGAGTTGCCAGCAAACTGGAGATACTAACCCTGAAAAAAGGTTAAGGCAATTCTATCCAGTAAAATTGCAGCTTCCGAGCCGGGTGGGGCCGTGCTGGTCATAAAAAATGGGCGGGCCATAACGATTAGACATCTTTTGACGCACACCTCAGGCCTGCCGGATTATGAGAACCTGATGGCTCCTGAAGATCCAGACAAAATCCTGGAAGAGCAGCAGTTAAATGACTATCAGGTTCTTGAGCTCTTGAAAAGGGAACAATCTGGTAAATTTGCTCCTGGAACTGAATGGGACTACAGCAATTCGGGTTATGTGGTTCTGGGTTTAATTGTGGAAAAAGCCTCTGGCTTGCCTTTGGCTCGTTTCCTGGAAGAAAAAATTTTTGACCCTCTGGGAATGGAGGGCACTATCCTCTATGAAAGGGGTCTGAATCAGGTTCCAGAAAGAGCTTTCGGGCATACCAAAAAAGACGGAGTCTGGATTATCAAAGATCAAAGTCTGACCTCGGCTACCAGGGGAGCCGGTGTATTATAATCTTCTTTGGAGGATTTGTTGAAGTGGGAAAAGGCTTTGAACAACAAGTCGTTGCTTACAGAACCGGAGCTGGCTACCACCCCGGTCATGGTCAGCGGAAGAGGGCCGGTAGAGCCTGGCGGGCAGCCGGCTGCCTATGGTTTTGGCTGGTTCTTAAATCTCTGGCCAGGTCATCGCCGGATCTGGCATTATGGTGAGACAGCCGGGTTTAGGACGGCCATTTATCGACTGATTGACCAGGGTTTAACTGTCATCGTCTTGTGTAATCGTGATGGTATGGATGCCTCTGATCTGGCTTTAAAAATCGCCGAAGTGTATCTGGATCAGGGAAAAGAAGCAGCCGGTTATTAAATGGTCAGGGAAATTGAAATGGCCAATTCACTACTCATTGTTGCCGGGGCGATTCTTCAGCTGCTGGGGCTGGCCGGATGCCTCCTGCCGGTGCTGGCCGGTCCACCCTTAAATTTTCTGGGACTGCTGTTGCTGGGACTGGCCCTGGGCTGGGAGGTCTTCAGCCCGACCATATGGCTTATCCTGGCCGGAGTTACCGTCCTGACCATGATTCTGGATTATGCTCTGCCGCTAAGCGGAGCCAGAAAATACGGGTCAACTAAATGGGGAACATGGGGCGCCTTCCTGGGCATGATTCTGGGCGCTTTTTTGTTTCCCCCCTTTGGCCTTATTTTTGGTGCTTTCTTGGGCGCGGTGGCAGGTGAGCTTCTGGCCGGCAAAAAAGATAGGGAAGCCATAAGAGCCGGCTGGGGCGTGTTTGTTGGCTATTTTATTTCTCTACTCTTAAAACTTGTGGCTTCGGGTGTCATGACCTTTTTATTTATCAAAGCTCTTGTATAGCTAAGAGCAGAAATAAGTTCTGGAATAAATAACCGGATGTTCTTAAGTCTCATAAAAACTGATAGCAAAGATATTATGGTTTTTTGGCTGAGGGATGCTTGATGGGCGCTTTTGTCAGGTTTCTGGCTCTGATTTTCAGGATTTTGATTGAGGCCGATAGACTGAAACCCATTCAGCTTATTTCAGAAGATTAAAAGTGAGATAAGTTCTTTCACTGAAATCTCATCAGGGGCTTCAAAAATAAGTGCCAGAAAATTTTTAGATAATTTCCAGCCCATCCAGCCGTCTTCCAACTTTAAGGCAATTTCTGGTTCAACAACCTGAGGCTCTTTCCCCGGCCCTGATTTTTCTGGCAGGTAGCTGTGTATAAAATTTATTAGGGCCCGGCTGGCCATCCGGTCATCCGAGTATTTAATGATTATCATTTTAGTTGATCTTTTGCTTTCAGCCCGGGCTTTTGTCCATTCGGTGTAAAGCGCCTCGCATTCGGGTCCAAGATAAAGAAGGTTTTCGTGGCTCAGATAATAAAGAGAATTTGAAATCAGATGAGAATGAAAATAACTGGTTCTGTCCTTTTTGATCTGCCAGCGAGAATTGGGCTGCGGCCCGATGACCTTAAGAATATCCGGGAAAGCAAGGCGAGTACTCTGAGCGGCAATAATTTTTCCCAGTTTTAAGATTATTTTTTTGATCTCTTCTGTCTCTCTTGGAGCCAGGATGCGGAGAAAGAGGTTATCCACCCGGGCCCGCAGCAGGCCTTCTCCGTACAAAGCGGTGTCGGCTGGAGCCGCAGCGCGGAGAGCGGCTGGATTTCTGGATTCAGCCAGACTGGTTCTCCGGTCCAGTCCAGCGATATCAGTCCGAAAGCATCATCCGGGCTCTGCATCTCATAGACTTCTACCAGAATTTCGTCTTAACTTTCTTTTGCAGCCTGGTAAGACCAGACCGGAAGCTGGTTGAATTTGTAAGCCAGGTAGAGTTCACCGCCACCGTCTATGTAATCAAAAATATTTTCCCGGGTAATTTTTTTGGCGACCCGTCCAGCTTCCAGCCATCTATAGTGTCCGGCAGGTTCAGACTGTCGGCTTTAAGCATGAGCTGTTCTCCTTTGGAACCAGCAGCAAAAATTACCAGAATTAACCGGTAAGCTCTATAAATTCCTCCAGCACCTGGCCTTTCACCTTCTTAGAGCTGCCCTGATACTTCCGGGCCAACTCCTTTAAGACCGCCCTTTTAAGCTTCATCTCTAAACCCATAGCTTCGCCTCCTGGCTAATCTCTCACCTGAATTTAGCTTCAACCTCAGCCAGAAAGCAAAAGATTTTCGTGTAGATTTTCTCGTGAAGCAACGAATCAGTTTCAAGTAGATTTTAACTGACGCAATTCGCCTGATTGACAGAAAGGGCCAATCGGGTTTATTCTTTGGATAAGAGGGAAGTAATGACCAAAAAAATTATGACTGTTTTTCTTTTTTTGAGTTTCTGTGCTCCACTCTGGCTTCTGGCCCAGGAACAGGATGTGGTCGAACTGGCCAAAAAAGAAAAGGCCCGGC
>Ga0208825_1002218_pt1 | contig 13197 bp, 17 predicted proteins | sample AD_UKC113_MetaG_FD_184450 | JGI IMG/M metagenome (GOLD analysis project Ga0208825, IMG submission 184450) | Active sludge microbial communities of municipal wastewater-treating anaerobic digesters from Hong Kong - AD_UKC113_MetaG (SPAdes)... | ecosystem: Engineered > Bioreactor > Anaerobic >...
TCAATAAGATGGCCAGCGTCGATGAATTTATCATATTGGATGAAGTTCAGCTGAGCGATAATTCGAATATGTCCCGTAATCGATTTTTAACAAAAACAGGGAAAGAGAGATATCTTACAGTCTCGTTTGAAAAAAAAGATTATATGAAAAAACGATTTTGTGATGTAAGGCTTAACACAGAAGTCAATTGGCAGCGCGATCATAGGAATTTTCTTATTGACACATATGGCAAATTGGTCGGGTTCAATGAAGTATGGTCAGAGATTAAGCATATTTTTGAGAAAAGCTATGAAACAGCTTATGAAGTGTCTATGGATTCAATTCTTGTGTTGAGAGAACTTTTTGATATTAGGACGCCTCTTATTTACCAGAGTACTATTGATTATTGCAAGCAAACAAGAAAAAATGACCTTGTATTAAGTCTGTGTGAGGCAGTTCATGCCCAGATATATCTATCTGGAAATGGCGCAAAGAAATACATGCAAGTTGATAATTTTGTTAAGAAAGGCATTAAAGTAGAATTTCAAGAGTTTTCTCATCCATGTTATCCTCAGGCTTTTTCTTCCGTTTTTATTCCTAATTTATCTTCACTTGATTTACTATTTAACTGTGGTATTGAGGCATCTCGCCGTATATTTTGGTGCAATATTGAAAATAAGTGAGATAGATGCAATTTATCGATTTGCTAAAGAAGGTAAAATCCAGGTACCCAATGATTTGGCGATTGATTGAGCTTTGTAATGGGTACATGCTTACAAAGCTTGCATCATATAAGCTTAATGCTATTAGAAAGAAGATAATAACTTATCCAATTGGACAAAGCATTACTGCAAGACTTGCTCTTATAAACAATATCGAAGAAGTAGTAGACTTTCTAAAAGGCCTTTCTCAAGCAGAAAGAGCTTTTTTTAATCCTTTTCCTTTTACCTTAAGATCAATTTACCATGTTGTTTCTTGTGGCACCTATCAGGTCTATCTGGTACGCAATAATCAAAATAATGAACTAATTGGTCTCTTTTTTCTCAGGTTTTTCTTGAATAGGCAATGTTTTTTAGGTTTTGTGGTCAAGAACGAATATCGTGGTAGGGGGATTGGGGAAAAAATGATTGACGCAATGGTAAGAGGCGTCCAAGGTTCAGGTTTTACGTTGCTATCGACTGTGTGTGCTGGGAATAAAGCCTCGCTTCGTGCGCATTTGGCGGGTGGTCAATTTAAGATTATCGAGACTTAACGAACTGCAGATAATATACGACTAACCAGAGAACTATTGAAAAAATATCGCATACCAGAATCAAGCCTAAAGCTCATCTACGGTGGAAATCTTGGTAAGCCGCAAGGCATTGATTTTATTCTTGATGTACTCAAGGCACTATCAAGTCAAAAAGATGTGTTTACGCTTATAGTTGGCGATGGCACTGAGTACAATAAAATAGCTCACTTTCTCGAAATCGAGAAGATTAGCAATGCTAGGCTAGTAAAGAGCTTGCCAAAAGCCCAATACCTGGCTTTGCTGAGAACTATGGATGTAGGCCTTATCTTTCTTGATCATAGATTCACTATTCCAAATTTTCCTTCGAGACTATTAGATTATCTTGATGCTTCATTGCCGGTGATAGCCGCAGTAGATTCTGCGACAGATATAGGCAAAATCATCTATCAAAGCGCAACAGGACTATATTGTGAAAGTGATGATGTCAACGCTTTCTTACAATGTGCGGATAAAATGAAAGATGAAAATCTTAGGATTTCATGTGGAAAAGCAGCAAAGCAGATGTTATTCAGGGATTTTCATGTTTCTCGATCTGTAAATACTATATTGCTAACAAAAATCGCGAAATGAGACTAGATCTTTTTGATAATATTCTTCTCTACTATCAAAGAGGATATCAAAAAAATATAAGGAAGGAGCTTCTCCTTATTGAATCAGGACTTTATAGTCTCAATGGAACGATAAAATATTCTATAAATGGAAAGCCATATTTGGAAGAAGGCCCAGCATTGAGCTTTTCTGATACTTCTAATGATTCAATCCTTGCTATTACGAAAGATTATGCTACAATTGGAGTAGATATAGAAGTTGAAAAGCCAAGCTCCTATTATCCTTTCATTGCTCAAAACTATTTTAGGAGCGAAGAGAGGCAATATTGTATAATTGATGAGAATAGCTCCATTAATATTAGCAGATTCTTTGAGATATGGGTAAAAAAGGAGGCTATAATAAAAAGTATGGGAGGATCTATTTATAATGATATGCTTGCTTGTAATGTTTTCTGTTCCAATTATTTTGGGAAGTTGTTATATAAGAAGTTAGATCTTTCTAAAATCTATCACATAGCAATTTGTTTTTCTTAATCATATTTGTTAGCTCAAAAGGAGGAACTAAGTATGGATCTGGATGATTTTGTAAAAAATTTCGCGGAACAATTCAACGAGACCGATCCAAGTCTAATTACACCAGAGACAAAGTTTAAGGAATTAGAAGAGTGGAGCTCTCTAATTTCGTTATCTTTGATTGCCATGGCTGATGAGAAATATAATGTAAAACTAAAGGGAGACGATATAAAGAAGGCAGTGTATGTTAAGGATCTATTTGAAATAATAAAGGATAAAAAATAATGGCCTTTGTTACGATTAATGCAGTAAGAATTGCAGGCATGTCCGCGTTTGTTCCATCAAAAATTGAGAGCAACTATGAGCTAAATATTATAGAGCCAGAGGAAAGAATAAAATATGTAACGTCTGTTGGCATTGAAAATCGAAGAGTTTCTCCAGCTGAACTTACTTCTGCTGATCTTTGCTTTCATGCTGCTAAAAGCCTCATAAGATCTTTGGCTTGGAATGAAAAAGACATCGATTGCCTTATTTTTGTCTCGCAGACCCCTGATTATATCCTTCCTTCCACCTCATGTATTCTTCAGAGTCGCTTAGGTCTTTCTACTGAGTGTTTTGCAATAGATATCTCTTTGGGTTGTTCAGGTTGGGTATATGGAATGTTTGTAATCTCATCTCTTATGGCTTCAGCAAGATTTAAAAAGGCTCTTTTGCTTGCGGGTGATACAATATCGAAAGTTGTTTCACCCTACGATAGATCGACAAAGCCATTATTTGGAGATGCAGGAACAGCAACCGCTATTTCTTATGATGATTCATCAGATGGTTTTATATTTCATACAGCAGTGGATGGGAGCGGTAAAGATGCTATAATCGTTCCTGGTGGTATGTTTCGTCATCCTTTTTCTGAATCATTGTTAGAATATCATGAATTTGAAGATGGCAATAAGAGAAATGAATTGAATCTCGTCCTTAACGGTATGGATGTATTTTCATTTGCCATTTCAGAAGTGCCAAAAAGTATTAGGGCGCTGCTTGATTATGCATCAATGAGGCTTGATGATATTGATTTTTTCATATTGCACCAAGCAAATAAGATGATAAATGAAACAGTGCGAAATAAGCTAAAAATACCTAAGGATAAAATGCTTTACTCATTAAAGGATTATGGCAACACCTCGTCGGCTTCTATCCCTTTAACAATAGTTGCACAAGACCTAGACTTATATAAATCAAAAATATTGAAATGTGTCGCTTCTGGTTTTGGTGTTGGATTATCTTGGGCTAGCATTTATTTCACACTCAAGGATACTGTATTGCTACCGATAGGGGTGATTTAAATTGGATTATAATCCTTTCTCTCTTTTTGGTAAGACCATATTAATTACCGGCGCATCCTCGGGTATCGGGAAGGCTACTGCGATTGAATGTTCTAAGATGGGAGCAAAAGTAATTATCACTGCAAGGAACGTTGAAAGGCTTGAGCAGACAATTAAGCAAATGGCCGGGTCAGATCATGAATATATCCAGGCTGATCTTTCTAGATATGAGGATATTAAGAAATTAGTAAATAATGTCTCGGAAATTGATGGGTTAGTCAATAACGCGGGGATATCCAAGCCTACATTGACTCAATTCATTTCTGAGGAAGTAGTGAATGATATTTTTTTAGTTAATACCTTTGCGCCAATTTATCTCACACAGGGGTTGTTAAAGCAAAAAAGAATAAAGAATAAGGGCTCAATAGTTTTTACTTCATCTATATCTGGGTTGGCATGCTCAGAGGTTGGAGAAAGCCTATATTCAGCGAGTAAGGCAGCGATAAATGGATTTGTAAAGGGCGCTGCGATAGAACTAGCGACAAAAGGCATTCGGCTAAATACGGTGAATCCTGGTCTTATCGATACGAATATTTTTGATGAAGGGATAATCACAAAAGAGCAGTTAGAAGAAAAGAAGAAAAAATATCCATTACGAAGATTTGGTAAGCCAGAAGAAGTTGCCTATGCAATAATCTATTTCCTTTCTGATGCTTCTTTATGGACTACAGGTGCAAATTTGATAATAGATGGAGGATATACATTAATCTAAAATGAAAGCTTATATTAAAGCAATTTCGTATTATCTTCCAAGCAAAGTAATCACAAATGAAGATCTACAGCAAGAGTTTCCCGATTGGTCAAGCGCAAAAATTGGTAAAAAGATAGGAATATTGGAGCGGCATATTGCAGCTGAAAATGAATTATCCTCGGATTTAGGAATTGCTTCAGCAGAAAAACTTTTTGATGAATATAGAATTAATCCAAAAGATATTGATTTTTTGCTCTTTTGCACTCAGAGCCCAGACTATTTTTTGCCGACTACCTCATGTCTTATGCAAACAAGATTAGGATTATCCACCTCCTGTGGTGCTTTAGATTATAACCTAGGATGTTCTGGATTTATATATGGCTTAGCATTAGCTAAATCATTAATCATTTCTGGAATTGCGACTAATGTATTGTTGATTACTGCAGAAACATACTCAAAATTCATTCATAAAAATGATAAGGGTAATAAAGCCATATTTGGTGATGCTGCTGCGGCGACGCTCATTTCTTCTTCTGGAAAGGCTGAGATAGGAAATTTTTCATTAGGAACAGATGGTCGTGGAGCAAACAATCTCATTGTAAGAAATGGAGGGATGAGATTCCCTTACAGAGACGGAATAGTAGAAACAAGTGAAGATGGTCAAATCAGATCAAATGATCATCTTTTTATGGATGGTCCTGAGATTTTCAATTTTACCATTGAGGCTGTTCCACCTCTTGTGCAGGCTACATTAGATAAGAATACCTTGCAAAAAGAAGATATAGATTTTTTTGTATTCCACCAAGCCAATAAATATATGTTGGACTATCTAAGGAAAAAGATCGGCATACCAGAAGATAAATTTGTATATTGCCTTGAACAATTTGGAAATACTGTTTCTTCTACAATTCCTATCGCACTTTATGAAACCGAGAAGAATAATTCATCAATGGGCAAGGTTTTATTGGTTGGTTTTGGCGTAGGATATTCGTGGGGCGGCACTGTCCTCACTTATTTATAAATTTATCATATAGAGAATAACTGAATATTAAAATGCAAGCAATCTATGAATAAGACACAAGATAGGGAAGATACAAATATAATTGACTCGTTTTTGACTACTGGTAATTTGCCACTACGATATTATATGCAAACTGGTCTTAGAAGCATAATACAGGATCCTATTTTAACATTTATAAAATACTTAGAGGGCCCTGTAGGTTATCAGTTGCGCCAATACTACTATAAAAGCAAAATGGGTCATCTAGGCAAGAATGTTCTTATCGAGCCTGATGTTTCGATGTCAAGATATAGGAATATTTTTATTGATGATTATTCCCGATTAGCAAAAGGAGCTCAACTTTATGCTCCCATAGGCTACATAAGAATAGGCAAACGTTGCCATGTTGGGAATTGGATTCTCGGTCATGGTGGGGTAGAGATTGGAAACTGTGTTGGTTCTGGCGGGATGATACTTAGTGTGACTGATACAGATGTTGGCGGAGCAAGAATGGCCGGTCCGATGGTACCAAGTGAGCAGCGAAATTTGCGTTATGGCAAAATAATCATTGAGGATGATGCTTTTATAGGGCAGTATAGCATTATTATGCCAGGCATAACCATTGGAGAAGGCGCTGTGGTAGGGCCCCATTCTTTAGTAGTAAAAAACGTAAAACCATGGACAGTTGTCATTGGAAATCCAGCCAGAGAAATTGGAGAAAGAGAAAAAGTCCGGTTCCCAAAATTTAAGTAATTATTTATATAGGTTGGCTAAAAAGCAAATAACGGATTATTGGAATGATCGATATGAATTCTTCGCTGCAAAAGTATTTGTCTTTTTATAAAGGCCGTGTCGCGCTCTATGCTTTTCTTGACGCTATGGAAATAGGCAAGGGCGACCGGGTTTTGATGCCCGCCTATACCTGTGTGGTAGTGCCGAATGCGGTGTTATACAAGGGCGCGCAGCCAGTCTATGTAGATATTGAACTCGATAGTTTTTCTGTAAATCCAAAACTCGTCGAAGCGGCGCTTACTCCTTCCGTGAAGGCCGTGCTGTGCCAGAATACGTACGGGCTTTCCGCGCACGTGGATGAGATTGTCGCGCTCTGCAAAGAGCGCGGTATTTGGTCCATCGAGGATTGTACGCATGGGTTTGGAGGCACCTACAAAGGTAAACCCAATGGCTCGTACTGCGATGCCGCCTTCTATTCAAGTCAGTGGAATAAACCCTTCTCCACAGGCGTTGGCGGATATGCGCTCGTGAACGATGTATCGCTTGCGCCGAAGGTCAAGGCCTTTGCCGATGCGCTGCCGCAGCCTTCACTAAAAACACAAGCGATGCTCTGGGCTCTTCTCAAGGTGCGGTCACTTGTGACGCCATCGACCTACTATACAATGGTCAATGCCTATCGATGGCTCAGCAAGAAAAACCTCGTAACAGGCTCATCCTCTGGCGAGGAGATTGAAGGTACCACAATGCCAAAGGATTATCTTTTGGGCATGAGTACTGTCCAGAGGAACGCCGCTCAAAAAGCAATAAAGAAGCTCCCTGCGCTCAATGCACTCAGAAAAGCCAATGCTGCAGTCTTTACCCAGTACCTTGCTGAGCATGGCCTTAATCACGTAAAGCCCAAATATCACAATGATCATCTCTTTTTAAAGTATCCACTCCTCGTCAAAGATAGAGACGCATTCTTTCACTATGCACAACAAGCGCATATTCCACTAGGAGACTGGTTTGTCTCCCCATTGCATCCTGTAACCGGGGACCTTTCAGAATGGGGCTTTGAGCCCGAGCGCTACCCCAATGCAGTGTTTGCTGCCGCACATGTGGTCAATTTGCCGACCGATACCCATCATCCTGACAAAGTGATCGCGTTCCTTGAGAAACATAGTGATTTGATCTTCGACCAAGCCTTGGAAGGGCGTGTTTCGCCATAGAGTTTAGGAGGTTTTTCTATGTCAGAACCAATTCAATGGAAAGTGCAGCTTTTTAAGCTCAATTACGATGAGCGTGAATATAATGCGGTGCTGGATACACTCAAATCCGGCTGGATCACGATGGGGCAGCGGACAGTGGATTTTGAAACGGCGTATGCAATGGAGTTGTGTGAGGGGGCGCAGTGTCTTGCGGTGGCGAATGGGACGGCGGCGTTGCATATTGCGGTGCTTGCGTGTGGGGTGGGCCCTGGGGATGAGGTGATCGTGCCGTCGCTCACGTTCATTGCGGATTTGAACACCGTGCAGGTGTCGGGCGGCGAGGTGGTACTTGGGGATGTCACGTCGATGTCCGATTGGGCGATGGACCCTGCCGATATCGAGGCCAAGATCACGCCGCGCACGAAGGCGGTGATGATTGTGCACTATGCGGGCTATGCCTGCGATATGGATGCGATTGTCGATATCTGCAAGCGGCATAATCTTAAGCTCATCGAGGATTCTGCGCATGCGAATGGTGGCACCTACAAAGGCCGCAAACTCGGTACCTTCGGTGATGTCTCTGCCTGGAGTTTTTTCTCCAACAAGAACCTCGCGGTGGGCGAAGGCGGCATGGTTGTGACGCGCGATCCTGAGCTTTATCAAAAGTGTAAGAACCTACGCTCGCATGGCATGACCGTAGCGAGCTTTGACCGCATGAAAGGCCGCGCCGCAACCTACGATGTGCTCGAGCCTGGCTTCAACTACCGCATCGATGAAGTGCGCGCAGCCCTCGGCCTTGTCCAGCTCGCCAAGCTCCCCGAAGCCAACGCAGCGCGCGCTGCCCGTGTTGCGCACTATCTTAGTCGCCTCGATCGCCTGTCGGAGTTCCTCTCCGTGCCCTTCCGCCACTATGATCGCGGAACGCCCACTTACCACATCATGCCCATCCTGCTTGCCGAAGACATCGACCGCGCCACGCTCATCGACCTCATGAAAGACGATGGTATCCAGACCTCGATCCACTACCCGGCCATCCAGAGCTTTACCGCCTACAAAGACAAAGTCGGCCCCACGCCCAAGAGCCAATACATCAGCGACCACGAACTCACCCTCCCGCTCTACCCCACCATTACCGACGCCGAAGTCGACCTTGTCTGCGATTCGCTAAAAAAGAATTTGCCCAAGTGCAGAGGATGATATAGTGATTTTAGCTTGTATACAATCATCCAGTAAATCCAGTAAAATCCTGTAATCCTGTCAAAAATCTTACTATGGATGCAATCCTAAACCTTATCGGTCGCGATGTTGATTTGTTTGCTGCCGACATCGCTGCTTACGAAAAACAGCTTTCCTCTCTCGTCCAGGGCGCGCGCTTTTTGGTTATTGGCGGCGCGGGTTCGATCGGCCACGCCGTCACCAAAGAGATCTTTGCAAGGAAGCCCAAACTCTTGCATGTTGTCGATATTTCAGAGAACAACATGGTGGAGCTTGTGCGCGATATCCGCTCCTCGCTCGGGTATATCGAAGGCGAATTCGCTACCTTTGCCATCGACGCAGGCAGCGATATCTTCGACGCGTTTATCGCGAATGGCCCAGGCTACGACTATGTGCTCAATCTATCGGCCCTCAAGCATGTGCGCAGCGAAAAGGATCCGTACACGCTCATGCGCATGGTAGATGTCAATATTTTCAATACCGACAAGACCATGAAACAGGCCGCGTCGTGCGGGGCGCGCAAATACTTCTGCGTCTCCACCGACAAAGCCGCCAATCCAGTCAACATGATGGGTGCCTCAAAGCGTATCATGGAGTATTTCCTCATGCGCCGGAGTCTCGAAGTGCCGGTCTCGACAGCGCGTTTTGCGAATGTCGCCTTCTCCGATGGTAGCCTCCTTTTTGGCTTTAATCGCCGCATGGAAAAAGACCAGCCGCTCTCTGCGCCGAACGATGTGCGCCGCTATTTTGTCACGCCCAAGGAATCGGGCGAGCTCTGCCTTATGTCTGCGCTTCTCGGCGAAAATCGTGACCTCTTCTTTCCTAAGCTCAATCCAAATGAGAATCTTCTAACCTTTAGCGAGATTGCCATTCGCTACCTTGCAAGTCGTGGTTACGAAGCGGTGGAATGCAGTAGCGAAGACGAAGCGCGCTCGCGCGTTGCGGAGCTCAAAGCGCAGCACAAGTGGCCGGTCTATTTCTTTACAAGCGATACCACCGGCGAGAAGGACTTCGAGGAATTCTACACCGAGCACGAGATGCTCGACATGAATCGCTTCGATTCCATCGGCGTCATCAAAAACAAGCCTACCTATGATGCTGCCGCGCTCACTCACTTTGAGGACGCAATTCGCGCTATGCGCCACCGCGGCGCATGGACTCGCCAAGAGCTCATCGATCTCTTCAACGCCACCATCCCGGAATTTGCGCACAAAGAAACCGGCAAATTCCTGGACGGGAGGATGTGATGCGCGATGCCGCCCTGATTCGCTTTTTTGATATCCTTTTTTCTGCGCTCGCTATCGTCGTCCTTTTTCCTTTTATGATTCCTATCATGATCGCGCTCAAGCTCACCGGTGAGCACTACATCTTCTACCTCCAGCCGCGTGTGGGCAAAGGCGGCAAAGACTTCAAGGTGCTCAAATTCGCCACCATGCTCAAGGATAGCCCCAACCTGCCCGGAGGCGTACTCACCCAGAAGAACGATCCGCGAATTCTCCCCATGGGTAAGTTTCTGCGTAAAACAAAGATCAACGAGCTACCACAACTCGCCAATATTCTTATTGGCCAAATGAGTGTCGTCGGCCCGCGCCCTCAAGCGCGCCAGCACTACGAACTCTATGCCGACGACGTGAAAAAAGAGATCGACAAAGTGCCGCCTGGGCTATCCGGCATCGCGTCGATTGTGTTCCGGGACGAAGAAGCACTCCTAGACCAGGTGCAAGGCGAGCGTGACCATTTTCACGACACCATCATCGCCCCCTACAAGGGCCAGCTCGAAGTCTGGTGGGTCCACCATCGCACGCTTGCTAACTACTTCAAAATCATCATCCTCACTATGATCGTGCTCTTTTTCCCTCACAGCAACTTTTATCAAGAATGGTTCAAGGATCTTCCCCCTATGCCCAAGGAGCTGCAAGAAGTTTTATGATTAATCCCGTAAATCCCGTAAAATCTTGTTATCCCGTCAACTATCCAGTAAATCCACTCCCTTGGAGGAAGCAGTGAGCGAGGCGCGGAGTTTCTCGAACATCCTTGTCACCGGCGGAGCGGGGTTTATTGGGTCGAATTTCATTCTCTATCTTTTTACCAAGGTGGGGTTTGCGGGGCGGGTGGTTAATCTCGATGCGCTCACCTATGCGGGCAACCCGCAGAACCTTTCGGATATCGCTGCGCAGTATAAAGACAGCTACGTGTTCGTCCACGGTGACATTCGCGATGCGGCGCTCGTTCAAAAGCTTTTTGCGGACTACGACATCGATGCGGTGGTGCACTTTGCCGCGGAGAGCCATGTGGACCGCTCGATTATCGATCCGCAATGCTTTATCACGACCAATGTGATGGGTACCTACACACTTCTGGAAGCAGCTCGGCAGGCATGGAAAGGTACTGCTGCGCCTGTGCTCTTCCATCACATTTCCACCGACGAAGTGTACGGCAGCCTCGGTGAAGAAGGCGCCTTTAAGGAGACAACGCCCTACGATCCGCGCTCGCCCTATTCCGCGAGCAAAGCGTCCAGCGACTTTTTAGTCAAGGCCTACAGCCACACCTACGGCCTTCCTATCACCATCTCGAATTGTTCCAACAACTACGGGCCCTTTCAGTTTCCGGAAAAGCTCATCCCCCTCATGATCCTCAATATGCTGGAGGGCAAGCCCCTGCCTGTCTATGGCGATGGCAAGAACATTCGGGACTGGCTCTACGTGGTCGACCACAATGCTGCGGTATGGACCATCATGACGCGCGGAACTATTGGGGAGACCTACAACATCGGCGGCGAGAACGAGTGGGAGAACATAAGGCTTCTTCATCGCCTTATCGAGATTGTGGCCGAGGAGACAGGCAAGTCCGTACGGGAGCTTGAGGGGCTCATCACCTACGTCAAAGACCGCCCTGGCCACGACCGCCGCTACGCCATAGACTGCTCCAAGCTGAAAAATGAGCTAGGCTGGAAACAATCGGTAAGCTTTGACGAGGGCTTGCGCCACACGGTGCGCTGGTATTTGGACAATCCCGAGTGGATCGCCTCCGTGCGCTCCGGCGCCTACCGCGCATGGATTGCCACCAATTACGAGAATCGTGCATAATCCTGTTCATCCAGTATCATCCTGTCATCCTGTCTCAATTCCTGATTATTGCGCAGAAGAGGAGGGAATCAATGAAGGATACTATTGAGAAATATGAATACCATATCTTCTATTCAGAAGAGGATGCAAGCTATATCGGAACTGTTGCAGAGTTTCCTTATCTGAGTTCATGTGAGAGTACTCCTAAAGAGGCGTATGTACAAATAAAAAATGTGATCAAAGACGCAATGGAAGTGCTCCAAGAAGAGGCCAGAGAAATTCCCATTCCCTTTATCGAGCGCAATCTCTATGCGGACTCTATCGAGAAAGTAGTTCATCAGCTTACCGTCGCCGCGAACAATGTCTCTAATTCATAATCCTTTGTAATTGAGGGCTCACATTTCTCTGCTTTACAAAAAATTATCCTGTTCATCCTGCTTAATCCTGTCATCCTGTCTAAAAATTATATTCATTCTCTCTATATCTGCTTGACAGATATAATAGAATTTTATATACTCGGAAAATGATAAGATCATTCGGAGATGTTGAGACAGAGAAGATATTTCATCAGGAAGTCTCCAAGAAGCTTCCACCTGAGATTCAAAGGCGTGCTCTTATAAAGCTTCTTGTTATCGATTCATCGACCAATGAAATAGACTTGAGGGTTCCCCCATCAAATAGGTTTGAGCATTTGCAAGGAACACGAAAGAGGTATTGTTCGATTCGGATAAATGATCAATGGAGGGTCATTTTTCAATTTAAGAATGGAGATGCCTATGACGTCTCCATTGTAGATTACCATTGAGGAGATGAGCGATATGTCTGAGGTAACTGATCATACTTTTATATTTCCATATATGACCATTGAAACACCAACCATAGGCGAAATCTTAAAGCAAGAATTCCTTGATCCACTTAACATTACGCCCTATCGCCTTGCAAAAGAACTCCATGTCGCGACGAGCACAATCTTGGATATTCTCCACGATAGAAGGAAGCTTAGCGTAGAAATGGCATTGCGGCTTTCGGCATTCTTTGGCAATTCCTCAAAGTTTTGGCTCAACCTCCAGAACGAGCTCGATCTCCGTGAAGAACGTGCAAAGCTTGCCCCTGAGCTCGCTCAAATACACCCGCGGGCATGATTTGGGGACAGGATTACAGGATTTTTTAGGATTGACAGGATAGTTTTATAGGAGGAAAAAGGCAGAAAAAGGACCTTGGGCTTAGAGGAAAGACTCGCGCCTAACTTTTATTACCTATATGCATCCTGATTTCCCGCTTTTTGTAACTAGGTCGACGAGGGGATTTCAATACCTAGTGATGAAAGAATCTCGCGTTGAGGCTTTGTGACTTCAGTAATGATCGAGCCATATTTCCCCGTATAGCGAATCTGAGTGAGAGGCTCCATCTCAAGGAGTAATTCGCGCACTGTGTACTTCTCAATCAAGGATGAAGTACGCATCTGGCTTTTTAATGCACTCATGAGGATAAGTGCAATGAATTGGACAAAGAGTCTTCCGTCAACGGTCTCTTTCGTATGCATCCGTAGACGCTTCATATCAATGCTGTTCTTGAGGTCATCAAAGCATTTCTCCAC
>Ga0208825_1002219_pt1 | contig 13191 bp, 12 predicted proteins | sample AD_UKC113_MetaG_FD_184450 | JGI IMG/M metagenome (GOLD analysis project Ga0208825, IMG submission 184450) | Active sludge microbial communities of municipal wastewater-treating anaerobic digesters from Hong Kong - AD_UKC113_MetaG (SPAdes)... | ecosystem: Engineered > Bioreactor > Anaerobic >...
GATAGTCAATGCAGGTTCTTACCGTACCTATGAGGAATGGAAACTAACCGCACCGGCGTATGTGGAAAGAGAAGAATATGCGTTCTTACCGTACCTATGAGGAATGGAAACCTACACTGTTCACTACGGCAATCACTACGCAACTCACTGTTCTTACCGTACCTATGAGGAATGGAAACGAAATAGTATTTATAATCTCCGTTTTCAACTGATTTAGTTCTTACCGTACCTATGAGGAATGGAAACAGAAACAAGTAGAGAACCTCACACAGCAAACTGATTGTTCTTACCGTACCTATGAGGAATGGAAACTCGTAGTGATTTTCTTGTTGACCTTCCTGTAGACCATAGTTCTTACCGTACCTATGAGGAATGGAAACTACATGATACAGGGAACACACAGAAAGGTGCAACGGCGTTCTTACCGTACCTATGAGGAATGGAAACCTCAGATATTGAACACCTTCTTCATTTATACTCTGGTTCTTACCGTACCTATGAGGAATGGAAACCGTGTCTGGAAATCACGAGCATAGAACACAAAAGAAAGTTCTTACCGTACCTATGAGGAATGGAAACACACCATCCTCGCTAATATTCTGAGGATCCACATTCGTTCTTACCGTACCTATGAGGAATGGAAACTATTTCTAAAAAAATATATCACGTATTATTTTATGATAGTTCTTACCGTACCTATGAGGAATGGAAACAACGATTGTATTCTTGCGTTATTAAGTCCGTTATTCTTGTTCTTACCGTACCTATGAGGAATGGAAACAGTCTAACTTGACAAAATCTGATAATTCAATCACTCTGGTTCTTACCGTACCTATGAGGAATGGAAACGATTTCTTCTTCTTTTTCAACATACTTCGCAAGGTAAGTTCTTACCGTACCTATGAGGAATGGAAACTCAAGTGGTTCACCCATTGTTTTCACCACCTTTGTTGAGTTCTTACCGTACCTATGAGGAATGGAAACGGTGAAAGAATTACAAAAACGTGGTGTTGTTCATTTTCAGTTCTTACCGTACCTATGAGGAATGGAAACTCAGAAAGAAACATATACCCAAGCGTCTAGCCATAGTTCTTACCGTACCTATGAGGAATGGAAACCCACGACAGTCACGCCTATGATGATCGCAGCGACCGAGTTCTTACCGTACCTATGAGGAATGGAAACTCTGTTCGTTCACCGTTGCAAGCGTAGGTGCTATAGTTCTTACCGTACCTATGAGGAATGGAAACTGTTTTTAAATATCTTATGAAGGGGTTTGAAAATAAGTTCTTACCGTACCTATGAGGAATGGAAACAAAGCAAGCACCTGGCCGGTAAACATACCTAACTTATGTTCTTACCGTACCTATGAGGAATGGAAACCTACGGAAATAGGTGAAACACAACAGCAAGAGCAAGGTTCTTACCGTACCTATGAGGAATGGAAACTTTGTAGTTCCGGAAGAGGATCTTAATGAATTGTTCGAGTTCTTACCGTACCTATGAGGAATGGAAACTCCAACTCACGAGCAAACCTATGATATCTATATATAGTTCTTACCGTACCTATGAGGAATGGAAACTAAAAAAGTCCACCAACATATTCAAAATCAGAATACAAAGTTCTTACCGTACCTATGAGGAATGGAAACCTGTCATACCTGCTACTGCAACGCCTGCTGTTGTGAGTTCTTACCGTACCTATGAGGAATGGAAACAGCATGAAACTGTTTTTGTATAGCCTGCATATAGAGTGTTCTTACCGTACCTATGAGGAATGGAAACAAAAGCAAGTTAAAAACTTCCAAGCAGAACTCTCTAGTTCTTACCGTACCTATGAGGAATGGAAACAGTACATCCGTTGTTGTTGTGCTAATCCCTTCCATCTGTTCTTACCGTACCTATGAGGAATGGAAACCGTCCAGTGTGCCGTTGTTCACCAACTTATCCAAGGTTCTTACCGTACCTATGAGGAATGGAAACAATTAAGCGCCCCCATGTTGGCGGGCGAGTTTTTTCAAGTTCTTACCGTACCTATGAGGAATGGAAACCTCCTATACTACCAATAATGCTACGAATATCAATGTAGGGTTCTTACCGTACCTATGAGGAATGGAAACCGTCGGCAAGCGTCTGTTCAAGTGCGTCAAGTATTGCGGTTCTTACCGTACCTATGAGGAATGGAAACTCTTTTCGTTTTCAACCTGAACATCCATGTCTTTCTTTGGTTCTTACCGTACCTATGAGGAATGGAAACATTATAGTCTGTAAATCAGAACGAATCTCATCGTAAGCAGGTTCTTACCGTACCTATGAGGAATGGAAACTTCTGGGAAGAACACGAAAGAGAACCATTCAGTCCGTTCTTACCGTACCTATGAGGAATGGAAACAAGCAGTACAGAACGCCATCACGTTAACGAAGATGGTTCTTACCGTACCTATGAGGAATGGAAACGCAAGACAGTGAAACCTCGTGCCTCGACAAACAATGTTCTTACCGTACCTATGAGGAATGGAAACTGAAGAAAAATAGTGCTATTGAAACAGGACTGAATGGGTTCTTACCGTACCTATGAGGAATGGAAACCCTTGAAACACCTAAGACGGCAGCAACGTCACTGCCACGTTCTTACCGTACCTATGAGGAATGGAAACAGTTCTCTATCGAACCTATGATAGCCGATTATATCTTCTCGTTCTTACCGTACCTATGAGGAATGGAAACCCCTTTCACCTACCGTCTCGGACCTGAGAATGATAAGGTTCTTACCGTACCTATGAGGAATGGAAACATTCTTGGAGGTGAAAAAATGCCAAAAGCGTTTATTGTTCTTACCGTACCTATGAGGAATGGAAACCAAGGAGCTCGTGGCGGTACGAATTTGCCAGAGGAAGAGTTCTTACCGTACCTATGAGGAATGGAAACCACAAGAGACGATATGTGTAAATGTTTTGCAAATCCACGTTCTTACCGTACCTATGAGGAATGGAAACCCCGTAATTCGAGTTAAGGTCTTCGAGCTGTTTGGTTCTTACCGTACCTATGAGGAATGGAAACTAACATAATACGGTGAAGAATATCTATTCTCTTCAAGTTCTTACCGTACCTATGAGGAATGGAAACCGAGTTAGGGGGCGATAATCAAGTTAATCGCCCCCAGTTCTTACCGTACCTATGAGGAATGGAAACGACAGTACGTCTACAATCGAAAAAACGGCTCCCCCCAGTTCTTACCGTACCTATGAGGAATGGAAACCCCTCCATACTTGGTGGGATCCACCCACCTTTTTTAGTTCTTACCGTACCTATGAGGAATGGAAACTAACGAAAAGGAAAAGGATGAGACACACAATTATGCATCGTTCTTACCGTACCTATGAGGAATGGAAACCACTTCTTAATTTGTTTTTTTCAACACCCTTAGTGAGTTCTTACCGTACCTATGAGGAATGGAAACCCACAAAAATTATATTTTTGTCAACCTATATTTTTTCGTTCTTACCGTACCTATGAGGAATGGAAACTTACCTGATCCTTCGTAGCATAATACCCACTACTCGTTCTTACCGTACCTATGAGGAATGGAAACTGATGATAGTGGTAGGTGTTGCAACGTGGTTAAAAAGTTCTTACCGTACCTATGAGGAATGGAAACTTCCTTCTGGGTCTTTTGTTAAGATGATTTCTTGTGGGTTCTTACCGTACCTATGAGGAATGGAAACGAAGAAGGTTCAATATTGAGGATTGGGTGAGTGAGTTCTTACCGTACCTATGAGGAATGGAAACAATAAGGATCATTTGTTTATTGATAATTCTTTGAGTTCTTACCGTACCTATGAGGAATGGAAACAGGTAAAACGTATTCAAATAAAAAAGCGGGCCCTTTTGTTCTTACCGTACCTATGAGGAATGGAAACATATTTTCACAGACATAGTCTGTGAAACCTCGACCGGGTTCTTACCGTACCTATGAGGAATGGAAACTGGAAGTTAGTGTGTGCCAATGCCTCCTTGGAATAAGTTCTTACCGTACCTATGAGGAATGGAAACAAAAAATGGGAGCCTAGGGGCTCCCATCAATCTTGTTCTTACCGTACCTATGAGGAATGGAAACGGTGAACAAATGGCTTAGTCCAAGCGATAAAACCGCATGTTCTTACCGTACCTATGAGGAATGGAAACTAGACGATTTCCTGCTCGCTAATAGCTTCAACATGCGTTCTTACCGTACCTATGAGGAATGGAAACTCTGGATAAGAAAAGGAGGGATAACATGATGGACGGTTCTTACCGTACCTATGAGGAATGGAAACCGAGGTCATACGGATTCTTATCACTTGTACCATTTCCTAGTTCTTACCGTACCTATGAGGAATGGAAACTGATGAGGATCTGCTTGTTCTTGTGATTCAAGCAAAGGTTCTTACCGTACCTATGAGGAATGGAAACATGTAAAACACAACCGGCAAGCCATAGAGATTTTGTTCTTACCGTACCTATGAGGAATGGAAACAGCTGCAACTTTCCTCTGAATAAACTCATAGTTACGGTTCTTACCGTACCTATGAGGAATGGAAACTTTGCTGTACAAAATTGTCTGGAAACAACGTAACTTCGTTCTTACCGTACCTATGAGGAATGGAAACTAGTAGTCTACGACTTTCTGAACTATGATGAATCCGACAGTTCTTACCGTACCTATGAGGAATGGAAACGAGCACTCCAGAACCAGAAGCCGGTGAACACGCAACGTTCTTACCGTACCTATGAGGAATGGAAACTTGCGTCCTCTTCCGGAATGTACCCATCGAGGTGTGGTTCTTACCGTACCTATGAGGAATGGAAACTGCAATAACTCGGATTTGGATTTCTGTGAGAACACAAGTTCTTACCGTACCTATGAGGAATGGAAACTACCAATAGGTACAGGAATCTGGAATGTAGTTAGTACTGGTTCTTACCGTACCTATGAGGAATGGAAACTTTCTTCCAGGATGTTTCCCCAGTAGGCTGCCTCAGTTCTTACCGTACCTATGAGGAATGGAAACTTTGCAAAAGTGACGGACAACCAGATGGTAATCTAGTTCTTACCGTACCTATGAGGAATGGAAACCTTCTGGACCTGAAGGTCCATAGTTTGAGGAATTGAGTTCTTACCGTACCTATGAGGAATGGAAACATCGCCTGCACAAAGACATCGCTTACTCTCGCGGCTTCAGTTCTTACCGTACCTATGAGGAATGGAAACACCTTGTCTTCATTTCTCTCCCACCTTTCAAACTCACGTTCTTACCGTACCTATGAGGAATGGAAACTTTTCTTATCATTAGCATTTAGGTCAGCGTCAAGTTTGGGTTCTTACCGTACCTATGAGGAATGGAAACGAAGGAACAAGAAAGAAATTAGGGAGCTTGGCGTGTTAGTTCTTACCGTACCTATGAGGAATGGAAACATCAAACGTGAACCGGTACTGCTTTCCACCTATCGGTTCTTACCGTACCTATGAGGAATGGAAACTATGATTCATGATAAGTTCGATATACCAATTTACTTAGTTCTTACCGTACCTATGAGGAATGGAAACAGAGGTACGATAAAACTACTCCCTATGCCGGTTGGCGTTCTTACCGTACCTATGAGGAATGGAAACCATCATCAACGGACATAACATAAAAAGCGTATCCGCGTTCTTACCGTACCTATGAGGAATGGAAACACTATTACCTCAGCAAGGAATTCAACTGGTAAGCTATCGTTCTTACCGTACCTATGAGGAATGGAAACGACGACATATCATGGTCAAATTCCGTCACAAATGGCTTCGTTCTTACCGTACCTATGAGGAATGGAAACTATTGCATTTTCTAAGTGGCAAAGGTTGACACTGAGTTCTTACCGTACCTATGAGGAATGGAAACTCCAGTACGCTTGTTGTTGTAGGGTACCAAGTAACAAGTTCTTACCGTACCTATGAGGAATGGAAACTTACTTGTGTTAGAGTAGATTCCATAATACCCTCGTTCTTACCGTACCTATGAGGAATGGAAACGCATAGTAGCTTCCTTCACTTCCAATATGTAAATCCCCGTTCTTACCGTACCTATGAGGAATGGAAACACTGCAAACAAAGAAAGTGGTACAATGGTAGTGTTGGTTCTTACCGTACCTATGAGGAATGGAAACTCGCACGCAACACCGCATGGATACAACGTTTCAGTTCTTACCGTACCTATGAGGAATGGAAACCAAGGTCTCTGGCATGGTATTGCGCCACATCCAGAAACCTGTTCTTACCGTACCTATGAGGAATGGAAACGTACTAACAATAAAGTGTCTTCCTTCTACGAAAGCAGGTTCTTACCGTACCTATGAGGAATGGAAACCCCTCTCGGCGCCAACAAGCCAAATTGCAAAGCTCGTTCTTACCGTACCTATGAGGAATGGAAACTCTAAAGTTGGGAGTAAAAAAGGAAGGCAATAAAAGTTCTTACCGTACCTATGAGGAATGGAAACTCCGTTTCATACCAACGAGTGATGTTTGCCCAATAAAGTTCTTACCGTACCTATGAGGAATGGAAACAACTCCGAGCGCTGAGGGTCAAAGATTACATTTTTTCCGTTCTTACCGTACCTATGAGGAATGGAAACCAACTTCTTCTGAACTTGTAAGCAAAGAAGCTGTGGTTCTTACCGTACCTATGAGGAATGGAAACGTCTAACGCAAGATCGTGCGTAAATCGGTCAAGGGAGTTCTTACCGTACCTATGAGGAATGGAAACCATGCTTGTGGTCAATTTTGAAAACATGAGCAAATCAGTTCTTACCGTACCTATGAGGAATGGAAACACTACCCGCATCCTGTCAAGCGTCTTTCCGTAAAAGTTCTTACCGTACCTATGAGGAATGGAAACGCCCGAATTTGGGCTACGCTATCGACGTTCTTAATAAGTTCTTACCGTACCTATGAGGAATGGAAACCCTCATCCATCGACGCAACACGAGATACAACCTCGTCGTGTTCTTACCGTACCTATGAGGAATGGAAACATCCAGCCCCTCATACTCGGTACAAACCATACTCTTCCGTTCTTACCGTACCTATGAGGAATGGAAACTTGGATAAAGTCGCCTTACCAGTTCCTTTAAAGCCGCGTTCTTACCGTACCTATGAGGAATGGAAACACTGGAAATTGTACCAAGTACAAATTTGTACTCGATAGTTCTTACCGTACCTATGAGGAATGGAAACTTACCTTGGCCATCTTCTCCCCGGCCTTGTACCCTCTAGTTCTTACCGTACCTATGAGGAATGGAAACCGTATTGTAATCACGCTTATTACCTGATGACATACCACCGTTCTTACCGTACCTATGAGGAATGGAAACAATAGTGATAATCCAATTCTTGAGCTACCCTTTGCACACCGTTCTTACCGTACCTATGAGGAATGGAAACGTCAATTTCAAAATCGTGAGCAAAACTAAGATAAGAGTTCTTACCGTACCTATGAGGAATGGAAACCATCCCAGTGCAATGTGTCCCGCTGGAATGTACAAAGTTCTTACCGTACCTATGAGGAATGGAAACTTTCATCCCAGCCAAGGAGTCTTACCACTTCTTCTACTGTTCTTACCGTACCTATGAGGAATGGAAACACATCCTTGCTATTTCTTCTACTCCAACTAAGAGCGGTTCTTACCGTACCTATGAGGAATGGAAACCTTCTTCCTCTAAGACCACACGGGTGCGGAACAGTCCCGGTTCTTACCGTACCTATGAGGAATGGAAACGCAGAACTGTGGAATACAAGAGGTAGGCTATACCTGTTCTTACCGTACCTATGAGGAATGGAAATCTTTTTCTCCACCAATTTGTGAACTTGTGTCCAATAAAATGTTTAATATACTTCAAATATTGTGAATATTGCCTTGTATATTACGTATGTCACTAATAAGTCAAATTATATGTCATTATTTAACATGTGTGTGGTATAATTTTGAAGATAAGGAAAATTATTTGAATGTCAACTTCTTGTTTTTGAGGGGGGATATGGGTGAAAAAAATTCTGCTTACTTGTGAGACAGTAACTCCTATGTTTATGTATGGTGCTGATGGAAAGACACCAGAGCTTCGACCTTCTGAATTCAAGGGAATGATGCGATTTTGGTGGAGGGCAGCAAAAGGTGAAGATAATATCGAAAAACTGAAAAATGACGAAGTTCAAATCTTCGGAGGCGTGGGCAACAGTGGACAGAAGAGCAAGATGAACCTACGAGTCATTTTTGATAAAAAGAGTTTACACGATAACATAAGATATGACCTAAGAACGGATCCGGAACTCAAATCTAATCAAGCTGGTAATTCCTTCAATTCAAAATATCCGGGAATAAGCTATCTACTGTACTCAACAATTTTGGAAGGAAAAAAAACCTCATATGTAAAGAAGTACATAAAAGATGGATTTAGCTTCTCTGTACTGATAACATCTTTCGACCAGAATACTTATGAACAAGTCGTTGCCTCATTCTGGCTTGCCGTTTATCTATGTGGATTCGGTACACGGTCAAGAAGAGGAGCTGGTAACATAACAATCAATAATGTTGCCGGTGATGAGATAGCTGGTGTTAGTTTTGTTCCAAAGGTAGAAGATGCAGATCATCTGGACGAATGGTTTAAGTCAAATCTCGAGAGTATACGGTTAATCTTTAATTCTGGAAGAACTTCTAAATACTCTACATTGGCTGGCTCACAACTTTTGATTTTTAATCAAATGGAAACATGGTTTGAGGCGCTCGAGCACACTGGTGGAATATTTGCTGATTTTCGAAGGAAAAATAGATCAATGCTGTGGGAATCAGCTGCTTTTGGTATGCCCATTATACATAGAAGGAGTAGAGTAAAAATGGTACCGTGCAGTACACATGGAAAACTGTCCGACAGGTTCTCTTCTCCAGTAATATTCAAGGTGATAAAATCACAAAATCTTTTCTTCCCGCTCGTGCTTAAGTTGAATGTCAATATGGATGAAATTGGTAAAGAGGAAGGACACGATGTGTGTGAGGTTAGAAAGGCAGATATGTCAAAGGTTAACGAATTTTTAGACTTAATCAAAAAAAGCGGAGCAAAGGGGATATCGATATGAGCGAGTTCAATGACAAACTTAAACAATTTTTGCATGATCCTATTGATAAATGTTTCGATATTCCAGGCCATGAAATAAGGGCAAAAAGGTATGCTGAGCTTTTCGGCGTTGGAGATGTCACTCAAGATTCTTCTTCAGATCAGATTGCTTCTTGTATGGAACGGAGTTTTTTACCAAGAGCAACGAAATATGGCCTTCCAGCAGATGCATTTTATCAGCCTCTCACTGAAATACGTCATCCATTCTCTGAGGGAAAATTAGATGTGCCAGAGTTAGATCGTTCAGAAGTGAATAAAATATTCGCAGCATTTGAGGAACTCTTTTCAAACCTTGGTCTCCCCGTTGAGGATGACAAGAAGTTTTTCTATCTATGGCGTAATTTGGTTGAGCATTCTTTTGAGAAGTTTGAAGGAACGGAGCTTGGAAAGTACATTCCAATTCTTCCAGCAGACACCAGAATTCCTGATCATTCCATATGGGAGCATTTGAAAGTGTCATCAGCGATCAACTCTATGCAGATGACATATGATGGCAAAACTCAACTTCTGCAGAATAATTCCCTTTTTGTTATGAGCATTGGTCCTGTGCAGAGTTTCATATCCCAAGCTCGCAAGACTCAAGATTTCTTTATGGGTAGTTTTGTGTTGTCGTATTTGACTTTCAGAGCAATTGAGAAGATTGTGAAAGAGTACGGACCGACAAATATCATCTATCCCGATATGCATGGCCAGCCTCTTATGGATCATTATCTTAAGAGTTTGGGAATTGAAGTAATGAATTCATCCGAAGGTCTTGTCCAACAACCGACGATTCCAAATAGGTTTGTTGCTATTCTGCCGTTCACTGATAGAGTAAAGATTGAACAATTAGCTAAATCACTTGAAGAAGCGGTTAGGAATGAATGGCACAATATGGCGTGTGCCGTTTTGAATAAATTCAACTTGCTTAGTGAAATAAGAGATGACGTCATCGAAAAGCAAAATAAAGGCTTTCCAGAAGTCTATTGGGCAGCTATTCCATTGCGTAAAGGGAATTTTGACTTGCTTCCAAGTGCACTTTCCGATTATTTTGAAGAAGATGAGATCAGACGATGGGATGAGTTAAAGACGTTTTTGGATGATCATGGAGACTATATTGTGAATGTAGGCTTGCTGTACCAACTCGCTTATTCTGCACTTGAGAAGTCTATGGGAGCAAGGAAGAATTTGAGAGATTTTGAACAAACAGAGGAGTACGGTAGGAAGTGTCATCTGTGCGGTGAGAAAGAAGGCGTAGTCAAAGCTGGTAAAGGTAACCTTAGAGTTGGAAAGTACATCTCTGCAACTGAAACGCTCTGCACAATGTGTTTTACAAAAAGAGCACTCGATGTCTATCTAAACGAAGTTTTTGGCAATACCTTTAGAAACTTTTCATTTCCGTCAACTGCTGAAATTGCTTGTAGTGATTTTAAAAAGAGGGCGTTGGTGAATCGAAAGCAAGACCTCATCGAGTATGTGGAAATGCTCAAAAAAGTTTTAGGAGATCGATTTGATCAGGCGCAAGTACCACTCTTGCCAAACATACAGAAGACTCTTGGTAACGTTGCCTACGATGTGGAGAATGTAGAGGGCGATTTGTTCCTTGAGGAGCGGTTAACTAAGAAGGAATTCAAAGATGAGTTTGGTATTGTTGTGACCGATGCACAATTAAATGAACTGAAAAAGAAGTTGAAGAATTTAACTAATAAAGTTGGTAGTCCAAGTCCGTACTATGCGGTGATAAAGTTAGATGGGGATAATATGGGTAAGTGGCTTTCAGGTGTGCAATTACCTGAAATAAGAAATGTTTACAACTCGCAAGTGTGGGAGAAACTACCTGTGGATTTTAAGAAAGGGATTCAGAAGTTTTCAAGTAAGAAGATGCTTACTCCAGCAATCCACGCTTCCATTTCTAATGCGTTACGCAACTATAGTCTTGAACTAGTGAGGCACATAGTGGAAGAGGAACATTTAGGAAAGCTTGTTTATGCCGGTGGTGACGATGTACTTGCATTTGCGAATTTGCAAGATCTTATTCCAATAATGAAGAAATTGAGAGCTGCTTTTTCAGGACATGTAAGATTTGAAGAAGGTAATGTTGTGGTCGATTGGAGCAATAACACAGGATTTGTTGAAAAGGATGGAAGATATCTTTTGACAATGGGGCCAAAAGCTTCTGCATCTTGCGGTATTGTTATTGCTCATTGTAAAGCGCCACTGAAGATGGTTTTGGATAAGGTAAACGAAATGGAGAAAAAGGCAAAAGAGATAGACAGTGGCAAAGATGCGTTTGCAATTTCTCTAATTAAGCATTCTGGACAGCTGAGAGAGGTTGTCTGCAAATGGAGATTTAACAGTGGAAATGAGGTAGTAGATACTAGCGACAAGATATTAGAAATAAGCAGATATTTCAGAGGTTGGCATGGTTGGACTTTGTCGAATACATTCCCATACAAGTTGTATGTTGCGATTGAGAAACTAAAAAATAAAGATGGGATATATTTCCTAGACAGCGGAATATTGGAGAGTGAGTTGAAAAGGGTAATCAAAAGGTCTCTGGAAAGTGGCGATGAGGTGACAGAAAGCAGAGATAATGTTGCAGAGAAACTCTCTGATGACTTTTTGTATCTTTTCCATAGCGCAGGGATCCATGAAAGTGTAGATAGATTCATGAATCTTCTTGAAGTGGCAAGGTTCATTTCTAAGGTGGTGAGCTGAAATGGTTGTGAGTATAAAGCCTTTTGATACATTGTTTTTTAAAGCTGGAAGACCTTTTTCGGCTGGCAGTGATAGTTGGGCTGATACTTTCTTTCCACCTTTTCCCTCTACATTTTACGGTGCACTTAGAAGTCTTTTAATAGTTAATGGTGGAACTTTAGAAGAATTCGCTAATGAAACTCACAAACTCCAGTCCGTAGTTGGTAGAAGAACGGTGAATATGGTTGAATACGGAACTTTGAAATTCAATAGTATCTACATAGTCAAAGGTGGTATTCCTTATTTTCCTGTACCTTTTGACTTAGTATTAAATGATGATAAGGTGGAAGCAGTTACGTTTAGTCGGAAATCGGAGTTGTTCATCTCAAATTACAAGTTAGATAATTACCTTATTTGGCGGAAGAATAGTCAAGTGGATGAGGCTAACGGTTGGTTGGATGTAAGTAATTTGATTGATTATCTGAAAAATAGAAGTATTTCATCTGGAATTGCTGAAAGTAGTCAATTCTTCACTATAGAAGAGAAGATAGGTATTGCAAGAGACAATACAACGCTAACCTCTAAGGAAGGGTTTTTGTATAGAATACCACTTGTGCGAATTAATAATGACACTGTTTTTGAGATCGATTTTGAAGGTCTTGATGAAGGGGTTTTACCAAATTATGGTGTAATGAAACTCGGAGGTGAGGGTAAGGCTGCAAAATTCACTGTCGAAAATCATGATTTACTTTCATCGCTCAAGGCTCTTGATTTCGATTTTGATAATGGCTACTTCAAGGTTTATCTTGCAACCCCCGCAATCTTCAAGAATGGTTGGCTTCCAAGTTGGATTGATCCTTCGAGTTATGAAGGCGAGTACAATGGTGTCAAAGTTAAGTTGACAGGTTGCGCATTAGGTAAGTCCATTTCAGTCGGCGGTTGGGATTTGGTGAGAGGTGCTCCTAAACCTTCAAGAAGAGCTGTACCGGCAGGTAGCGTCTATTATTTCAAGATACTGAATTCCGTGAGCGCTGAACAGATAAGGAATACATTCCATTTTAAGAATGTATCTGACAGCTTTGGTGATGCAGAATACTCCAAAGAGGGTTTTGGACTTGCAATTTTAGGGGAGGTAAATGTATGAAAAAGGTTGTCACTATGATTGGTACCTCAATTCTCGAAAATTATCTGAAAAAGGATCACGATGTGACATTCTCAAACAATATCGAAGCACTGAAAAGCAAGAGTAGTGACAAATTTGACGAAGAAAAGTACAGAATATCGTACATGAAAGGTAAGCTGAACTCTTGGATACGCAGCATCAGTGACAG
>Ga0208825_1002220_pt1 | contig 13185 bp, 13 predicted proteins | sample AD_UKC113_MetaG_FD_184450 | JGI IMG/M metagenome (GOLD analysis project Ga0208825, IMG submission 184450) | Active sludge microbial communities of municipal wastewater-treating anaerobic digesters from Hong Kong - AD_UKC113_MetaG (SPAdes)... | ecosystem: Engineered > Bioreactor > Anaerobic >...
CCCTATTTCTCCAACGGCAGCATCCCCGCCACAATCGGCAAAGACAATCTCTGGTTTCTGTAAAATCCGCCATAGTGTAAATGGAGTATTGGGAGAAATTTGTATTTAATCGGTATAAATTATCTTGTAATATCCTGCCTCCGTTCCAACAGAGCAGGTAATAAGGTGTTCGTCAATCGCTCGCTTTGTTCGCAAAAACATAGCCGCAAGGGTATAACAAGCAGCTTAAAAAAAATCTCCACACCTCGCTTCGCTTCGGGTAGTATTTTTTTCGCTGCCCTTGCCGGCTAACGCATGCACACTCACCCATTGCGCTCCGGCTCACTCCGCTTCGCTCCGTTTGGTGCTCATGGTCGCGTGCATGCTTGTTTTGCTGCACACGCTCGCTCAATCCTCACCCGTGGCTACTCCTGCCCCCTGAAACCCCAAATAGGTTAAATCATTTTCTCACAGGGGGCAGCCGCCACTCATTGTTTCTGCTCGCCTGCTGGTCGCTCGGGCTAATCGGGCTGTCACAGTTTTTGCCTCTTTTTCGTCGCTTGTGCCCACCCTTTCTATCGTTTGTGCCGTGTGCTCCTCATTCGCTCCGCCTCATCCTTCGGTTACGCTCATTCGTTTCACACCGCACCCGTTTTCATTCCCGGGCAAGAGCCTTCTTTCGCTCATTCGTTTCGTTCCGTTCCGTTCATTTTGCCGTTAAGGAATCCCGCGTCAATATGGCTGCACCCAATTTCATCCCTTTCCATTCAACCCTTATCCTCAATGCCTCCTCAAACGGCAATTCTCTCCACTTCACTTCTCTCAATCGCTCATTCAGGCACTTGCCTTTCCCGGCACAAGCTCCGTTTGCAAAAAACTGCGCCAGCCCTGCCGCACGCGGCAGCATTCCGCTGCCCTCACTTCGTTGCGGGCTTCCTGCTGCCTGCGCCCTCGCTCCACTCGCTTACGGCTCGCGCCTCTCCCTCAGGCTTCGCTAAAAAAAGCACTCCGCTTCGTTCCGCTGCTTTTTCACTCGCCTTCGGTCGGCTCAAGGCTGCATTACCTGCTCTGTTTCCACTTCGCCCTCTCACAGCCCCCGACCACCCACCCCTAAAAAAATCACAGTCGAATTTTATTCCGACACAAAAGCCAATTCCAATCCAATTCGAAATCAATATCTTCTCGAAAAACAAAAAAGAGAATGCAAAAATAGCTCCGTTTCAGGCTTTGCGTCAAGGTCAAGCCCTGCGGGTTTGCTACACAAAAATCTCCACACCTCGCTTTGCTTCGGGTAGAATTATCGTGCAAGTGAGTGCAGAGGCAAACTTGTTTGACTATGCCGAGCGCAGCCGATAATCTACAGAATGGAAATTTTTGTTTGCAAAACCTTGACACAGCCCTCCACTTCACTCTCATAGAGGCATTCTTTTTTCTTTTTTTCTTCTTTCCGTTGTTCCCGAAAAAATATTTATAAGGGCTAAACGCAAAACAACGCACCCGAATGCATCCAAAACCGAATCAGAATAAAGTACTTACAACAATTATATCTTTGCCAAATCGGACAGGCAACGAAAGAAATTCTGACCACAATTCGGCCGTATTTGGTCAATGTTTCCTCAATACCATGTCCAAGTAAAAACCAATTTTCTAATCTTTTAAACTCTTCTCAAAATGGGAACAATCAAACAAGGTATCTTAGGCGGCTTTTCCGGTAAAGTCGGTACGGTCGTCGGAGGCAGCTGGAAAGGGATTTCCTACATGCGAAGTCTCGCTCAAAATGTCAAGAATCCTCGCACCGACGCGCAAATGACCCAGCGCAGCAAGTTCGCTCTTACGCTCGCTTTCCTCAAGCCCATCACCAACTATGTGCGTGTCGGCTTCAAACCCTACGCCACCAAGCAAACTGCGTTCAACGCCGCAATGTCTTATATTGTTGCAAATGCCGTTTCGGGCGAATATCCCAACCACACGTTGGATTTCGCTAAAGTTCTCGTCTCGCGAGGTTCGCTTTTCCCTGTCGAAAACGCTTCCGCCGAAGCCGATGCCGGCAAAATCACCATCTCGTGGACCGATAACAGCGGCATCAGCGATGCACTTCCCACGGATGTTGCAATGCCGTTAGTGTTCAACCCGCTCAAAGTCGAAGCCGTATTTAGCACTTCTGCCGCTGCACGCGCCGACGGCATGGCCGAAATAAATCTTCCGGCCGACTGGGCAGGCGATAACGTTGAGGTGTATCTCGGCTTCGTTTCGGCAGACGGCAAAGCCATTGCCAACAGTATCTATCTCGGTGAAAAAACCTTGATCTAAGCCTGTTTATTATCTGTTTTCCTGCTTTCAAATCCCGCTCTCCGTGGCGGGATTTTTTTAAATCGAACAACTCATAAATCCTTTTCAAATGCAACCTCTTTTTATCCCTTATCTCATAAATCACGATTGGAATCATTTCAAAGCCGGTCTCATCGTCCTGGTAGTCCTTTACGCCGGTGTGTTTCTCTCCGTCCTCATCGACTTCTTCTTCGGCATAAGGCGTGCAAAACGCATGAATATCGTCCGAACAAGTTCGGGCTATCGTCGTACCATTTCCAAACTCACCAACTATTTCGGCTTGATGCTCATGCTTTCCATTGCCGACATCGTGGCAAGTGTAATTTTCAAAATGCCCTATTTCACCGTTGCCGGAGCTATAGGCATTGTTTTGGTCGAAGCCAAATCGGTGTTCGAAAATCTGAAGCAACAAGAGAAAAGCATTGCCGAAGTGCAATCCGTGCTTTTGAAAATCCTCGAAAACAAAGACGAAATTCAAAACATTCTTGCCTTGCTTAATGCCGATAAAAAGGAGGATAAACAATGATGCCGAGAGGACTTCGCAACAACAATCCCTTGAATATCCGTCACAGTGCCGACCGTTTTCAGGGTGAAATTGCCGGCCGCGACAAAAGTTTCAAAACCTTTGCCTCGCTACCTTACGGCTATCGGGCTGCCTTTGTTATTCTCGGCACATACCTTTCCCGCGGAATAAACTCCATTGAAAAGATTATAACCAAATGGGCGCCGTCAACTGAAAACGACACCGAAAGCTACATTTTCCAAGTGGAAAAGTACTCGGGCGTTCCCCGCCGCAAGGAACTAACCCCGTCCAGCGGAGCTGAATTTATAATGATCGTTGCGGCAATGAGTTTCGTCGAAAACGGACAAAATGCCGATATTGCCCAAGTACAGGCAGGTTTCAATCTACAAACCAAAATCAAAATCCAATGAAAAAGATACTTTTATTCGCAGTGTTGGCAATGCTCATGTATTCCTGCAAATCAGTCAAATACATTCCGGTCGAAACCACAAAAATCGAATATCGCGACAACCTTATCCGGGATTCTATTATCCGTTACGATTCTGTGCATGTCAAGGATAAAGGCGACACGCTCATTTTGGAGCGATACAAATATCTCTACAAAAACCGCATGGTCAAAGACTCAATCTTTATCAATGACACCATCCACGTGCCCTATCCGGTGGAAATCGTCAAACAAACCGAGGCGCCCCTCTCAAGCTGGCAGAATTTCCAAATCTGGTGCGGACGACTAGCTCTCATTGCTCTACTGTTTGTGACCATTTATTTTGTGTGGAAGTTGAAATAATTTCAATACTGTTTGCTTCTCAGTCAAATCCTGCCCGAAAGTGCGGGATTTTTTCTATCCCGCACTTCAATTACTCAAAAATGAAATATATTTGTGTATCATTTAAATTGTTTATAAATGCTTATCGTATAATTATTTCATATTTGCAACATATCTCCATAATGTATTGATTATAAAAATAATACAATTATCTGACGAGTTGAGAATTCACACGATGTATTTGTTATAAGAAAGATTCGTCAATGTTGATGCGAGTGGGTAGTAGATATAGGTGATGAAGTTTCTATGGATCGCTTAAGCATAATAATTTAAACCATCCTTCTTCATCACATCCTGCACTACCAATCCCGAAAGGGTGAAGCCGAAAATGGCGGTAATATGAACCAATGTACCGTTGACAGTGGGTTTGTAGAAACTGCCACCTTCGGCAGCATTTTCTTTGACACGGTTTCCCCCACGATTTTGGGCAATCTCGTCACTATACACGCAAAGGATTTTTTTGTGAAGCATTTCTTCGCCTTTTCGTATTTTTTGTCTTAAAGCTGCCGCCAACGGACATCCTTTCACTTTCCAAAACTCGGCAACCCGAATACGTTGTGGATCAATCTTCAATGCAGCACCCATCGACGAAAAAACCGTTGCCTCAGTCTTGGAAGCTTCAGTCAAAAGATGCGCCTTATGTTGAAGCGAATCGATGGCATCGACGATATAATCGTATTCGCCGAGATGAAAGGACGAAGACGTTTCGCTGCTATAAATTTGAGGAATAGTAATGATTTCGGCTTCGGGATTGATTTCGAGAAAATGTTCTTTCAGCACGTCCACTTTCAATCGCCCGATGGTTCGGGTAGTTGCCGGCAACTGCCGATTGATATTTGCCGGTGCAACACGGTCGGAATCGACAAGGGTAAGATGCGAAAATCCACTTCTGATCAATCCTTCGGCGCACCAACTTCCGACACCGCCTACACCAAAAAGAATTACCTTTTTCGATTGCAATGCCCGAAAGCATTCTTCACCCACCAGCAACTCGACACGTGCAAAAATATCGTCAGTAGTCATTTGAATTCAATTTTAAAAAGCTAAAGATATGAATTTTAGGGAACTAAAAACGCACCTCCTGTTGAGAGATGCGTTTTTGGAACATTTTTTCACCTGTTAAAAATAAGTGTCGTTCTTCGGTTGGAAATAGGCTTGCGGATGCAAACATGTCGGGCAAGTTTTCGGAGCGGTTTTGCCCACATAAATATATCCGCAATGACGGCATTGCCATTCGATTTCGGTGTCGCGCGTGAAAACTGTTCCGTTTTTCACGCGATCGAGCAATTTAAGATATCGCTCTTCGTGCGTGCTTTCGGCTTTGGCAATCATGCGATACATTGTCGCAATTTCTTTGAATCCTTCCTGTTCGGCTACGTCGGCAAAATGAGGATAAAGTTCCGTCCATTCTTCTTTTTCGCCGGCAGCAGCTTCAGCCAGGTTTTCGAGCGTTGAGCCAATAACGCCGGCAGGATAGGATGCCGTGATTTCAACCATTCCTCCCTCCAGATAACGAAACATTCTTTTTGCGTGCGTCATTTCCTGATCGGCTGTTTCGAGAAAAATTGCTGCAATTTGTTCGTATCCGTCTTTTTGAGCCTGTTTTGCGAAAAATGTGTAGCGCATACGGGCCTGAGATTCTCCTGCAAACGATTTCAAGAGATTCTTTTCTGTTTGTGTTCCTTTAATACTATTCATGTCTTTTGATTGTTTAAAGAGTTGATTAGATACTGTGATTGACAAAAATAACGAAAAGAAGCGAAGTATTACTCAGAGTGAAACAATAAAGCGGCTATTTATATGCTTTCTAAATAGTTGGATTACTCAAATTCGCTTAATTCCGACCAACGGGCAGTTTTTTCGTCTATCAAACGGATAAGTTCCGAGATGCGGTTGGAAGCCTGAATCAACTGATCCGACGAAAGTTGGCCTGAAGATAAATCCGAAGTGAGCTGAGCTTTTTCGAGTTCCATTAACTCAATTTCTTGTTCGAGTTGCTCAAATTCGCGTTTTTCCTTGAAAGTAAGTTTGGTTTTGATGACAGGTGCTTTTCTGTTTTCGCTTTGTTTTTCAGAATTTTCGGACGTTTTGGCCTCCAATTCAGATTTAGACTGAAGGCTTTTCCATGTGCGATATTGGGAATAATTTCCAGGGAAATCCTGAATCTCGGCATTGCCGTGAAAAATGAGCAAATGATCTACCACTTTATCCATGAAATAACGATCGTGCGAAATCACGATGAGACAACCCTTGAACGAATGCAAATAATCTTCGAGAATGTTTAGGGTTACAATATCCAAATCGTTTGTTGGTTCGTCCAGCACCAGGAAATTGGGATTTTTAATCAGCACTGTGCAGAGATGAAGGCGACGTTTTTCTCCCCCACTCAATTTATAAACATAATTGTGCTGTTTGTCGGGCGTAAACAGAAAATGCTGCAGAAATTGCGATGCGGTCAGTCGGTTGCCATTTCCCAAATCGATCACTTCGGCAATATCCTGCACCACATCGATCACCTTCATCTGTTCGTCGAACTGTAATCCTTCCTGACTGTAGTATCCGAAATTAACAGTTTCGCCGATGTCGAAACTGCCGCTGTCGGGCTTTTCCAATCCAAGAAGCATCTTCACAAAAGTACTTTTACCGGTGCCGTTGTTACCCACGATTCCCATCTTTTCGTATCGCGAAAAAATATAATTGAAATCGTGTGTGATGGCAACATCACCAAAGTCCTTCGTAACATGCTTTGCTTCGAAAATTTTGTTGCCTATATACGAACCTTTTGTTGTAAGGCGGATTGATTCTTCTTTTCGACGATTTTGAGCCTTTTCCTCCAATTCGTGGAAAGCATCGATGCGGTATTTGGCTTTGGTGCCGCGCGCCTGCGGCTGGCGTCTGATCCAGTCGAGCTCCTTACGCATCAAATTGTTTGCCCGATCTGCTTCGGCAGTTTGTGCTGACAATCGTTCATCGCGTTTTTCCAGATAATAGGCATAATTGCCTTTGTAAGAAAATATTTGTTGTTGATCGATTTCCAATATCTGCGAGCACACCCGATCGAGAAAATACCGATCGTGGGTAACCATCAACAAACTAAGTGAACTGCGTGAGAGATAATCCTCAAGCCATTCCACCATTTCAAGGTCGAGATGATTGGTAGGCTCGTCGAGAATGATAAGGTCGGGTTCCGAAATCAGCACATTTGCCAATGCAACCCGTTTGATTTGTCCTCCCGACAATTCTCCCACCTTTTGATCCACACGCGTTATTTTCAACTGCGAGAGCACCTGTTTGATTCGCTGCTCATAATCCCAGGCCTTCAACAAATCCATTTGCGCGAGCTCCTCATCGAGCTGTTCGTGATTGTCTGAAGCAATAATTTGTTCGTAGCGTGCGATAGTTAGAGCTGCCTCGTTGCCGCTTGCAAAGCAGGCTTGCAAAACCGTGAGTTGAGGATCGAAGCCTGGCGACTGTTCGAGATACGCTACCCTGACGTCATTTTTAAAAGTTACACTCCCGCTGTCGAAAGGCTCTCTTCCCGCAATGATGTTGAGTAGTGTTGTTTTTCCTGCACCATTGGGGGCTATTAGGCCGATTTTGTCGCCTTCGGCTATGCCGAAGGTAATGTCGCGAAACAACACTCTTTCTCCGAAACTTTTGCTGAGGCTGTCGATTTGCAGAATGGAAGTTGGCATGAACGAATCTCTATTTTCGACAAAATTACACAAAAAATTGCGAAGCTGAAGATGTTGTCTTCAATTTGGGAGTTAGGAAATCGGAAGAAAAGTAGGGAGAGTTCGATTTCAAAATTGCCATTTCAGATAAGTAAAAATATCGGTGCGATGATTTCCGTCGATTTGTTCCGTATTCGAACCAATCACATCGCGATCGAAATAGCGAGAATATCCACCCTTGATTGCTATTGTCAGATTAGCAATCAGCCGATATTTAGCCGACAGCGCCAATCGGATTCCGTTGCCATAGAACGATGGCATGTAAAACGTGTTTAACAGATTTCGTTCGTAGGAATAAACGCGCGAATTGTAACTGTCGGTATCGAAGTATCCGGCATAAAAATCGCTTTGCCACCTCTTTGAACTCTTATATCCGACATTTTGAGAAATCATCCATCCTCTCTCACGCGGGAAATATTGCACCTGATACATCACACCATCGACATTGGTTCGGAAATTCCAGCCGTCGTTGAGTGTCAGGGAATATCGCATCCTCAGTTTGTGGGTTACATAAGGCAAAACCCAAGTCGAATTTTCATTGGGATAGGTTGTATTTTTTTCTTTTTGTTTGAGTTTATAGCGGAGCTCGAATTGCGAATTACGTGAAAACGAATACTCGGCATCCGCATACAAATCGATAGCACGCGAAGGCTCATCCACATTGTATCGGAGATAAGGATAACGAATGAAATCGATGTAGGTTTGAACGTTTAGTTTTGATATCGGATAAATCGTAGCACCCAAATAAAGTCCTTGTTCGTTTTGAATGCTGCTTTCGGAAAATGCCTGTCCGTAAAGCGCCTGATAGGATTTGGAATAGTTGCGATACGAAAGCGAAACAGTTCCCAATCGAGGTGAATTTGGCAAATATTGCAAGGAGTTGAGCGCTGCAATGGCGCCATTTTGCGAAAAAGCGGTTTCGCCTCCAAAAACGAATCGAGAAAACCGGTAGGAATAATCGATACTGAAGTTACTGTTTTCACGTCCACGAAAATAATACAGATTGTAATCGCGAGGTGTGGGATTGTAATTTCGATTGAATCGATAATAAATGCCACTTGCTCCTACCTGAAAATGCTCTGTCCGATAATTTACATTGGCTCCCATCACCTCTTCGTGTGTATTGTTGCGCTTGGCGGTATCCAACGGAACGCGATGATATCCGTCGGTTTTCGGCGAAGTTATCTCTCCATCAGAAGAGATGTTGGCGTCGATATATTGATTTGAATAGAAAGCGGTAATCGTCGTGTTTCGGATTTCGACGGCAGTAGCTGCTCCGCGAAAATATCCGCTTTCGGCAGTCGAAAAATGCCGCTTTGGTTCCATCGTTCGTGCGATGAGGTTGCCCGACGTCCACGATTTGGGTGTAGAAAAATTGTTGTTCAAAATAAGCCCTTGTCCGAAACTCATCCGATAGTCGCCGAGAGTGAGTGTTTTAACAATGCCCATATCTCGCAACACAAAGTGAAACCCATAGTGATCGTATCCTTTTCTGTTATCGGCTTTGAAAAATGGTTCGCCGGCATCTTTTTCGGCAACAAGGCCGGTTTGAATCTTATCGCGATAGGAAAACGAATATTTGAGCGAAGTGTAGAAATCCTCGCCCAGATACTTTCGGTTTGGATACCTGGCGAGAATACTATCCGAGAAATCTCCGTAACCGGCTCGTTCATCGAGCGTTTTATCGAATCGAAACTGAACTTCGTTTTTACCGTTTTTTATTATTTTGTCTATCGACGGCGACTTTTGTGCCAAAGTTTCGCCTACATAGAAAAACGGCAATATAAGTTGAATGGTGTTGTAATCGAGACGAGGAACATTTCGCAATTCGTAAACAGAATATAATGGGCGATTCTTTTCAAGGAAATCGGCCAATGAACTTGCCTGTTCGAACGATAAAAGCGGAAATCGTTCGAGTTGCTCTCGCGATACTGTATTCAGGTTAATCGGATTGTTCTCGAGATTTGAAAGCTCCTCATACATATTGTCTATAGCTGATTCGTCCAACTCTTCATCTTCCGCAAGCTGAGCCAATTTCTCCCTCCAGGTGTCTTGCTGGGCATATATAGATGGCAAGTTCAATAAAAAAGTAGCTATGAGCGACAAAGTTATTGCTATTAAATGAATCCGATTTTTTATGGATGAATTACTTAGATTGATCTCACGCGTATCGGGTAAATTTTTTTCTGCAAATGTGGGGAACATTTTTTGCTATTGAAATAATTTAAAAAAACATTGTGTGATAATTGTGTGAGAAAATAAAAAAGCACCTATCAAAAATATATTGATAACTGCCTTAAAATAAATGTGATCCGGTTGGGATTCGAACCCAAGACCCACAGCTTAGAAGGCTTAAAAATACATGTTTTTTTACTTTTCCGTACTTTTCACTTGTATATATATATCCCTTATTTTCAGTAAAATATAATGAAAATATTTTCTTATTATTTTCTTTATTTTGTATTAATTTCTTATATTTGTGTGTGAATTGTGTGTTCCATTTTTCCCACAGCTCATAAGCTGCGTAAAACATCATAAGGATATGAAATATTATTACTCAAACAACGGCGTAACCGCCTATCTGATGCGGGACGTAAGAAAGAAAAATCCCAATGATCAATGCCCTTTGCGGTGGTGCATAACCTATAAACGCAAACGTGCGTACTATTCCACAGGGATATTCTTAGATGAAACGGATTGGAGTTTATTTGAAAATTCAGCCGAGCTTGATTTTAATTTCAAGACGAAAGCGAGACACCTCAAAGAGCACAAAGACGATTTAGGGCGTTATTTCGAAACGAAGCTGAAACCTGTAATCAAAGAATTGGCAGCCGATTTTTCATTTGAGGCACTCAACGCCAAGCTGGGCAAGTCGGACATATTGAATGTAAATGATGCGTTCCAGGCGAAAATAGACGCCCTTATAAGCAACAATCGGCTTGGCAATGCAACGATATACCGAACCGTTAAACATTCCTTAGAAGGCTTCAAAGGAGCGAATATATCCTTTGATGCGATCACCGTTCCGTTCCTCAACAAATATGAAAAATATCTTTCCGACAACGGAGTTAAAACGGCAACCATAAGTCTATATATGCGCACGTTGAGGGCTATTATAAACAACGAAGGCAGCCCTTACCTCAAAGGGGATGCTTACCCTTTCGGACGTGGGAAATACGTTCCAAAGACCTCAAAAGGCGTTAAGGTAGCTTTGACACTGAAACAGATTCATGCCATTGAGAATTACGAATGCAAGGATACCCTTACCGAGCTTTGCCGTGATATATGGTTATTTTCATTTTACGGGAGCGGGATAAACTTCACTGATATATTTCGCATGAAATACACTGATATTGTTATAGGTGAACTTACATTCGTACGGTATAAAACCCGAAACACCCGAAACGACGAGGCCTACATACGCGTTCCAATTTTAGAACCGATGAAAGGGATAATCCAAAAGCACGGAAACAAAGGAAAAGGTGGGTATATCTTTCCGTTCCTCAACGATTGCCGGACGGAAGCCGAGCGGCGAAAAAAGATATTCAACCTCACGCACGAAAGCAACAAGCGGATAAAAGCGATATGCAGGGAGCTGCGAAACGACGACGGCACAATGATGATCCCGAATTACGATTTGGTGAACAATTACACGGCCCGACATTCGTATGCCACGATATTGAACCAGCTGGGAGTGCCAGAGAGCTATATATCCCAACAACTTGGTCACTCGAATTGGAATGTAACACAAGGCTATTTCGGCGAGTTTGACCGTGAGTTGAGGTTTAGGTACAATTCGTTGCTACTCAATCCGGATAATGACAATAAAATTCGATTTTTGAACGTAATATGACAACAACGATAAACGCAAATTACGATGGGCAGCATAGATTATAAAAAAATTATTCGAAATACACCTACGGATGATGCGATGGGATATCTGGAGGAAGAGATGAGGATCGCCGAGCGCGACTACTCACGAAAGCCTGATGACTTCATCAAAGGGATAAAACGATGTTTAGGACAGTTGATGAAAGAGGAAACAGAGCGAAACGAGAATAGCTTACTACCTGCCGAATTCCGTGAAAGGATCATGCAGTTACAAGATGCCATCGATTACCAAACAGGATATTTAGCCCAGCTGTTTAGAAAAGACAGCATGAGCCGTGAGCAATACGATGAACAATATTTGAGTACTCCCCGCGATGATAGCTTTAAAAGCAAATATACCCATGTTCATGCTGCAGTGGATGATTTGGAGGGTAGCATAAAAAATATTCAAGACGCACCTCCATTGACCAGGTCACTCTCTCCGGAGGAACAACGATTTTTATATGGTCAGCTGGTTGAGAAAGGGTTTATAGATAAAAGTGAAGACTATCAAAATTTTTGTTTCGCTTTTGGCAGAACACCATTAAACAGGGAATTTAAGAAAATAAAATGGTGCGTAAATAATAAGCAATGTTTGCGTGATCTATTGGTGGAGATCAAGTTTCATAAAACTGATGCCGATATGCGGGAAACGGCTGGTTACTACTTCATGGATTGGAAGGGGCGGGTAATGAGCCTGCCGAGAAACAAAAAACACAATCCAGCTTCATTTTATGAAAATTTGATGAAGGAAATACTGATAGAATTTAGAAAGTTATAATACTGATATTTACATCATTAACAAGGGCAATCATTAATTTGATTGCCCTTTTTTATTTGTCAATACATATTTAAAAGAGAGAGAAAAAGCGATATTATAACTAATTGATATTCAGCAACTGCGAGATAATTTGATGATGTACAATATCGCTTAATGTATTGATTTTTAGGTTGTTAATAGATTTCTATGATTTATCTTTGTTTCAACAAACAGAAAAAAAATCAAATTATGGAAAATTTAGTGGTTTTAAAACGCGAAGATCTGGAAGAGCTTTTAAAGCAAATTTCAGAAAAAACAAACGCCGAAGTAGCGGCAGCGGCAGAGCCTGCGCCCAAACTAAAAATGAATATTGACGAGGCTTTGAATTACATTAATGAACAAGGTTACCCGATCTCTAAATCAACGATGTATAAGCACACAATGGCTGGTACAATCCCATTTCGCAGGTTTGGTGAGCGAAAAATCGTGTTTGATCGTGAAGAGTTGGATCAATGGGTGAGTGAGAGGCTGACAGGCAACGATTCCGCCGAAAAAGCAACCAAAATAACTAATACGGTCGCCAAAGCGGCGCGTAAAAAAGAAAGGGCGTAAATCATGACAGGAAACGAACAACGCCCCCGTCGGCAGGGACCGACGAAGGGCGATAATATCATCAACGTTGGAGGCGTGATTGGGCAGGACAAAGATAACCAAAATCTTTGTAATGAGAAACATAAATCCGAAAAAAAAGAAAGTAGTTTTTTGAAGCGAACACTGATCGTGTATAAGCAATTAAGGAAAAGCGGGGCAGGGACAGTAAACATGGTGGATGTTGAACTGAAATTCAAAGGTTACGATTTTGATACCCAACAAGTCAGGCAGTCTCTCTGGTATCTGGTAAAAAACGATTACATTCGCTATTGGGGGCGGGATCGATGCTCGCTTACAGGTCATGTTGCCGATTGGTTTGAAATGCCATGCAACCCCAAGAAAGTATTCACTATCAAAAGGGGGGGGCAAAGCTATGGAAAATAACGACAGAAATTTTTTAGCCGATTTCAAGGTGCATACGGCGCAGCTGGAACAAGGGTTAAAGGAGCAACCGATCGTCGAACCAGCGCCACCATATACAGCCACAGGCGGTGCGGTAACGCAGTTGTCCGAT
>Ga0208825_1002221_pt1 | contig 13180 bp, 15 predicted proteins | sample AD_UKC113_MetaG_FD_184450 | JGI IMG/M metagenome (GOLD analysis project Ga0208825, IMG submission 184450) | Active sludge microbial communities of municipal wastewater-treating anaerobic digesters from Hong Kong - AD_UKC113_MetaG (SPAdes)... | ecosystem: Engineered > Bioreactor > Anaerobic >...
TTTCGTCCACTGTTTAAATAAATTCCTATAATTCTTGTATGAAAAACACATGCCGGAGCGGCAGCTGTTAGGCTATAGCCTAACAGCTGCCGCTAACAAAAAAGGGATTCCTTTTTAGAATCCCTTTTAAAACTTTTCCTTTTTATTATCGCCGCTCCACCCAGAGTCGGCCATCTTCATCTTCGCGAATGGTCAAAACGTAGGAATTCCGCCCGTAAGCTGATGGATAAATCCATATTTTTTCTGTATGAGCAAAAATTAAGTTTACACCAACAATTGACACTGCAGCTTCTATTCCGTAATAACTGCCATTCCATAAACCAGAAAAAAATTTTCCATAAGGACCAACTCGAGCTTTCTCTGCGCCGTCTAACAAAACAGAAAAGGTGTGTTCGGTAGTATTGAGCACCGTCAGACCAGTTGTCCTAATGGGCAGATTAGTATCTACTCCAACAGTCACTCCTAATGGAACGCAACTCGAAAACATTACTAGTAAAAATAAGAGCAATAACAGTAACAACCACCAGACCAAATCACTCACTTTGATTTTTCTCATTTCAAACCTCCTTTTAATTAAAATTTAATATCTCTTGGATCCAAAAATATTTTTTGGATCCATGCCATTTTGGCACGCGGATGCCCATCCTCCGTGCCAAAATAGCCAATTCTCTGTCAAGAGTCAAAAACTTTACTTTTGACCCTCTGTTTCTAAAAATAATAGCTACTGCCAGCACTCGCAGATCAGTGTTGGAAATAGAGTTCAACTGCGCCCGTCTAGCTTCCCACCTCAAATCTTTCAACATTCTTTCATTCGCCCTCTGCAGCAACCATTCTCCTTGGCGAATTTTCTCTCTCAATTTTGGCCAAACCTTCAAGGATAGGGTAATCGTCTTTTCCTGCTGCTTTAATCCGCAGGTTTGCGGCTGATTTTTTAACTTTTTCAACAGTTCGAGATTCGCCCGTTCGCGAATCTCCGTATAAACCGCACGTGGCACAACTATCCGCACACCCGGCATTCTTCCTACCTGTTCAACAAAAGAAAAACTTCTCATTAGGATGTTACTGTCAACCACTATCTTCATTAGGCACCTCCTTAATAAATTTTAAAGGAACATTTACTATTACCTCCTTAATTAATTTTACTACCTAAATTATATCTCCTTTATTAATTTTGTCAATAACACCGCCGGGGCACTTCAAATTTTCTAAAACTTTCTTCAAATCAGCGGGCAACTCGCTTTCTAAACGTAAAATTCCATTGTCCGGCAAAGGGAATTCTAAAAGATAAGCATGAAGAAATAATCGACTCGCTATCTTCTCTTTTTTGCGGCCATAAATTTTATCACCCACTACTGGATGGCCAATGCTGGATAAATGCACCCTGATTTGATGGGTGCGACCGGTTTTAGGAGATACTTTCACTAAAGAAAATTTTTCTCCTTGATATTCAAAACTTGTTAATACTTCGTATTCAGTAATTGCCTCCTTTAATTCTTTCATTTTTTTTGCAGCGGTTGAACGCTTAATTGATGAGGCGACAATTCCGATTGGTTTATTAATTACTCCTTTTTTGTTTTTAAATTCGCCATAAACCAACGCCAAATATCCTTTTTTAATTCGATGCTCCTGAAAAAGTTTTTTAAAATAATCAAAAGTTTTTTGATTTTTGGCAACAATTAATAAGCCGGAGGTTTCTCTGTCCAAGCGATGGACAATGCCCGGCCGATTTTTATCTTCCCCAACTTCAACAATTTGAGGATAGTGCTGAATGAGCCAATCAACCAAAGTTTTCTGCTCATGAATTAATTCATGAGCTTGCTCATGAGCAACTCGATGCACCAATAATCCAACTGGTTTATTAACCACTAAAAAATCCTTATTTTCAAATACGATTTCAATATTTTCCATAATCACATCTTATCATTGTATCACTGGCTTTTCAAATAAAAAAATCGCCTCTAAGAAGAGACGATTTAATTTTATAGGCCACCGCTGAATTTAAGAAAGAGATAGCCATTACTTAGAACCAGAGCATTATAAAAAAGATGGGAGAAAATCATGTAGAGTGATGCTTTGAAGTACTGCTGATTATAACCGCCAGTTTTTAAAAACAAAAAACTCCACGCCAATCCAAAAACTCCATGAATCAAAACATTAAATTGAGTAGCATGTGATAATCCAAAACAATAGGAAGAAAGAAAAACTATTAAAAGCAAAATCAAATCGCCAAGATCTTCTTTTTGGATCTTGTTTTTCAACCAGACGATAAAAGCTAATGGCAACATCCGCCAAATGACCTCTTCACCAGCAGAAACAACAGCAACCAAAAAGAAATTTTTCATGCCTTTCGCCAAAAAACTTTTCCAGAATCCCACAAAATAAACTTGAGGCAAATAAATATCGTCAAGGACTAAAGAAATCCCCAAACAGAAAAAGAGCATGTAAATGAAGCAGGATAAAGAACAAATCAGCATCAAAACGAAATTGTCTGATTCCTTCAATTCGCAGAAAGTTTTGTTCAGCATTTTCCCTCCTTTATTTAAATTTAAAAGAACGGCTGGTGCGCGCGACAGGACTCGAACCTGTGACCCCCACTATGTCAAAGTGGTACTCTAACCAGCTGAGCTACGCGCGCAATTCCCCAAACAACCTTTTAATAGATTATAAAAATCTAAGAAAGAAGTCAAATAAATAAAAAATTCAAAATCCGAATATCGAATGTTAAAACGATTCCGAATGTTTACAATGCGAAGCGATTTCCAAGGAAAATTTCTTCACTCTCATAATTTTGGGATTTTTAAATTAATTTCGCATGTGGACCGGAGGGGACTCGAACCCCTGACCTCTGCAATGCGAATGCAGCGCTCTACCAACTAAGCTACCGGCCCTTGTTGTTTATCTTAATAAAAATTGTCTTTTTTGCAATTTAGCAAAAAATTATCCTCTTGACAAGAAATTAAAAAGGTTTAATTTAAAAGTGGCCTTTTAAAATTTCTATAAAAGGAGGTAAAAATGGATTTAAAAAGCATTTTTCCGCTTTTGGATTTTTTATATGTTGAAAGGGATGATTTGTTGTTTTATTTATTAATTGGAAATGAAAAAAGAAATGATATTCAACCAGGTGATTTCCCATTGATTTTTGTAGGAGAGGACTCGACTCTCGTCCCTCCGGTGATTTTCCAAGGGCCGCAGGAAATTCATCGGCACTGCTTTGTTTCTCACAGCTTTTTGGAACATTCCTCACTCAAAGAAAAAGCTCGCATTCTTGACAGCCGACTCTTCCACTCCATCATCGGGCAAAAAACAGTTGTTATTAACTCTACAATGGAAGAAACATCAATTGGTGAAAACTGCTATATAAATGGAAGTACTATTAGTGGCAGTCGGATAAAAAATAATGTTACTATTTCCAGCAGTTGTTCTATTGAAGATGGAATTATTGGAAATAATGTTACTTTTTTTCCTCAAGTAGTTGCTGATTTCTGTCGAGTAGATGAATTTTCCTCGCTCCAAAGTGGCACTAAGCTGGTCAGTTATGTCGGTCAAGGTCGCGAACCAGTTGTGATTGAGAAGAGGGTTTATCTTGGACCCAATGTCACGGTAATTGGTCCAGCAGTAATTGGACATAATTGCTTTGTAGAGGCAAGCGTTACTATTCACGATGATTACATTCCCCCATTTTCTTATGTCAGAAAGCTTTCCCTCTCTAACAGTTATCTAGTTCATCCCTATGGCGCTTTCCAACTGATTGATGGGCTGTGGTACATCGATCGTACCGGATCATTGAAGGTCGCTGATCTAATCGAAGCAAAAAAGAAATGCTTATTGCTTGAAAAAGAAGCGCAGAAAAAACACTTTAATATCCATAAAAAACTCAATGCTATCCCTGGTCACAGAATTATTGTTGATCAACTCCTTAAAAAGGGTGGGCTAAGCGAATTTTTAAATATCATTCAAAAAGAAATAGAATCCCTGGTTAACTGACCGGGGATTTTCTTTTGACTTATTTTTCAAAAAACCTTAAAATAAACAAGATATGAAACAAAATATCTGGGATGAACTTTTTTGGCGGGGATTGATTAATCAATCAACTGACGCAAAGGAATTAAAAAAACGGCTTGAGAAGCCGATTGTTGTATATGGCGGATTTGATGTGACCGCTGATAGCCTCCACATTGGTCATCTTTTACCAATGATTACTCTTAAACGCTTTGCGCAATTTAATCATCAAATCATCCCTCTTTTAGGCGATGGCACTAGTTTAATCGGTGATCCCAGCGGAAAAAAATCCGAACGCCAGCTAAACCCTGAAGAGCAAGTGGAGCAATGGGCTATTGAATTAAAAAAACAACTGGAAAAAATCTTTGATGAGGAAATTCACACTCAAAAAGCAACTATTCTGCAAAATAGCCAATGGCTCAAAGAATTAAAATTATTACCTTTTATCAGAAATATTGGAAAACATTTCAGTTTGGGATACATGCTGGCTAAAGAATCTGTTAAAAGCCGCTTGGAATCGGGTATTTCCTTTACTGAATTCAGCTATATGCTGCTTCAAGCCTATGATTATTTTTGGCTTAATGAAAAATTTAATTGCGAATTGCAAATTGGCGGTAGTGATCAGTGGGGCAACATTACTTCAGGCATTGATTTAATTACCAAAACAAAAGGCAAAACAGTTTATGGTCTGACATTGCCTCTTTTATTAAAATCAGATGGTACTAAATTTGGAAAAACCGAAGGAGGAACAGTTTGGCTTAATCCCCAAAAAACTTCTGCTTATCAATTTTATCAATATTTTATTAATGTAAGCGATGATGACGTAATTCGGTTTCTAAAATATTTTTCTTTTCTTTCCAACGAAGAAATTCAAGAATTGGAAAAACAAGTTAAAAACAATCCGGAAAAACGCCAAGCTCCAAAAACCTTAGCCCAAGAATTAACCAAATTAGTACATGGCGAAACTGCCTTAAAAAGAGCAGAAAAAATTTCCGAAGCGCTGTTTTCTAATCAACTTGCCAATCTCAGCGCTGAAGAAATCAAAGAAGGTCTCTATGATGTTCCAACTTACACTATTTCTCAACAAAAAGAGATCAGTATTGTTGACTTGCTGGTGAATGCTCAAATTTGCCCCTCAAAACGCCAAGCCCGAGAAGACATTGAAAATCATGCCATTTCTTTAAATGGACAAACGGTAGCTGATGTTAACTTAAGATTAACGCCTCAAAATTGTTTAGTTGAAAATATAATGGTTTTGAGACGAGGCAAAAAAAATTATTATCTAATTTACTGGCAATAAAATTTTAAATTGACATATTTTTTTTCTCCATTAATATCAAAAATTATGGAGAAGTTGTTTTTTAAGACAGCTGAAAATAAAAAGATAGAGTTACCGAAAGTTGTCAAAGAAATTTTTTCATTTATTCAGGAAAAACCTCAGGCTTCTTATAAATTAGTGATTGGTAGTGATTCTCTCAATGCCGCCGATCACTCTGATTTCGTTACTGCAATTATTATTTTAAGAGTTGGCAACGGCGGTCGTTATTTTTGGCGTCGCATCACAGAAAAAAATTTTAAAACGTTACGAGAACGCATTTATAAAGAAGTCTATTTATCACTGGAATTGGCCCAAGAATTGCTCAAGCTCTTAGTCAAAAATCAATTGGCCAACTTTGATTTAGAAATTCATGTTGATGTTGGTCAAAATGGCGAAACACGTAATCTTATTAATGAAGTTGCGGGATTAGTGCGCGGCTGCGGTTTCGCGGTCAAAACCAAACCGGAAAGTTTTGCCGCTTCAAACGTCGCTGACCGCTGCCTCTAATATCTATCACCATGCTAGATAAGCTCGTTTTAGATATTGAAACTAAAAATTCTTTTGCTGATGTAGGTGGAAAACAAAATCTCCACTTGCTTCAAGTTTCTCTAATTGGAGCCTATTCTTACAAGCGCGATGAATATTTTGCTTTTGAAGAAAAAGATTTTGCTTTATTTGAAAAATTATTAAAAGAAACGGGGGCAATTATCGGCTTTTCGATCTATAATTTCGATTTGCCGCTCATTAGTAGGTTGCTGAATTACGATTTTTCAAAACATGTCATTTTGGATATTTTAAAAGAAATCGAGCAAAAACGCGGCCATCGTATTGGACTAAACGAATTGGCCCAAGCCAATATTGGTAGCGGGAAAAACGGCAATGGCTTAGAAGCTATTGAATTGTATAAAAATCAAGAAATAGAAAAATTGAAAACTTACTGTCTTAATGATGTCAAAATTACAAAAGAGCTCTATGAATTAATTCTCAAACAGGGCTATTTAATTATTCCTTCCCATTTTCATGCGCCAGTCAAAGTGCCCTTCGAGTGGTCGAAAATGCAAGAACAGATGGAGGAACAGCTCCAAAAATTAGAAAAAGAAATGCAAATCCTCCACTCCCAAAATTCTTTGTTTTAGATTATCCTCCATTTCAGTCTCCCAAAATCTTTGAGATAATTTCTATTTTTGCTCCTTTATTTAGCATTATACTTTGATCTGTAATAATTTTACTATTTTTAATCACAAGGACTTCTGAAAGATCGATTTTTCTTTGTTTTAATAAGGCGCTCAATTTCAAATTTCTGTTTATTATAATTGTTGTGCCGTCACTAAAATCCTGAGGTTTCGAAGGATTTTGAAAATTATATTCTTCAAATTTTCCATTTTGAAAAAGAATTAAATCTCGATTTAATCTCCTTTCCCCAGTAAGTAATTTTAAAGCTTGAAATGCCTGAACAGAACCAATAACACCAGACACCACCTCTAGGATAGTAATTGGCTCTTTCGTTTCTTTTTACTTATAAACATCTGCGATTCTAGTGCTGGAGGCCACAAAATTGAAATTTGTTGCCCGCTGTGTAGTAGGCTACCGCACCACGTATAAGAGGAATTATCGCTATACTACAAAAAAAGAATTTTTTGTTTGAACATTATCTGTACAATCAATAATTAAATCAGCGTTATTCAACATGCTGATGTTTTTCTCGGTTAAGTGTTTTTAAATGGCATCAACAATAATATTAGAATTTAATTCCATTAATTTTTTTACATACCTTTACTTTATTTTGACCAATATCGGCTGTTTGATATAAAATTTGTTGATTTAAATCAGATATTGCAACCCTGCCAGAATCTATCATTTTTATCTTCCCAACCCCTGCCGCAACTAAACACAGTACCACAGGACACCACAAACCACCTACTCCAATTATCGCTACCTCGAAATCTTTAAGATTTAACTGCCCTTTACTACCAAAAAGAATTATTTGGCGTTCATATCTTTTCGATTCTTCTTTACTGAGTGATATATTGTTTAATTCAAGGGGACGTTCACCCACCCTCTTATGTGAATGATCGATACGAAAAACTCCTACTTTGGGAAGCTTTCTTGTTATACCTATTACTGCAACTGCATATTTGGGGCTAGAAGTAAATGTATCCAAGTTATGTGCAACACTCATACCAATTGGCAATTGACAAAATAAATAAAAAGATGTAAGCTGGCATATTAATAGGAAGTGGTTTCCTATTAGAAACAGCACCTTAACAACAGAAGGAGGTAAGTCATGAAAAGGTTTGATCAGCAATTCCTAACCCGTGATTCGGAATCGTGGGTCGGAATGGAAGTCGACGAACTTGTCGGCTTCCTGTTGCCGAAATGTCAAGAGGTCATCACGATCGATCGGTTGCGACAAAGGATGTCTGAACATCCAACGCTGAAGGTAAAATTCGGAATTGATCCAACAGCGTCGGAAATTCACATCGGCCATGTGGTGCCAATCATGCTTTTGCGTCAGTTTGCAAAAGCCGGTCATCACATCGACTTCATCATCGGAGATTTCACCGCTCGGATCGGCGATCCCACTGCAAGGGATACTGGCAGAGTTCCGTTGAGTCCGGAACAAATCGTGAAGAATATGGAAACATACACCAGCCAGATCGGGAAGTACATCGATCTGCGTATGCTCCACATTCACTACAACGCCGAATGGTTGAATCCGATGACCTTGCAAGAAATCTTCACTATCTTCCAGCAGATCAATCTGTCGGAAGCTATGCAGCGCGAGGATTTCAGAGCAAGAATGCGCAATGGACAAGCGGTGTCGCTTGCGGAAGTTTGTTATGGAGTCTTGATGGGCATAGATTCGGTTCATCTCGGAACTCATGTTGAGATCGGCGGCATTGATCAATTGCTGAATTTTCAGCAGTGCCGTAAAATTATGCGTCAATCTGGTATGGACGAAGAAGTGGTTCTGATGACGCCCATCTTGGAGGGAACGAGTGGCGACGGAAAGAAAATGAGTAAGAGTTACGGCAATTATATTGCCGTCAACGCGACTCACGAGGACAAATTCGGAAAGATTATGTCCATTCCCGATCGGCTGATCGGCCAGTACTTCCGATGCTTCGCCGATGTTCAGCAGCGAGAGTTGAAGGAACTTGACGCATTCATCAGAGAGAATCCGATGGAAGCTAAAAAGCAACTTGCCACTCTCATTGTTGCCACTGAAACGCGACGCATTGAAGATGGTCTGCGAGAACGCGAATTTTTTGAGAGGAAATTCTCTCATAAGAACATCTGCCACGAGGATTGCATTGAATTGACTGAAGACACGAACACCACAATCTTGGATGCTCTGGTGAAAAGCGGTCAGTTCAAAAGCAAAAGCGAAATCCGCCGACTGTTTGAACAACAAGGCGTGCGCTCCATGAATGAAAACGGAGAGGTTATACTCTCTCCTGAAATCGTCGTTGGCCAAGTGCGCGGCGTTGTGCGAGTTGGCAAGCGTCGTTTCTTCCGGTTCGTTACGGCTTAGGAGGTGGACGATGATTGCATATAGTATTTGCGAATCGCCGCACACACATCCTAATGTCTTGCGACTCGGCTTCAGCGTCTGGGCAAGAACCCTCCCAAAAGATTACTTGTCCATCTATCCAAAAGCGGCAGAGGAAGCACGAAAAAGGGCAGGGTCGGAAAATGTCTTTCTCTGCGCATTAGTTGATGATGTTTGGCCCATGGTCGCATTGTCGCGAACATACAGAGAACAGCAAAACATTTCCGATCGATTCATCGCTCTGTTGCCGGATCTTGGCTTCCATGAAGTCCGACTTGTGTCGGATTTTGTGAAAGACGTTACTTTGGGGGCGTATCTATCCCATGCAACTAAAGTTACCGTATCTGAATTTTGGAAACTCTTGCCACAAAGCAAGAAAACCATTTCAGACAACTTAACTCTTAACGAGATCCTCGAATTCCTTTGGCACATCCATGTGCTCGAAATCGCTCTTAGCGAGTTCCGATTGACAGGACTGCTTGTAGGCATCAGATCAGAGTTCTTCTATTTGACTGCCCGCAAACTGTTGCCTCCCCACGATGTATATTTCGTTAACACAACATAACACAGCCCCTCTAGATGAAAATCTTTAGGGGCTTTTCTTTTTCAAATACAGCTTAAATCTTTTTGAAAGTAATTATATCGCCAATCTGTACATTTAACTCTTTTGCCCCATTTTCTCGCACTTTGCCAAATTCCGGTAAACCGAAAGAGCTTCCGGGATAAATCACCCACTCTCCGGTTTCTTGACTCATCATTCTCTTGGCATAAATCGCCTTTAATGTTTTTCCGTTAACATTAACTTTTAATTTATCGCCTTCATTTAATCCAGTTAATTCACCAATAAATTTCATCAATCCAAAATTATCAATATGGATAATTGTGCCTTCAGAAGGATTAATTTTAGCAACTTTTTCGACGTCAAATGGATGTCCCATCTCTTTTAACTGCCTACCCATTGCTATCTGCGCTACTGCTGGAGCGTGAACATATTTTCCACCAAATGGGAAAAATCCAGGATCGTTTAATTCATATAATTCCTCTATACCAAAATCTCTAAAAAGCCAAGTAAAAACGCCAGTATTTGCTCCTATAAAATAAATGCCTTTTTTCTTGGTTTTTCCGATTAATCGAGCTGGCCTTTCTTTAGATGGATTTAGGATTACTGAAAAAACAGTACCTTCAGGATAAGCGTCGGCCAATAAACGAAGTACGAAATTCCCGTTGATAATTGAAAACGGAACAACCGGAGCAACCGGTTCAATGATTATTTCATCATTTTTAATATTATCTAAAATCACTCCCCTTAGCTCGTTATATGCCACATCGGTACAATCAGTTATAAAAACTATCCGCTTTTTCATAATAATGAAATTAGTTTATTGATCTGATTTATATCAAAAAGTTTTTCTAAATTATGCCCAGCCTCGTCTTTAAGAAAAATTTTTGTCTCAGGACGCTTTTCTTTTTGAAAAAATAATGAGCTTGCATAATTGATTTTTTCATCTGATTTTCCATGAAATATAATAATGTCGGGATAATCTTTATTTATCTTAACAATAGATTTTGATGCTTTTCCGGAAAAATATTTATCCCAACTTTTCTTTTCTATTCCCCTAAACGCAAATTTATAACCTCGTCTAAGAAATTCTAAATAGAACGAGTTAAAACCATAAAAATTATCTATAGCCTTTTTATCTTTCATTGATTCTAAAACTTCTTTTTTGTGCAAAAAAAGTAATGGGGCAAACAAAATGACACTTTTTACATCATTTTTTGTTATTTTAGCGGATACAACAGGATTACCGGAGAAACTGTAGCCCATTACATATAAATTATTGTAATCCCATTTTATTTGCTTGTTATCGAAAGTTTTTATTCCTTGTTTATTTTTTATAAACTCAACAGCTAATTCCACTGTTTTTCGACAATTTTTATAAGTGAAACTACCACCACTTAACCAGCTTCCCATATAATAAACGCTAAAAAAAGCCGTGTTTTTATCAACTTTATTAACAAAAAAATCCTCATCGATCATTTGAGGTAATCCGGGGAAATAGACAAAAATATTTTTGTTATTTATCACTTCGCCCTCGACGCTATCCTTAGAATAATAAAAATGAAGGGCTATATTTTTATAAATAAAAAGTTGTAGTTCCATATTTTTAATTAGTTAATATTTTCCCTTTTATTGCGTCGACAATAATTTTTTTATTTTCATATATTTCTATCTTTTTATTATTTATCGTCGGTTCGGTGAGACAGGGAATATTAAATTCTCTTGCGATTACGGCAAAATGGGAAAGAATCCCACCATGAATTATCAAAGCGTTAATAAATGGAATTTTTAAAACCAAAGAGATGTCGGTTTTGCAATTTACAAATACAACATCACCCTTTTTTATTTTATCATAATCTTTGGTCTTGTTTACAATCTTTAAAACACCATTTGACACGCCTCTGCAAGCGTTAATACCAACTCCTATAACTTTACTTTTACTAATGTCATTATTTGTAATTTTCGGCTGTTTGTCTAATGTGGTAATATTTCTACTTTGGAAAATATAAATTTCTTTACCATCCCAACCCCACTCGATATCTTGTGGGTTGCCAAATATTTTTTCCAGTTCTAACGCTGTTTTTGATAACTTCTTTAAAAATTCATTTTGCAAATTACCAACTTCGGCTTTTTTAATTACTTTTGATATCGGTTTTTGATGACCGCTAACTACCGAGTCGCCCAAACCCTCAGTATATTCTAGAATCATCTTTTTATAGTCTTGATTTACGGGGTCGGCAGTAAATATTACGCCAGCGGTTTTTATTGGAGCTAATTCTTGAATAGCGATAGCCATGCTTTCATATTCCAATCTGATACCATTTATTTTTGCGTAAATCTTAGCATTTTCACTAAACAGCGATTGATAACATAATTTAATAGCATTGATAATATTTTTTTCACCTTTTATGTTTAGAAAACTCGAATATTGTCCGGCAAAACTTAACAAAGGTGAATCTTCACAGGTCGCCGAACTCCTGATAACCAAAGGTTTATCACCAAATTCTTGATTAATTTTTTCAAAAATCATTTTTTGACACTCACTTGAAATTTGAAATTCTGACCAATTATAATTAAAAGGATCTAAAATTTTATTATCCTCAATTAGTTTGCTGAAAATATCTGTATTAATAACTAAAGTTTTAGGAATTATAAACCCTGTTTTTTCTTTAATGATTTTTAATTTTTTAGCCTTGGTCCCAATTTGCAAATTTTGAGAATTTTCTAAAAGAGTAATTCTATCTGAAATTGAAAAATCGTTTTTAATCAATTTTAAAACCTCTTCTCTATCAAAAAATTTTTTACCCCTTGGATTAGGACGATAAGATTTCAAAAGCCCTCGTTTTCCCCAACGATGGATAGTAATAGCCTTAACATTAAACATCTTTGCTATTTCATTTGTGGATAAATACGGTTTGTTAGCATTCATAACATTTGTTATCATTTAATAACTTTGATGTACTTATAGTATCATGGTCATAAATTTTATGCAATATATTAACGGGAGTCCCTTATCGTTGCCCGCGTATGGGTGGGAGGGGCAGGGGTAACACACCTTAGCGGCGCATTTCGCAAAGCGAAATATGAAAAATTGCGGCGGCGAATTTTTAGAAATCGTCTAATGTGGACCTGAGGGGACTCGAACCCCTGACCTCCTCGATGCCATCGAGGCGCTCTACCAGCTAAGCTACAGGCCCTTTTTAAAAAAGCATTTATTGAATTTATTTTAACTTTTTCTCCGAAAAAATCAAATTGCTCAGGTTTTAAATAAAAAGTCCTCAACTGCAAGTTGAGGACTTAATCTTTAATTCTATTAATTTCATTAACCCCTTCATCTTCTTCTCATCTGGATCTCTTAAATAATCAATCGGCTTCTGAAAATCCAAATCCGCATTCGTTGTCAAAAACCATTTTTTGATATCAAATAACGTCTGATTTAGCAAACACTCTTGCCATTCGAAAATTTTTTTCTGAATGGGTTGAAATAATTCTGGATTCGTGCTCGAACGAGTAATAATCCATCCTACGCCTTGTACATAAAAACAACGATTTTCATGAACTTTATATTGCTTGCCTGATCCAGCTACCAAAGAATGTTCCTTAATGCGGGTAGAAGGAAGAATACTAATACCCTCGCTCACGAATACTTCATCTTCTAAAAGACAGGGCGCGATTAAATGAACTCCCACCCCAAGAAAACATTTCTTTCCAACAACAGAAACATGTTTTTCTACTCCATCAAAATTACAAG
>Ga0208825_1002222_pt1 | contig 13174 bp, 8 predicted proteins | sample AD_UKC113_MetaG_FD_184450 | JGI IMG/M metagenome (GOLD analysis project Ga0208825, IMG submission 184450) | Active sludge microbial communities of municipal wastewater-treating anaerobic digesters from Hong Kong - AD_UKC113_MetaG (SPAdes)... | ecosystem: Engineered > Bioreactor > Anaerobic >...
AGTCCCTAAGTGTCATCCCATAACGCTCAATACCCATGGTTACCACTCCCGTCCCCTCAATCATGTTTTCTCCATACAAGCGTGTTTGCGTTTGAGAAACTCCTTGTAAGATAGTATAGTCCTTAATGGCAATCGGGATATACTCACCGGTGAACACATTGTGGTGTTCTCCAGCCATGAGATGCACGGTTTTAGGATTATCGGGATTGGAAGCAATTCTTTGCATAGCCCTGGATGGAGTTTTCAAGGCTGAGACAGGAGATAATCCACTATTACTGTCATTACCAGTTGGGCTGACATACAAGTCAGCATCTACCGGTTGCAGATACGACTCTTGGATATCAAAAACGATATAAGGGCTGGGAGGATAGTCTGAGTCATAATAATCTGCGTAATACATTTCCCATTGAGGCACTGTGAATTTCTTCAAATATACTGCGACTGATCCACCATTTATAAATCTCCAATGTACATCCATTCCCCATTGAGCAAAATTGTTGTATATGCTACAGCGATTGATTTGATCAAAAACTATGTTTGGAGCACCAAGGGTTGGATCACTACCAATTAGTAGCCCTCCACCAATATAACGGGCAACATTGTTAAATATTTGGACATTGGTCATTTGGATAGTATTCGGAGCGTAAACGGCTATTCCACCCCCACCTGATGCGAAATTGTCGTGAATTTTAAGATTAATCAGATTCAGTGAATTAGACATATTAATAAATAAACCCCCTCCAAATATTTGCCAGGGGCTAGATTCTCCATAGTAAGCATAGCCGCTTCCGCCTGTTACAGAAAATCCTCTGATAGTGCAATTTACCGTATTCTCGTAACATAAGATAGTTGAATTATTGTAACTGCTTCCGTCTATTATGGTAGAGGATATGTATGTTGTATCATTGGTTGTATATTCTAGAGAAGCTAAAATAATGCCTGTCTTGTCCGACATGTCAAGGTTCTCATAGTATCTACCCGGATGAACTAATACAACATCTCCGCTGATAGCATCATTAATAGCATTTTGTATTACAGTGTATTGCTGGGTTCCATCCAGAGCCACATGCCTTATAATACAATTGATAAGCATTGGCATCAGGCATAGCAAAAGGGTTAGAATTCGCTTCATAAAGTCCTTATAAAAGCTGGGAGCGGTGTTTTAACGCCGCCCCCAAACATTGGCTTGACGTTATCTTAACTTCAGCATCTTATTTGTTAAGGCCTTTCCATTGGCTTGTATTCGGGTAAAGTACAAACCCGCAGATACCTTTTTACCGTTTTGGTCATCACCATTCCAGACAATGCTGTACGTCCCGGATTTCAATGATTCGCTAACAAGTGTTTTTACAATCTGTCCCTTAATGTTATAAATGTTTATTATAACATTCACTTCTTTTGGTATGGAGGTGTCCTTTTTCATATTTTTTGAAAGAAGAAAGGGCAGAATTTGCACCTTCCTTCATTTTTTTCTTCCAATTTCATAGAAACCACAATCCCTTTTTCCGTCAAGCATAGTTTTGCTGGTGGACATCATACGGAGATTTGTGTCCCAAAGACTGGTGCAGTCTCTCTTCATTGTAGAACTTTATGAAGCTTCCCAGTCCTGAGTAGGCATCAATAACTGCCTGATATTCTTTGAGATAGACCTCCTCGTACTTTACTGTTCTCCAGAACCGCTCAATAAAAATGTTATCAAAAGCCCTTCCTCGTCCATCCATGCTTACTGGAATATCACGGTTCAATAGTTCCGATGTAAACAGATTGCTGGTGAATTGGGAGCCTTGCTCTGGGCGTTTCGCATCCAGAGGACGATACAGCGTTGTCTTTGCTGACCGGGAAAACACTTTTCCATTGACTTGATCAGCCCGTCATGCTCATCGCTGAGAAGAAACGCATTTCCGCATAAATGGGATTGACAAATACCAGATTGAAATTTTAATAGAAAAGGTAGGATAAAAGATGCAATAGATGAGGTTGGTAAGGAACTTGATAATCACTTCACCTTTTATGCAAGGTTCAAAACAGATGAGACAGGTCACATACGGTGGAAACTCAGAGTCAGATTTACCTGCTTTAGACTGGTGGATGTGGGAAGCAAATAGCGTAAATCGGAAAGAAAGAAACGCCGGGAACCGGTATCTGATTTGAAATTATTGGCATAAGCATTTTGCCGACAAATCAGAACCTTAGTTTGAACGGGAAATTAAAGTAAGGAAGGAGTTTTTAGTAAAAAATGGTAAGTCTAAAAATAGCCACAACAGAATGCCTATGGCGAATGAAAAAGACTGCATTTTGCCTGATAATACTAATTTTTACAGCTTGCCTGACGGCAGTTCCTGACCAGAGAGTGTTTTATAACACGAATTTCCATTCAGGCGATTTTATTCCTCAAGTTTATAATCAGGAGACATATAGGACAAGCCAATTTCATCTACCTCTGCAGATACAACCTTATTTTAGCTCTTCCTTGCGTTCCTGGCGATTACAACGGACAATTGAGACAAATATTATTGGTGGATCACCTGATTTCAAAGCTGATTTCTATTACAACTCAATCTACACGAACAGGTTGGACAGCATTCTTGTTATGATCAGTACTACTGAAAGTCCTTCTGTAAGTGCTGTCTGGGAACCTTATGTGAGGATACAATTCACTTATGATCAGAATTCCCAAAACCTGATCAATTACAGTCAGTTCAATCTCTCTTCCGGCATTTCGCTTCTAACTCTGGATTTGGACTATGTTTATAATCAGGATGGTATTTGCACTGACGGATATCAATCACTTTATTATGATGATGTGCAGTCTTTAATACCTGTCAGGCGTCTGCATGTCTTTTACAATAATGAAGGTATTGACTGCTTATATTGGTGGGCATATGACCATGGCTATGACTTGACCTATTATTCGAGGATTACTTATAATTATGATTCTTCAGGCAGACCATCCGTAATAAAAGAAGAAGTATCTTCCGATTCTCTTACCTGGCAAAATAACTTCCGGACAGCAATTTTGTATCATCCTTCCGATACCGGCACAGGTGCGGATTTTGTAAATTCCTGTGCTCATCCCGAAAATCCTTTTCCAGCCTTGTTTCAACCGCTAAGATCTTCTGCTTGGAGTTTGGTGGAGCAAGCTCAATCCGATTACTGGAACGATTCTGACTGGTCACCTTATAGCAAAACAATCTTTGCCTATAATGAAAACGATATACTTCTTATTGAGATCGTTATGTATTACGCTGGTGGCTGGCAAAACTTGTATCATTACATGCAAACCTTGGATAATAACTCTCTCCCGATTTTTCTGACATTCAGAGAGTGGTATGATTATTGGCACAATTGGGATTCGCCTATCCAGCAGGACGAATTTTTCTGGGAACAAGTCACCGGCAATGAAGAAAATGCTCTTCCTTCGTCCAGTTTGAGTGTTTTTGCGTCTCCCAATCCGTTCAGCAATGAGCTTTCCGTCTCATACACAGTTTCGAAAGCAGGTCCTGTTTCAGTTGCAATCTATAATCTCAAAGGTCAAAAAGTGCAGACGCTGTCCTCTGCCGACAAAGCTAACGGCACCTATTCACTAAGTTGGAACGGTAAAGATGCCAATGGCCAACCTGCTGCTTCGGGAGTGTATCTAATCAGGGTCAGCCAAAACGAGCTTCAGGTCTGTCGCAAAGTCCTTAGAATGAGGTAAAACTCACTGTTGTTATAGATATTGTTACTGTTTGTTGCGGAGCAAAGTAAGGTTTGAGAGGACAATCAGAACCTGCTCAGCGCAGAAGCAGCAGTTTGCAGCTTCGGGTTTGTCCGTTTGAACTGACAGTGCAGAAATAAACTCCGCTGCCAACCATTTTTAAGTCAGCATCCGTTGCATCCCATTTAAGAGTATGTCTTCCCGCTTTCAGCGTTTCTGTCCGCAATTCCTTCACCTTTTGACCTTTGCTGTTATAGATGCAAAGTTTAACCTGCCCGCCTTGCTTAAGGTTAAAAGCAATTTCCGTTTCCTTACCAAAAGGGTTGGGGTAATTTCCTGTTAAAGTAAAGACTGCGGAAGGCAAATGTTGGTCATCATTAGCGACACCGAAATGACGGTAAATTAAAGCGCCGTTTATTTGCTGAGCATTTGAAACATGATTGGCGTTATCCGCAAAACCATACCAGTCCTGCCCCGAAGGGATGTTGAAAGTTCCGCTTCCGGATTGGGCATTTTCCAAAACGCCATATGCTTCGCAGGTGTGGGAGATTTCATAGAAAAGATAATTATCGGCATCGGTGAACAGCAGATTGACAGTCCCCGCCTGATTTAACCGTTCATAAAAGCGCGGTGTCTGACCCGTGATGTCTATATCGTCCCATGCAACCTGTCCGTTGATGTATTGATGCGGAACGGAGAACATAATTCCGAGCTGCCAATCGTTAAGAGGGTCTTCAGGAAAAGGAACAGTCGTAATTTGGGGAGCAGTGAAAGCTGCAGGAATGGGCAAAGTAAAATTGTAAGTTTCTCCGGCAATGGAATTTTCCACGATGGAAACATAAGTTCCCGCATTAGGAGGATATATGCCGACGGGACTTGTTACTCGGACATAATAGTGTCTGTTTTCACCAACGGGTAAAGTGAGCTGCCCTTGATTATCGGTAAAATCCACCATGTCAGTTCTGATGCCGCTTTCATAAATAGCAAGAATGATGCGCGCTCCGTCCACTGTCTGGCCCAAACTGTCCGTAACCGTAAAATTAAGAGTGGAAATTCCTTCCGAATAACGGTCTGTGACAGAGGTCAGACATCCGTCGCTGCGCGTTTCAAAAACGGAACCGAAAACCTTGCCCCAACCGTTTTCATAAACTAAAGGCATATTGATATAACCGTTCACCGGTTCCCATTGCACCCAACCTTCATCCCAAAACTCGTTCCAGACATGGTCAGTGCTTATTGAAGTAATTTGCGTGCAGGGAATTAGAGCCGTTCTGGCAGCCGCTTCCGTATAATCTCCATATTCACCGCAGCGGCCTATGTGCTTTCTGTAAATGCGGACCGGTTGATGTGGTCTTTCACTGTTGGAAGTGAAACTCATAGTATTATTCACCCACCATTGGATAGCGTGAATGACATCGTTAGCGGGTCCGACGCGATTATAGACGCTGGTCAATTGACTGAGCGTATCTGCCAGACAGGGGTAGTTTTCTTCCTGCGCAGAAAAGAAAAAGGTGCGCCAAAACTGACCTGTCGGAGGAGCTGCTATGTTATTGGCATGCGTGGAATTGCTTTCAATTATTGCGGGATTTATGAATGCGGGAATTTCATCGGTGAGTTTCGGATGCACAATATACCAATAATAAATTTCACGCGGAACTTCTACCTGCACCAATTGACTGTCCGCATTGATTTTTTGGTAAGAAGTGGTGGAATAATAATCCCCGCCGGAAACGGAATTACCGTAATCATTAATCTGCACATACGGCAATTGTGCGTCTGCGGTATAAAGTTGCTGCGCATTTTCCAAAACCAATTGCGGGTCTGCATAGATAGAAGTCAGCCACGCTACAGACGAAGTTGCTATAGTAAAGGCAATTTCGTCTACATAAGGGTCAGCAGCAGAATTGATGAGATTCGACCAAATTTGCTGATCTGCCGTTTCCAATTTAGCTAATATATTGGAAAGTTCGGGTTGTATCCAAACCGGCGCTTTAGTAATCGCTTGTCTTGCTTCATTAGTTAACGCACTTTGGGTTCCGCAAACAATTGCCTCTCCAGCAGAATTTGACCACAGCAGTCCGAGCCTTTGGTCGGCATCCAAAATAGTGTCAAAATTGAGAGAATCAACCGCTACCCAATCGTCTGACCAAAGTTTCACTTCCGGTTGAGATACCTGCGATCGCTCTATGGGTGCACAAGGCAACAATTGGCCTTCAGCTTTTGCATTCTGTTCAAATTCGCGCACTGTCATTCCTCTTGGTTCGGCTGCCCAAGAAAAAACAAAAAATGACGCCATCAAAAGTGGCAAAAATATATGAAAAAACCGGATTATCAAGTTATCGGGTAAATTTGGTTTCAGCATGGCAAACTCCTTTCCAAGGTGATACTTGGCTTTATTATTCAATATAGCACGGGGGATTTTTTGTCAAATGTAAAATTTCCCGCAGTGTAATTCCTCAGATTGTTTTGCCAATAAGTTAAAAGCATAGGTTTGACTTCGAAGGTAAAAAGGACTCCGACAGCCTAATGTTTCGGAGTTCTGAATTCCTCTCCCAACAAATAATTTTATCTAAACTAAAAGGGATTCCGGACTTCGGAACATGACTGAGGGTAGTTTGTATAACTAAATTTTTCTTGCAAATATCTTATATATTTTATTTTTGTTTCAAGATTAAAAATGAGCTTAGGAGAGGAGAAGGAAGTATCGCTCTTGTCTGTCTGCAAAAAATAATGTTTGCATATAAAATAATGAGCATTTTCTTAAGTTCAGAGAGGAAAATAGCCTGATTATGAAAAAGAAAAAAGATGCCGATAAAGGAGCAATTATGTCCGGAAAAATAGTTTTGCTTGTCTGTCTATTGTTGATTTTGTTCTGTGAACTTACTGCACAGGAACAAACCCTGAATTTAAGCTCTCTGATCAATGTCAATTCCTTCATCCAAAATGATTCTTTGACCAATTCCCTTACCGTATTCGCACATCTGAATTGGTCTCAAATCGGTATTGCTGCAAGTTACAAACATGTCATTCTAATGTATAACAAGACTGTGTTTCCTTTGCCGGAAAATTACAAGTCTGATGTCTCCACAAATGTCCTGAATGGTATGGACGAAAGTTATTATGATATTTCATACTCTTACGACAATATTATTGCGGGCTACTTAATCAAAATCGGCAAGAATTTTTATCCTTATGCGGGAACGGGAACCGCTACATCCGCGGAAATGATTAAAATTGACGATCCGACAGATAATGAAGGCGTTTATACTATTAAGGGTAAAGAAGTAACTTACGGGACTGGAATTGCGGGCTTTTTTCTCCAATTCAGGAAAAATCTGGTTTTGGAAGCAAGCTGCCAATTCAAACCGCTTTTACCCTTTGTCGGCATTGGCTATGTATTTTAACGAATAATCCTTATGGAATAAAAACTGCATTCCGATTATATTATTAAGCAAGAAGAGAATGAGAGAAAGAGGAAAGTGAATTTGAACAGAGCAGGAAAGTATCTACTGACAGCAGTTTTAGTGCTTAGCGCATTTTTACTGCAAGCTGTGGCGCAAGTGCAAATAAGCGTCAATCCGCAAGAATTGCATCCGGGTGAACAAGGTGCAGTTAAAGCAGTTATACTTATTCCCGCAGGAATGCATCAATCCTATCTTCCGGGAGATGAGGAATATTTTTATCTAAAAGCATCTTGCCCGCAGTTGACTTTCGGCAAAACAATTTACCCCGAAACCCAAACTAAAGGAGCAGACGGTGAATGGCTCTATAAGGATAAGGTTGTTTTGACCTTGCCTTTTACAGTCAAGCCTGATGCCAAAAGCGGAAAAGTAACGCTGAATGCTGAAACCGGATACAACATCTGCTTTGATACCGGTTCTTGCGAACCTCCGGAAACTGTAAGCAAATCCTTTACCTTAAATATAAAGGTTCCCGCAACAGCTGTTCAACCGGAGATAAATGAAAAAGCGGACACAGTTTTACCGGCAAATAAACTTCCGGAAGAAAAGCCTTTGCCGCAACCTGTTCCCGCTCCCGTTCAGCATAATAAACTTTGGACCTATCTTTTGATGGCTTTTTTGGGAGGGATTATTCTGAATGTCATGCCTTGCGTGTTGCCCGTTCTTTCCATTAAAGCAATGAGCATAGTGAAACAGGCGCACGAAGATAATGCAGTCGTAATGCGTCATTCTTTTGCTTACACGGCGGGCATTTTAGTCTCCTTTCTTGTTCTTGCGGGAGTGATAATCGGCATCAAACTTGGAGGAGAATCCGTTGGTTGGGGTTTCCAATTTCAGAATACGGGTTTTGTGCTGGTGCTGACTGCCTTGATTTTTGCCTTTGCGCTTTCGCTTTTTGATGTATTTATCATAACTGTTCCGGGTATGAATGCAGCTACCAAAGCTTCTTCGCGCGGAGGTTACGGAGGCTCGTTTTTAAGCGGAATTTTTGCCGTTTTATTAGCGACACCGTGTTCTGCACCCATGCTTGGAACTGCTCTCGGCTTTGCTTTTTCTCAGCCGCCCATGCTTATTCTGGCATTCTTTTTCCTGATCGGTTTGGGATTAGCCTTACCTTTTATCCTGCTCGGAATCAGTCCTAAATTGCTGAAAGTAATTCCCAAACCGGGAGAATGGATGAACATTTTTAAGGAAGTAATGGGTTTTCTGCTTCTGGCAACAACGGTTTGGCTCTTGAATGTGATTTACAGGCAGAATAGTGGCGGATATTTAATTAAAGTATTAACCTTTTTAGTGTTTTTAGGCTTTGCGGCATGGCTTTACGGACGCTTCGTCCGACCTGAATACAGTAAACGGAAACAATGGCTGTTCACGATTTTGGCACTTATTGTCATTATAGCTTCGGCTTGGGCTCTTTTGCCTTATCAGCAAGGGAAAGAAGTTGCCGACACTAATACCGCAGCGGAAGAAAATGAATTTGCCGATTGGCTGACTTTTTCTCCCGAATTGGTGGATAGTTTGGTGCAAGCGCAAAAGCCAGTCTTCCTTGATTTTGGCGCTAATTGGTGCATGACTTGCCTCACTAACGAAAAGACCGTTACTACAACAAAAGAAATGCAGAGGGCATTCAAAGAAAAAAATGTCGTCTTGGTCCGAGGAGATTATACTAAAAAAAATCCCGTTATGCAGGATTTTATGAAAAAATTCGGCAGAGCAGGCGTTCCTTTTTATGTTTTATACATCCCGGGAAAAGATCCGGTTTTGTTTCCGGAATTGATTACCATTCCGATGGTTAAAAACGCTTTGGCACAAATTCCCGCTCCGTAGGAAATAAGCAATGAAGAAATTACCGTTTGTCATAATCCTTGCTCTTGCGCTGTTTTTCACTTCCTGCGACAGATTTGAGCATACCTTCAAACCGGAAGATAACGAAAGCAGCAGTGTGCTTCTGTTTAATCAATTGCAGGCTGCTTTTGATGTTGTAGAGCTGATTGATTTATCAAGTGTTATGGATTTTTATGCCGATGATTATTTGCACAACGGTCAACAAAAAGCGGACAGGGAACAATGGTATCACAATCTGCTCAGTTCTTATCCGAGCCTCAAGTTTGAAGTGAATTTGCTCAATCCCGGCACTATTGAACCGGAAGATACTTTGTCCGAAGTCAATTGGCGGCTGACGGTTAAAAGTGCTTCTAAAGAAGTGATTGCCGATAGCACTTTTACCGGTGAAAAGATTATCAAGCGCAACGGAAAATGGCTTCTTTACGGCAACAGAGTCGGCTGCTGCCCTCCGCCTCAATTTAAGCAGCGCGTCTTTATTGAAATGTTTACTTACACCACTTGTCCGAATTGTCCAGCCGTGGAAGCATTGCTATATAATTTACAGCAAACTTATCCGAATAATTTGACTTATCTGGAATATCATTTAGGCGATGCCTTAGATATCGGAAATACTGATGTCTACAGTTATTACGGATATCCTGCCATGCCGAGTGCAGTTTTCCAAGGCGAAAACTTGATTATAGGCAACAATGCGGATAACGAGCAGTTCTTTAATCAATTGGCAGCGCAGATTTCAGCTACCGATGCAACAATCACTTTGACCAATTTGGATTACACTCTGACAGGTCAGACGCTGAATGGCTCAGTCCGGCTCAATTTTTTATCGGGCTCACCCGCAACCGATAATTTAAAATTAAAATACGCTATTTTGGATAAGGAATCTGCCACCTATACAAATCACGACGGAGAACCCTGCCGCAATGTGGTTTTGGCAAAAGGCAGCAAAAATTTGGCAGGAATTGATACGGCTCAACCGGTAACATTTTCCTTGCCTATAGCAGGAACTTTGCCTGCTGACAGTTATTTAGCGGTTTGGATTCAGACTCTGCCGTCCCCGTTTAATCATAACGCAACAGTCTACAATGCCTTGGAAGCTTATCTTTCCGTTAAAGGCAAATAGAATTAAGAAGCATGAGGGATACGATGAAAAATTTATTGTTAATCATTATTATGCTTGGCTTGGCAGCTTTGCTGACAGCAGAAGCAATGCCGGATTTCAAACTGCCTGATGTCAATAACAAGGAAGTAACACTCAGTGATCTTTTAAATCGCGGTCCCGTTTTAATAGATTTTTGGGCTACTTGGTGCGTACCGTGCAAAAAAGGAATGACAGCTTTGAATTCTTTAGCCGAAAAATACGATTCCTTAACCGTGGTGGCTATATCGATTGATGCGCCCAAAGATGTCGCTAAGGCAAAAAGCTATCTGAAAACTAACCAATATAAATTCATCGGATTGTTTGACAGCGACAAGAAACTGGCAAAGAAACTGAATGTTGTCAATCCGCCCCGCACCTTTATTTTAGACAAGACGGGCGAAATAGTACTTTCGCATGAAGGTTACGAAGCAGGCACTGAAAAAATTTACGAAGCCAAAATCCGTGAACTGATGGGTCTGCCGAAAGAGGAAGAAATAAAGCATGAATGTGGCAGGACCGAACCTTGCGAGAAATGCCTGAATGAGCAAAATTAAACTATTCGTTGTCGTTTTGGCTTTGCTTTCGGCAGCAGGTTTGACAGCTGCTGATCAGATTTACCTAAACGGATTGAATGAAGTAAGCTATATTTACAGGACTGCGGAAGATTCCCTCAATTCCTATTTCCGTGACGCTTTCAGCTTCAATTTCGGTTATCGTGATTTTACTGTGGGAATGAAGTTTTTGGCTGAACTGCCGAAATATTCCACAGATCAAAATCAACTGCTGGGCGAGCTGAATTCGGAACGATTGACGACAAAATGGACTGAACGCTATGCGGAATTTGAAAGAGATAATCTGCTTTTGCACGGAGGTACAATTGCTGAAAGTTTCGGCAGCGGAATGGTGTTCCGAGCGTGGGAAGATCTTGAATTTGATACTGATACACGGTTGGACGGCTTTTTGGCAATATATAATAATAAGCTGAAATTGAAAGCGCTTTACGGAGCTTTGCCCAATGCGGCTCAACCCTCTAAAAATGATCTTGCTTACGGTGCGGATGCGGAATATCCTTTGCCGAAAAATGTAACTTTGGGAGCAACTGCTTTAACGATGCGGACTTTGAACCCGCTGGGTGCGTATAACCAGCAAGATGTTTGGTCGGGACGCATTAATTTTACTCAACCGATGTGGGAAGGGGGTGTTGAATATGCGGCAACCTCTCTCTTTAAGAATAGCGGTGCCAATCGTGAAGGAAAAGCAATAAACGCTTTCACAAACATTTATCTGAAACCGAATTTCGTTCAAACCCTCACTTTGGAAGCAGGCTACAAATATTATCGGAATTTTGAATATCGGCTGCACGATTTGAAAGCTTTTAATTACCATAACGAGACATTGGCGGATAATTTACCGACGGGAACGGATGAAGAGGGATTGCAGGGAGCGGTTATCGTAAATGTATCAGACGCTTTGCAGAGTGAAATCAATTATGCGGAAGCGTGGAATGATGCCTATTCCAAACGGATGAATGATCTTTATGCAGGCTTGACCTGGCAGCAAGATATAAACAATTGGTTGCTGGAATACGGGCACATTGAAAAATTGGATAATGCTGCCGACCATTGGCAAAAAGAATTGAAACCGGCAGTCAGTTTAAGCCGTCCTTGCGGCAAAAGTTCCTTAACTTTGAAAGCGGAATGCGATTATACGGAAAAGCAGACGCAGGATATCACGCATTGGTATTATGAACCTTATCTGCAAGCGGATTGGGGCAAAGGCAAAGTCGGCGTTTCCTGTCTGGTGAAAAACCATTTGGATAAAACCAAAGCAGGCTTTCAAGGGCTGACCGATGCAACTTATTGGGCTGCTTGCGAACTGAAATACGCTCTTTTTACTCATACCGATGTTACTTTATTTGTCGGTAGGGAAGCAGGAGGGAAGGTATGCCGAAACGGTATTTGCAGGTATGTAGCTCCCTTCCAAGGTGTAAAATTGGAGGCAACGACAAGGTTTTGAACTATGGAAACGGTAAAATTTCAAGAAAGAAAAACGGGAGACAGCAGATGCAGCGATTGATTTTATGCTTAACTTTTATCCTTATTTTATCCGCTTTGGCGGCTAATCCGAATTATTATCCTTTAACAGTCACCGGCGAGCTTTTTGAGCAAACAGGCATTGAAACTTGCTCTGATGCGGAAGCGGGTTTTGCAGTTTTGCAAAATACTTTCCATCCGGGAGAGTTTATCGGCTTGCGCTTTTACGAAAATTCGGGCGATTTAACCAATCCTGCTGCTGTTGAGCGTTTTAATTATTACGATATTTCCTCCGTTCCTGCCGCAATCTTTAACGGGACAGCATCAGTTGAAGGCGGAGGAATTGACATTGCAGAGGGCAATACTTATCTTGCAGCTTTGCAGCCTTATCTTTTTGCTCCTTCCCCGCTAAGGATGTCCGTTCCGAATTTTAATCCCCTAACCGGTGCCGTCCAAGTCACAATTGCGTTGGCAGATTCGTTTTATACTCTCAATAATCAGACGCTCAGGATTTTTCTTTTGGAAAATAATGTGTCCTCTGCCGCTACTGAAGTCACAAGAGATGAATACAGCGAAGCAATCAGCCTCAGCGGATATGGAAACAGCCAAACGGTGAATCATACCTTTACAGTTTTGCCTTCTTATCAAACCGGCAATTTATGGATAGCGGCTTTGGTGCAAAATGATAATCACGCTATTCTGCAGGCGGCATCTTCTTTAACTCAACCGCAATATCAAATTCGTGCCGCTTTTCCTTTTTCTGCCGCCATTATAGACTCCGCAGGAATAAATTACAATTCCGCTCCTCTTTGGTTATTTAACACCGGTGCCACGGAAACTTTTACGATACAATTACTGCAAGATGACGGCCCTACCGGTTGGTATTTCAATTACTGCAGTGAAGACGGCCTCTGCTATCCCGGAACTATTCCTCATCCTTTTACTCTTCAAGCGGGAGAAGCTGCAGGTTTTCATTTGAATTTGAGCGTCGGTTCAAGCG
>Ga0208825_1002226_pt1 | contig 13160 bp, 13 predicted proteins | sample AD_UKC113_MetaG_FD_184450 | JGI IMG/M metagenome (GOLD analysis project Ga0208825, IMG submission 184450) | Active sludge microbial communities of municipal wastewater-treating anaerobic digesters from Hong Kong - AD_UKC113_MetaG (SPAdes)... | ecosystem: Engineered > Bioreactor > Anaerobic >...
CGTGGTCAGGCACGTCACCGTGCTCGAGTTCATGCCCGAGATGAAGGCCGACGCGGTGTTGATCAAGAAGCTGAAAAGCCTGCCCAACGTGACGGTGCACACCAACGCGCAGACCACCGAGATCACGGGCACCGATGGCAAGGTCAGCGGCCTGGCCTTCAAGCACCGTGGCGACGGCACGGATGCCCGCGTCGACCTGGAAGGCGTGTTCGTGCAGATCGGCCTGGTGCCCAACACCGAGTGGCTGGGCGAGACCGTCAAGCGCACGAAGTTCGGCGAGATCGAAGTGAACGCGCGCGGCGAAACCAACGTGCCCGGCGTGTTTGCCGCCGGCGACTGCACCACCGTGCCCTACAAGCAGATCGTGGTGGCGGCGGGCGCAGGCTCCACGGCCGCGCTCAGCGCCTTCGACTACCTGATCCGCACGCCGGCGCCCGCCAAGCAGGCTGTGACGCCATCCGAGCACGCCATCGCCTGACGCATCACAGGCCGTGAGCAAAAAAGCCCGCCAGCTGGCGGGCTTTTGTTGCGCTGAGATGAAACACCCCCAGTCTCCACTCGCTGCGCGATGTTCCGCCCACCCCCTTGCAGGGGGCATCGCCAGCGGGCGGGCCAAGCCCTTCCGCGGCGATCGCTGGCTTGGCCTGCTCCGCGGCCATTTGGCCCTTTGCGTTTCATCGGCTGCGGGTGGCGCGCAGCGCCATGGACAACTGAGATGCAGGTCAATCCGCCGTGATCTTGCGCTCGGTGATCAGCTTTTTCCAGCGGCTGTATTCGTCCGCCTGGTATTTGGCGAATTCGGCGGGCGAGTTCAGCACCATCTCGAAGCCCAGGTCCAGCAGCTTGGCCTTGGTGGCTGGCTCGCTCAGGATCTCGACAATGGCCTTGTGCAGCCTGGCCTTGACGTCGGCCGGCAGCCCGTGCGGGCCGGCCACCGCCTGCCACGAATAAACGTCCGCGCCCTTGACGCCGCTTTCCTGCAGCGTGGGCACGTCGGGCAGCAGCGGCGAGCGCTTGTCGCCGGTGATGACCAGCGCACGCAGCTTGCCCGCCTTGATCTGCGGCATGGCGGTGTTGATGTTCATGAAGGACGAATCGACCTGGTTGCCCAGCAGGTCGGTCATCACCGGCCCGCCGCCCTTGTAGGGCACGTGCAGGCCGCTGGTGCCCGTTTGCTGCCAGAACAGCTCGGCCGTCAGGTGGTCGCTGCTGCCCGCGCCCGAGGAGGCAAAGGACATCTTGCCCGGATTGGCCTTGAGGTAGGCCAGCACCTCGGCCAGCGACTTGAGCCTGGATGCGGCCGGCACCACCAGCACGTTGGGCGCCTGCACGGCCACGGTGATCGGGTCCAGGTCCTTCAGCGCGTCATACTGCACCTTCATCAGGTGCGGCGCGATCACGAACGGGCCCAGCGAGGACACCAGCAGCGTGTAGCCGTCCGGTGCGCTGCGCGCGACCTGCGCAGTGCCGATGGTGCCGGTGGCGCCGCCCTTGTTGTCCACCACCACGGTGCCGCCGATCTTGGCGCCCAACTGGGCCGAGATGATGCGGGCAATCATGTCGGTGGAACCCTCAGGCGGGAATGGCACCACGATGGTGACCGTCTTGGTCGGCCAGGCAAAGGCGGCCGCACTGGCCAGGCCCAGAACGATGCTGGCAAGCGCTTTCTTCATGGTGTGTCTCCTTGGTTGAGGATGGGCCGGGCGGCCAATGAATGGGTCAGCGGCAGGGCCGGCAATCGGGTTGTCGGCACCGCCCCGGGTGCGTTCCGGATCGTGGTCTTCTGATCCTTTATTGGTATGACATCGTACAACCTGTCGGCGATGCGCATGTAGGCACAAACCCTGATTTCGCGCTCGACCCTGATCGGACGTTGGGTTCAGCGGGCTTGCGCAGCCTGCTGACGGCGTTGCCGGCTGTTGACCAGGTGCGTGCGCATGGCGGCGCGCGCACCCTCCACGTCCTGGCGTTCAATGGCGTCCAGCACGCTCTGGTGCTCGGCGTTGATGCGCGCCAGGTAGGCCGCTTGCCCGGCCATGAGGCCCTCTTCGTCGGCCAGGCGCGCGCGTGGAATCATGCTCAGGCCCAGCGTGCCCATCAACTCGACAAAATGCCGGTTCTGCGTGGCGCGCGCGATCTCCAGGTGAAACTGGAAGTCGGCGGTCACCGCGTCCTGCCCCGACTGCAGCGCCGTCACGAAGGCCTTCAGGGCTTCGCGCACGGCTTGCAACTGGGCTTCGCTGCGGCGCGCCGCCGCCAGGCCGGCGCATTCGGTCTCCAGCGCAATGCGCAACTCCAGCACGTCGACCACGTCCTGCAGCGTGGCCAGTTGATCCGGTCCGATGCGAAACGCCGCAGCGTCGCCGGGGCCCACCACGAAAGTCCCCACGCCATGCCGCGTGGACACCATGCCGGCCGCCTGCAGGCGCGACATGGCCTCGCGCACCACGGTGCGGCTGACGCCGAATTCGGCCATCAGATCGGCCTCGCGCGGCAGCTTGGCACCGGCCGCCAGGCTGCCGTCCAGAATGCGGTCGCCCACGGCCTCGACCACCTCGACCGTCAGGGAGCGCGGCCGACTGCGGGGTGGACGATGGGCAATCACCATGCGCGCATCATAGTCACGAAAGTACGATTTGTGACGTCGTATCACAAAATCGTCGTGACATGCTGCGGCTTGTCGGCATCGCGAGCCGGGATGCATGGCATGCCGCCGTCAATGGCCCGCTACCCGCTGCCGCCGAAAATCCCCGCCGACACCGGGCCTGCCGGCAAGCCCCGTCGTTCAGCCTTGGGCCGCCTGCCGCCACGCCCGCGCCGCCGCGTCTTCGTCGCCCCGCTCCTCGGCCAGCCGCGCCTGCGCGCGCCAGGCGTTGCGGCGCAACCCGGCGTCGTCCAGCGTGCGGGCGGCTTGCGCCAGCAGCAACTGGGCGCGGCCCCACAGGCCGCGTTGCAGGCAGGCCATGCCGGCCAGGTATTGCAGCGTGGCGTCGTGCGGATGGGCTTGCTGCGCCGACTCGATGCGGGCCAGCCATTCGGTGTCGGCGCCGGCGTCCTCGCCGTCTGCAGCCAGGGCTTGTTCCAGCGCATGGGCCAGGCGCACCTGCTGGGCATCGGTCAACGTGCCGGGGCCGGCCAGGGCTTGCTCCCAAACGGGCGTCAGCCAGTTGCGGGCCAGCGCGGCGCTGCCGTTCAGGTCCAGCAGGCGCTGCGCGGCGCGCAGGGCCAGCTCGGGCATGGCGCGCTCGGTGGGGCTGAGCGCGGCCCAGATGGCTTGCAGCTCGGGGGCGTCGTAGGCGCGGGCGATTTGCTCACCGGCCAGGCCGCGCATCAGGCTGGCGGCGGCTTGCGCAGAAAAGGCGCGGTGCTTGGCCAGCAGGCGTGCGGTTTCCATCGCGTCGGTGATGTGCCCGGCCTGGCGCGCGGCCTTGAGCTTGATGCGCAGCGCGGCCGTGCGGCGCTGGGCGCCCGTGGGCAGCTCGGCCAGCCGCGCCAGCGCGCCGGCAGGATCCTGGGTGTTGACGGCCCATTGCGCCGCGCGCAGCAGCACGGCCTCGCGCAGCTCGGCGTGGGCGCCGGGGGTGGTGGCGGTGGCTAGGGCGGCATCCAGAAAGCGGTTGCGGTTGGACTCGTCCTGCAGGGCGTGCGCGCTTTCGGCGGCCGTCAGGTTGGCCAGCGTGCGCAGCCCGATCAGCGCGGGGTTGTCGGGCCGCTGCGCGCTCGCGGCCTGCGTGCGCGCCAGCACCGATTCGGCGGCCTTGCGCGCGCGCAGGTAGCGCCCGGCGGTGAACTGCACGCGCGCGTCGAGCAGCAGGGCGTTGGTGGCGCGTTCGCGCTGCTGCACGCGCCAGCGCCGCGCCTGGCGGGGCAGCTCCAGCAGCGCCGCCACGGTGCGCAGCGCGCCGTACAGCAGCGCAAACAGCAACAGCGCCAGCAGCAGCACCAGGTTGACCGACAGATCGATCCGGTGCGGCGGCCAGAACACCGTGACCGTGCCCGGGTTGCCGCCCGCGAACAGGGCCAGCGCGACCGCCGCGGCAAACAGGCCAATCAACCAGAGGGTGGCACGCATGGGCGGTCAGCGCGGCGACGCCACGGCGGCGGCCTGGCCCAGTGCGACGAGGGTGTCGTCCACGCGCGGCAGGTCGGCGTCGCGCGTCTCGGCGCGGATGCGCTGCAGCAGCGTGGCGGCGGCCTGCGTGCGGCGCGCGCTCGGGTCGAACCAGGTGCCCAGCGACGTGGCGGCCGCGGCCAGGTCGGCGCGCGCGGCCTCGTACTGGCGCGCCAGAATGGCCAGGCGCGCGCCCTGCAGGCGCAGCTTGAGGTTCTCGCGCACGAAGAAGGCCTGGTCGGGGCTGAGCAGGGCGGCGTCGGGGCGCTCGATGCGGCTGACGCGCAGCAGGTCGCGGGTTTCGTCCCAGAAGATGCGGCCCAGGCGCTCCCACCAGCTGGGCGCGGCCTCTGCCGGCGCCGCGCGCTCGCGGCTGGTGGCGCCACTGCGTTGCGGGCCGACGGCGTTGGCCATCGGCAGTTCATCGACCTCGCGCAGCAACTGGTCGATGCGCGCCAGCAGGCCGGCGGTGTCGGCGAGGTTGGCTTTCTTGACGCGCTCCAGGTCGCGCGCCACCGCTCGCGCCACCGGCGCCAGGCGCGGGTCGCTGCTGCGCGCCAGGCGGCGCTCGGCGGTGCGCAGGGCCGCCAGCAAGGGCTGCACGCTGCCGGTGAGCTGGGCCTGGTCCTGCGCCACGCGCACGGCCGACTCCAGATCGACCGCCAGGTTTTCGTCGCGCGCACGCGCCACGCTTTGCACCAGCTCTTCCATCTGCGCGCGATACGCGGCCAGGTCGCTCACGCGGCCGTCCAGCGCCGCCAGCTTGCCGAGCGCGTCGCGCACGTCGGTGTCGGCCTGGCGCGCCAGGGTGCGCGCCTCCACCGCACCGCTGCTGGCCTCGGCGCTCTGGCGCGCCAGTTGCTCTTGCATGGACGACACCTTCTGCCACAGCAGCGCCACGACCACCAGCGCCAGCGCCGCCAAAGCCCAGGCCAGCAGCAAGCCGGGCCCCGGCAGCGCCGCATGCGGGCGCACCGGCGGCGCCGGCATGGGCCCCGGCGCCACGGGCAGCGCGGCATCGGCGGCTGGGGCGGCGGGCGCGGGCTCGGGATTCATGCCAGCGATTCTATCGACGCCCTCACGTCGTCGAGGCTTGGGCGGGTGTCCAGCACCACGCCAAAACCGGCCGCGCGCGCCGCCGCGCCGATGCGCGGGTGCGTGGCCAGCGCGCGCGCGGCGCGCCAGTCGACATCCGCCAGGCATTGCCGCAGGTTGGCGATCGCCTCGGCGCTGCTGAACAGCCAGATCGTGCCGTCGGCCGCGGCGGCGCGGGCACGCTGCGCCTGCGCCCCATCGAGCACGGGCGCGCGCCGGCGATAGACCACCACGGTGTCCACCTGCGCCGCCGCTTCGGCCAGGCGCTCGCGCAACCAGTCGCGGCCGGCGGCGCGTCCCTCGGCATCGCCGCCGCGCACCAGCAGCACGCGCACGCCGGCATGCACCTGCGGGGCCACGCGCGCCCACAGCGCTTCGGAGTCGAACTGGCCGGCATCCGGCGCCGGCGCGTCGATGCGCGCGGCCGGCCAACCGGCACGCAGCAGCGCCGCCGTGGTGCCGGGGCCGGGCGACCAAGCTCTCGTTTTAATAGCTGCTCGCGCTTGATCCAATTGCGCAACCCCAGGTTTTTTCTCAAAAAAAAGCTGATCTGACCCCAATTTGAAGTGGGTGACGGCGTTGCCGCTGACGAACATGGCGGCGTCGTAGTCGGCCAGGTGTTGCCGGGCGGCGCGCAGGGCCGGGCTGGGGGGCTCGGGCGCGATGTCGATCAGGGGCAGCGCCTCGGCAGCGATGCCGTGCTCGCTCAGGCGACGCACCCATTCGGCGGCGTCGTGCGCCGGGCGGGTGACGAGCACGCGCACGCTGGCCACGCGATCAGCCCGGGCTCAATGCGCGCCGGCGGCGCGCAAGGCGGCGGCGACGCGCTCGCCCAGGGCCTGGGCATCGGCCGGGCTGCGAATCGTGGCGCGCTCGTCGGTGCGCACCAGCTGCGGCGCGCCCTCGGGCTCGCCCCAGGCGGCGCGCAGGTGCATCTGGCCGGCCTCCAGCGTGGCGTGCGCGGCCAGCGGCATGGAGCAGCTGCCGCCCATGGCGCGGCTGACGGCGCGCTCGGCGGCGGTCGTCAGCCACGCGTGCGCATCGGCCAGGGGCGCCAGCGCTGCCAGCAGATCAGCACGGCCGGCGCGCACTTCGATGCCCAGGGCGCCCTGCCCGGCGGCCGGCAGCATCTGCGCGGTGTCGAAAGTGTGGCGAATACGCGCGGCCAGGCCCAGGCGCTTCAGGCCGGCGGCCGCCAGCACGATGCCGGCGTACTGCCCTTCGTCCAGCTTGCGCAGACGGGTGTCCAGGTTGCCGCGCAGGGGCTCGATGCGCAGGTCGGGCCGCAGCGCGCGCAGCAGCACGGTGCGGCGCAGGCTGGAGGTGCCGACGACGGCGCCCTGGGGCAAGTCCTCCAGGCGAGCGTATTGGGGCGACACCCAGGCGTCGCGCGGGTCTTCGCGCGCCATCACGCAGGCCAGCGCAAAGCCCGCGGGCAGCTCCATGGGCACGTCCTTGAGCGAATGCACGGCGATGTCGGCGCGGCCTTCTTCCAGCGCGGTTTCGAGCTCCTTGACGAACAGCCCCTTGCCGCCCACCTTGGACAGGCTGCGGTCCAGGATCTGGTCGCCGCGGGTGGTCATGCCCAGCAGGGTGACGGGGTGGCCGCGCTGCTCGAGCAGCGCCTTGACGTGCTCGGCCTGCCACAGGGCCAGGCGGCTTTCACGGGTGGCGATGGTGATCGGAATCGACATGACGCCGATGCTACAGGAGCGCCGTCGCTGCCCCGGTCACTGCCCCAGCGCCGCCCGCACCGCCGACAGCTGCCGGCGCGAGACCGCCAGCACCTCGTCCACGCCGGCCAGTTGCACGGCCCAGCCCTCGCCCTCTTCCACATCGACGTGGCGCACCAGCGCGCGCATGGCGTGGCGCGCCACCAGGGCGTTGCGGTGGATGCGCACGAAGCGCTCGGCAAAGCGTTCCTCCAGCTGGCTCAGGCTGCCGTCCAGCACGTGGCTGGCCGCGGCCGTTCGCACCGTGACGTACTTGAGCTCGGCGCGCAGGTACAGCACGTCCGCCACCGGCACGCGCAGGGTGCGCCCGCGTTCGCTGATGAGCAGCCATTTTTGATCGAAATCGGGCTCTGGCGCTTGATCCACGGGCGCAAGACGCTTCACTTTTTGTAGTGCCGCTTGCAGTCGCTCCAGGCGCACGGGCTTGGTCAGATAGTCCGCCGCGGCGATGTCGAAGGCCTGCACCGCGTAGTCGGTGTGGGCGGTGACGAACACCACCGCCGGCGGCGCGGGCACATCGCGCAGGGCCGCGGCCAGCTGCATGCCGTCGGCACCGGGCAGGTGGATGTCCAGCAGCGCCACGTCAAAGCGCTGGCGCGCCAGCAGGCTCATGGCGTCGGCGGCGTTGGCCGCCTCGCCCGCCACCAGGGCCGGCGGCTCGCGGCACTCGCCCAGCAGCGTGCGCAGGCGCGCGCGCGCCAGGGCTTCGTCATCGACGATCAGCACGCGCAGCGTCATGAGCGCTCCGGCGCCGGCATCGGCACCTCGATGCGCGCCTGATAGACGTCGTCCACCAGCGCGGTGCGAAAGCTGCCTTGCAGGTCGTGCAGCAGGCGCAGGCGGTCGCGCACGTTGGCAAGCGCAATGCCGTGGCCGGCGCGGCCCTGCCCGGCCGGCACGCTGTTGGTCACCTTGATCAGCGCGCGGCCGCTGCGCAGCTGGGTGGAGACGCGCAACTGCGCGCCGCGCGTGCTGGGCTCCACGCCGTGGATGACGGCGTTTTCCACCAGCGGCTGCAGGATCAGCGGCGGCAGCCGGGCGGCGCGCACGCGCGGGTCCAGCGCCCACTCCACGCGCAGGCGCTCGCCAAAACGCACCTGCTCGATGGCCAGGTAGCGGCGCGCCAGCTCGATCTCCTGCCCCACGGTGGAGGCGCCCTGCTGGTCGGCCAGCGCGTGGCGAAACAGGTCGGACAAATCGGCCAGCACCTCCTCGGCCTTGGCCGGTTCTTCGCGCACCAGGGCAATCGCGCTGTTGAGCGTGTTGAACAGAAAGTGCGGGCGGATGCGCGCCTGCAGCTCGGCCAGGCGCGCCGTGGTGGCCGCCGGCAGGCGCCCGCGCGCGCGCCACATGAGGCCCGCCACCAGCCCCGCCGCCAGCAGCGCGCCGGTGCAGGCGCTGGCCAGCCATGCGGGCGAGGCCAGCAGGCCCGTCAACGCCAGCATGCCGGCCGCATAAACGCCCGCCAGCGCCCCCAGCGCCACGCCGGCGCTCATCTGCGCCGCGGCCCCCAATCGGGCCAACGGGCGCTTGAGCGCGCAGCCCACCACCAGCCACAGCAGCGTGGCCGGCAGCGCGGCGCCGGTGGCCAGCGCCACGGCGGCAATCCAGTCGGCGGGCCCGCCGGCGCCGTACATCAGGGCCACGGCCAGCACCGCCTCCACATACAGCACGGCGCGCAGGATCACGCCGACCTCGCAGGCGTCGAACACCAGCACCGGCGCGGGCACCGGCGCCGGCGGCGGAACCCAGCGGTCGGTCAGGGTCGATAGAATTTGCGAGTCCTTCATGAGTCCGCCCAGTGTAGGGCCCCGCCAGCGCCATTGATCGGGCGCAAGCTGCCGTTCATGCGGCGCCGATGCGTGCCCGCAACCCTTTTCCACCCACCATGTCCGCCAACCAACTCGACACCAAATCCCAAGCCTGGTCCGCGCTGTTTTCCGAACCGATGAGCGAGCTGGTGCAGCGCTACACCGCCAGCGTGTTCTTCGACCAGCGCCTGGCCGCGGCCGACATCGCCGGCAGCCTGGCGCACGCCGAGATGCTGGCCGCGCAAGGCATCATCAGCGCGCAGGACCGGGCCGACATCGAGCGGGGCCTCACGCAAATCCGCGGCGAGATCGAGCGCGGCGAGTTCGACTGGAAGCTGGCGCTGGAGGACGTGCACCTGAACATCGAGGCGCGCCTGACCACGCTGGTGGGCGATGCCGGCAAGCGCCTGCACACCGGCCGCAGCCGCAACGACCAGGTGGCCACCGACATCCGCCTGTGGCTGCGCGGCGAGATCGATCTGCTGATCGGCCTGCTGCGCGAGCTGCAAGGCGCGCTGCTGGAAGTCGCCGAGCCCAACGTCGAGGTCATCCTGCCCGGCTTCACCCACCTGCAGGTGGCGCAGCCCGTCAGCTTTGCGCACCACCTGCTGGCCTACGTGGAGATGTTCAGCCGCGACGAGGAGCGCCTGCGCGACGTGCGCAAACGCGTCAACCAGCTGCCGCTGGGCGCCGCCGCGCTGGCCGGCACCACCTACCCGCTGGACCGCGCGCGCGTGGCGCGCACCCTGGGCATGGAAGGCGTGTGCCAGAACAGCCTGGACGCCGTGAGCGACCGCGACTTCGCCATCGAGTTCACGGCCGCCGCCAGCCTGGTCATGGTGCACATCAGCCGCATGAGCGAGGAACTCATCTTGTGGATGAGCCAGAACTACGCCTTCATCCGCATCGCCGACCGCTTCACCACCGGCTCATCGATCATGCCGCAGAAGAAGAACCCCGACGTGCCCGAGCTGGCGCGCGGCAAGACCGGCCGCGTGGTCGGCTCGCTTGTGGGCCTGATCACGCTGATGAAAGGCCAGCCCCTGGCCTACAACAAGGACAACCAGGAAGACAAGGAGCCGCTGTTCGACACGGTGGACACGCTGCGCGACACGCTGCGCATCTTCGTCGAGATGATCGGCGGCCAGCGCAACGCGCAGACCGGCGCCAAGGAAGGCGGCATCACGGTGAATGCCGCCGCCATGCAGGCCGCCGCGCAAAAGGGCTACGCCACCGCCACCGACCTGGCCGACTACCTGGTCAAGAAGGGCCTGCCCTTTCGCGACGCGCACGAAACGGTGGCCCACGCCGTCAAGGCCGCGCAGTCGCACGGCTGCGATTTGTCCGAGCTGCCGCTGGCCACGCTGCAGGGCTTTCACCCCGCCATCGAAAAAGACGTGTTCGACGTGCTCTCGCTGCGCGGCAGCCTGAATGCGCGGGGCACGCTGGGCGGCACCGCGCCGGCGCAGGTGCGCCACCAGATCGCACGCCACCGCACGCGGCTGGTGGGCGAGCCCAGGCCCTGAGCGCGCCGCGCTTGGGCCGTTCCCTTACGCTCCCAGCAGGCGCCGGGCCAGCACCGACACCATGTCACGCCGACCATCGGCAATCAGATGAACGATCACCTGTCGTTCGGACACCTGATAAATCACGCGATAGGGTTTGAAAAAAGTCTGGCGATAGGCCTTGATGCCCAGTCCAACCAGCTCCCTGGGGTAGCTGCCCCGGTGTGGAAATCGCGAAAGACCCTGGGCCACCTTCATCAATTCGTCCAGCACGTGATGCGCGTGGGCCAGGCTGTCGAACTCGGCGATGTAGTCAAAAATCGCCTCCAGGTCCTGCTGCGCCCCTTCGGTCAGCAAAACCTCGAAGCCGTGGGCCGCGTCGGCCATCAGCGCGGGGCGCCCTTGGCGCGCAGCCGCGCCACCACCTGGCCCACGGCTTGCAGCTTGCCTGCAGCCATCTGCTGCTGACCCAAGGCCAGGATTTTCAGCAAGGCCAGGGTCTCCTGCGTTTCCTCGTACGAGGCCACGTCCTGCAACACGGCCTTGGCCTCCCCGTTCTGCGTGATGACCAGAGGCTGGCGCTGCGCGGTCAAAACCGCCAGCACCTCGGCGGCATTGGCTTTCAGGTAGCTGATCGGCTTGACCTGGGATGAGTAGTGCATGCGGGGCCCCCTGGGAACGTGAAAGACCAAATATGGATATTTTATGGTCTTGCCTTACCGCATTTGGGAATTTCCCGCGGGACTCGGGCAAAGACCGGTTCGACCCCAAAGCGTGCGCTATGCTGGCCGCATGCACCCCCCCGCCTTCGCTCACCACCGCTTCCGCTGGCTCGCGCTGACCGCGTGCGTGCTGGCCCTGCCCGCCCAGGCCCTGACCCTCACCACACTCACGCCCCAGGGCGAGGTGGCGCGCGTGCGCCAGGTGGCGGCGCAGTTCGACGACAACGCCGTCAACTTTGGCGACGCCAGGGCGCCGGCCCCGCTCACGGTCAGCTGCGACGATGCCGCGGCCGGGCGCGGCCAGGGCCGCTGGGTCAGCGCGCGGCAGTGGGTGTTCGACTTCGCGGCCGATCTGCCGCCGGGCGTGCGCTGCCGCGTCGAGCCGGTTTCAGGCTTCAAATCGCCTTCTGGCGCACTGCTGAAGAGCGCGAGCAGCTATTCATTCAATAGCGGCGGCCCGTTTGTTCAATCGATCCGGCCCAGTCCCTCCACGCCGATCGAGGAAGAGCAGGCCTTCGTGCTGCGCCTGAACGGGCCGGCCACGCTCGAAAGCGCCACCGCGCACATCAGCTGCGCCGTCGATGGCCTGGGCGAGCGCGTGCCGGTGCGCCTGATCGAGGGCGCGCCGCGCGACGCGCTGCTGAAGGCGCTGGGCGATGACAAGGCGGCGCAGGCCGATCCGCTGCGCTTCGTCACCCTGGCCTGCAACCGGCGCCTCACGCCCGCCACCCGCGTGCAGCTGATCTACGGCGCCGGCGTGGCCACGCCCAGCGGCGTGGCCAACCGCATCGAGCGGCGCTTTGCCTTCAAGGTGCGCGAGCCCTTTACCGCCAGCACCACTTGCGAGCGCGAGAACGCCCAGGCTGCCTGCATGCCGATCCGGCCGATCGAGCTGGTCTTCAGTGCGCCCGTGGCGCGCAAGCTGCTGGGCGCGGTGCGGCTGCGCTCGGACAAGACCGAGATATCGCCCCATTTCGACGAAGACAGCCAGGGCGACGACCTGCTGGAGCGCATCCGCTTCGACGGCCCCTTTCCCGAACGCGCCACGCTCACGCTCAGCCTGCCGGCCGAGCTGAAGGACGCCAGCGGCCGCGCGCTGGCCAATGCGGCCAGCTTTCCGCTCAAGATCGACACCGGGCCGCTGCCGCCGCTGGTCAAGTTTGCCGCCGCGCCCTTCGGCATCGTCGAGCGCTTTGCCGAGGGGCCGGATGGCCCGGCGCTGCTGCCGCTGACGGTGCGCCGCGTGGAGCCCCAGCTGCAGGCCAGCGACCTGCAACTGGGCGACTTGCAGCCGCAAAGCGACGCCGAGATCATCCACTGGTTCACCCGCGTGCAGCGCTACGACCGCTGGCTGGTGCCGCGCGATCAGGCGCGGGACGACTTCGGCGCGGCCGCGCTGCCGCCGGCCGTGGGCGATTCGACCAAGGACGCGGTCGAATCGCGCACCCTGTCGCTGCTGGCCGGCCAGGGCGGCGTCAAGTCGATCGCCCTGCCGGCGGCGCCCGCCACGGGCGAGCGCCCGTTCGAGGTGGTGGGCGTGCCGCTGGCGCCGGGCTTTCACGTGCTCGAGGTCAGCTCGCAGCTGCTGGGCCAGGCCCTGCTCGACGCCGGCTATGGCGCCCGGCGCCGCATGGTGGTGCGCAGCTCGGTGCTGGTCACCAATCTGGGCGTGCACTTCAAGCTGGGGCGCGAAAACGCGCTGGCCTGGGTCACCACGCTGGACAAGGGCGCGCCGGTGGCCGGCGCCACGGTGCAGGTGAGCGACTGCCGCGGCAAGCCCGTGGCCCAGGCCAGCACCGACGCCCAGGGCCTGGCGCAATTCAAGGGCCTGCCCTCGCAGCCGCCCGACTGCATGGGCGAGGGCGAGTACCTGGGCGACTTCCAGCGCGCCTACTTCGTCAGCGCGCGCACCAACAACCGCGGCGCGCCCGACATGGCCTTTACCTGGTCGTCCTGGCAGCGCGGCATCGAGCCCTGGCGCTTCAACGTGCCCACCAGCATGGCGGCGCAGCCCGACGTGCGCGCCCACACGGTGTTCGACCGCACGCTGCTGCGCGCGGGCGAGACGGTGTCGATGAAGCACCTGATCCGCACCGAGACGCGCGCCGGCTTCGGCCTGCCCGGCAAGAACCCGGACACCCTGGTCATCACCCATCTGGGCAGCGGGCAGGAATACACCCAGC
>Ga0208825_1002228_pt1 | contig 13156 bp, 11 predicted proteins | sample AD_UKC113_MetaG_FD_184450 | JGI IMG/M metagenome (GOLD analysis project Ga0208825, IMG submission 184450) | Active sludge microbial communities of municipal wastewater-treating anaerobic digesters from Hong Kong - AD_UKC113_MetaG (SPAdes)... | ecosystem: Engineered > Bioreactor > Anaerobic >...
AAACATTTCCCGAAGGGAGTCTTCAAGAGTAGAGGGGGGACGAGGAGACATATATACACGAATATTGAATTAATTATATAAAAACACATAGAGAAGAGCTTGTCTAACGCTTAACCGATGACGCATGGATATCGATTTCAATTTAAACACTAAACATTTGGATTTGAGTTTTTCCGTCGAAATCGAGATCAGCAGCTCAAAATCCTTAACCGAATCCAAATGCTTTATATTCCAATCCTTTTGTTAGTATTTAAAAAAAATATTTTTTGAATAGAGACTCTTGCCACATTTTTAAATTAAAATTCTATTTTTTAGGATATATAATAGAAAATAGAAATGTTTATTTATTGTTTATAGATCTTAACTTGGAGAAATATTTTATTAATTATATACATGTTTTTTATATGGACACTGTGGGGATAATTCATAAAAATATAAGGGTGTAAAGGCGAGGTAGGTAAAGAAATCTGGTTCTAAATTTTTCACGGTTCAATAAGAAAATAAGCGAGGTATTTTTGTGATTAATCTCGAATAAAAAGTTTCGCTGAGTTACGAGATTGAGTAATTTTAAAAGTGCTGGGAGGGGATTTGGAAATCTGAGTAATCAGAAGACTTAATCTTCTCTTAATCTTTGGAAAAAATAATACAGAATATGTTCAATAAAGAAAAATATTACACGAGGTTTGAGAATTGAGAAATAGAGGAAAATTACTGTTTGCAGCCTTATCACTTATGCTCCTAGCTTGCACATTATCGATAATATCGGTGGCTAGTGCTGAGGATAAGACATATACTATTACTGAAACTCAGATAACAACTAGCGGGAAAGCGTTTGGTCCTTCCATCTATGGAGATAAGATAGTGTATCAAAATGGTCAAAGCGATAATTATCCGCAGGGCATTTATGTACATGATCTGTCTACAGGGAGAGATGACAAAATTACCGGGGAAACTTCGCCGCAGGGCCATCCAGTTATCTACGAAGATCTGGTAGCGTGGACGCATAGCGTAAACAGCTATCAAGGATATACGGATATCTACATGCGATATGTTTCAGGCGGTGATATAATCCAGGTCACTACTGACAACAAATCATCCTGGCCTGCCATTTACGGAGACAAGATCGTATATCAGAACGGAACGGTTCCGTATGTGTATGTGTATGACATACCGACAGGGGAAAAGACGAAGATCGCTGATAGCGGGAACCAACCTGCCATCTACGGCAACAGGGTCACATATCAGAGCAATTATAACGTATTTTATTGTGACATATCCGACCCCCACCCGATCCAAGTCTCTAGCGAAGGACGCGCTAACTATGTAGCCATCTCTGGTGACAAGATCGTATTCGAGAACGCGGCTTCGCCTGCAATCCGCATGTATGATATTACGACCGGAAAAACAACTGCCATTTCAAATGAAGGACGCGGAGTTGTAATCAATGGCGACCGGATAGCTTGGGAAATGAACGGCAATATCTATATGTATAACATTTCTGATTCCCAGACGGTCCAGATAACACAGAGCGGTTATGCGACTAGGCCTGCAATATATGGCGACAGAGTTGTATGGATGGACCAGCGCAAGGGCGATGGTTCCGTGGATATTTATATGGCGACTGTTACAGTGGCAGCACCTGAGCCGACTCCAAATACTCCGCCTACCGTAGCTCCTGTGTCTGTAACAAATACAGAAAGCTCTACTCCCACAATCAGTTGGACATATAGCGATGCTGATAATGATCCACAGAAACAATATGAGCTTGAAGTATGGACGGGACAGGGAGGAACTGGGACAAATATCTGGAGTACTGCTCAAATTTCGATGGATACTTCTGTAACGTATGGAGGAAGCAAATTAGATTATGGCAATACATATTACGTGAGGGTGAAAGCAAATGATGGAGTCGATTGGGGCGATTGGTCTGAGACTAGTTTGAACTGGATTATTGATGATACTACACCTCCTGATATTAATATCGAAACTCCCACAGATGGACAAATTATAACCGATGAAACTCCAAGAATAACTGTCTCAGGCTCGGCAACTGATTCATTTGGTATTTCTTGGGTAGCAGTGAATGGACAGATAGCTGGAGAAAACTCTGCAACATGGTTTGCTGAAATTCCATTAGTAACTGGAGAAAATAAAATTGAGGTCGTTGCTACAGATAATAATTTGAACCAAGCAACTAAAACAATTAATGTTAAATATCAACCTGTATCCCCGCCAGAACCAAAAGTCGAATATGAAATTTGGCAGAATAATAAAAAAGCAGATTACTACATTCTTGATAAAAAAGACCCATATGAGATTAGAATTAACATTACAAATACAGACGATAGTCCACATTATTATAGTTTGAAACTTGTTCCTACAGGAAATGATATTACAACAAATTGGAAGTGGTTATGGGAGGCAAATCCACATACTACTGAAATTAAAAATGACATGCAGACAAATTTAATACAACCCGGAAATACAGTTACTTATTATTACGAGTTTAAAAGTGATTGGTATTGGATTCCTCCAAAAGATATGTTCGATATCGTTTGGGACGCTTCTTGGGACCAATTTTACTCTAGAATGGCCGAATTCGCGGATCCAAAATTAGCGATTTATTTAGATATCCAAGAAATTATCGAGATTGTGGCCGAATCTAAAATTGGTATACCAATAGTAAATTTTAACTTTGAACCTTCTGATGACTCTACACAAACCCTGAAAGGACCTGAATCTTATGTAAGTGTACCATTATATGTTGGACAAACTAAAGTACAAAACTATCAATTTTATTCCATTGATAGATATGTATCAATGCTTGGATTCGCTGGAGTAAAAGCTAATCCAGCTTACGGGACAATATTAGGGGTAGCAGCTATTATAGATTCAGGTTTATCATATACAAAAGCCTTTGATCCTCAGCCAAATTATACTGAAGTTGTTCAGCCTGAACCATATAATGTTCCAGAAATAGACTCCCTTCCAAGTGGAATTTACAAAGAAGCTGCTCAAGAAACTTTTGATATGCTATCATATAGTCGAGCTGAAGAAATATCTTATATTCGATATGCTGGAGCAGTTCAGGATGATGCATATGAATATGAATTATTGCAACTGGAAGCAGCCAAAAAATACAATGATGAATGTTTACATAAAATTGAAAATTTAAATAATATATATAAACTTTTGATATTAAACCAAGAACCAATGACTGATCAGCAAATAGAGGATTTTAAAGCTACAATTGATAATGAAGGTCTCCCTCCCGTCGCAGTTAGCATTTTAACCAGAGAAGGATTAGAAGGAGAAATCCCTAGTATTATAGAAATGATATTGAACTCTAAACCTGAACTGTATAAAGATCCTACATTAATATTAGAGTACAATAGTCTAAACGCGAAATTACGTTCAGATATTTCAAACGAGTATATGAAAGAGATAATAAATATCAGTGTGGATCAATTAGGACAACCTGTAGGTTATGCAAGCTCATTAGAAATTGAAAAAATTAATGAATTAAATTCCAGTATTCAAGCCGATTTGGACAAAGGATATGCCAGCCCAGAATTGAGGGAAGATGTACAAACAATGTTAAATCTTTCTCGTGATTTGATTGTTAATACGAAAAATTCCAACTATCTAAACTATTATTATTCTGCGCAGGACGCTTGGTTAGAATATTTGAGTCTTCCAAGTAATTATGAAGTTGAATTCTTATCTCCTATTAATGAAGAATTGGTAGAACGATATCCTTCAAGCACTATACAAATTATATATTCTGCAAATGATAAGGAAACAGGAGAATTTGTACTAGATAGTACATCACGATTGATAATAAAGAATTCAACTGGTTTTGAGTTATTTTCTTTTGTGGTAGGTGAAGGAAAAAACGATATCAGAGTAGATGCCGAGCATAAAATATACTCGATAAGTATTCCCACTGAAGATCCTTCCTTTAAAGTTGGGGAAAATTATTCTGTTCTCGCAATTTTTGGAGATATTGATTATCTTAAAGGGAGTGCTCTCACCCACTTCAAACTAATAGATAAATATTCCCTAGCACCTATAAGTAATCTCCAATCCACCAACGGCACGACTTGGATTAACTGGATATGGGCAAATCCCACTGACTCCGATTTTAACCACACAGAGATCTACCTTAATGGTACCTTCCAGACCAACACCTCTGTCGAATACTTCAACGCCACAGGTCTCGAACCCGAAACAGAATACACCATCGGTACGCGCACGGTGGATATCTACGGGAATGTGAATGAGACATGGGTAAACTTGACTGCTACAACCACAAAAGAACCGGTAATAGTTGAAGCAGGATCTGACCAGACCGTGGATGAAGGAAGCGGTGTAGACTTTGAAGGAAGCTTTACAGCTTCAGGCTCACATACATATTCTTACCACTGGGACTTTGGAGATGGTTCTGCAGAAGATAGTTCCCTTACAACTTCCCATACCTACGCCGATAATGGTGTCTATACAGTCAACTTAACTGTAACTGACGAAGAGGGAGATTCAGGAAACGACACACTGCTGGTCACTGTAAATAATGCTCTACCAGTTGTGGATTCAGGTTCCGATCTTGAAGTTACAGCCGGTGATTTAGTCTCCTTCACAGGCACTTTTTCAGATATCGGCTGGCTGGATACACACACCGCTCAATGGAATTTCGGGGAAGGTACTATTGAAGCTGGATCTGTCTCTGAAGAAAATGAGTATCCAGATTCTACAGGTACGGTTTCAGGAAGTTTCAGTTATTTCGATGCCGGAGAATATACTGTAACTCTGAATGTGGCAGACGATGACGGAGGAATAGGACAGGACCAGCTAACGGTAGCTGTTCGCCCGATTGAAGCTGAAGTTACCTTTGATCCGGAAACCTTTTACCTGAACAGCACTGGCGAATGGGTAACCGCATATATCGAGCTTCCAGCGGGTTACAGTGTGTCAGATATTGATATCGGCAGTGTTCTCCTGAATGGCACTGTGCATGCAGTTTCGGACCCGAAATATGACTTTGTTACTAATGAAAGCGAATATCTGAAAGACCTCGATCTTGACGGAATTTCTGAGAGGATGTTCAAATTTAACCGTGGAGAGGTCGCAGGCATTCTTAAAGCAGGAGATCAGGTAACGGTCACCTTCACGGGCAAAGTGGAATATAACAACGGAGTTTCTTCAGGCGTGGCAAGCTTTGAAGGGAGCGATGTAATAAAGGTGACTCAAAAGGACAGTAAAAATGATAAAACGAAATAATAAGCGTTAATTTAACGCATCTTTTTTAATGCGGGTTCAAGTTACCCGCATACATTATTTTTTCAACTGGTTTTCTGATCATCTATTTCCATTGAAACTTTTAAATACACATACATACACAGATATTATCATGCCAACCAGAACAATCAGCATAAGCGATGAAGCCTACGATAAGCTTAAAAGCCTCAAAACTTCAGAAAAAGACAGTTTTTCGGATGTCATCCTCAAGTACTATCCCAGAAAAAGAAAGCTATCTGAAGTGCTCGCAGAAATAGGCTCCAACCCCGAACTCGCTGACGCAATTGAAAAAGCTTCCAGAGATATGAGAAAAGCAGAGATAAGGGAAGTTGATCTTGATGCCGGTGCTTGATACCTCATTTATTGTTGACCTCCTGAGAGGAAGAGAAGAAGCTCTCCAGAAACTGGCTGAAATGGAAGCTCAGGAAATTCCCTTAAGAACAACCGAGATTAATGTCCTTGAGCTGTACCGGGGAGCGTATCTGTCCAGAAAAACGCATCAAAACCTGGAAGAAATCAAAAAGCTTCTGGAATGTTTTCAGGTTCTGGAGCTTGAAGAATCAGTCTATGAAGTCTTTGCTTCCCTTTCGGCCCGGTTACTTTCGGAAGGCAAGACGATTGGGGTTTCTGATGAACTGATAGCTGCTATAATACTGTGTCATGATGGAAAAATAGTTACCAGAGATAACCACTTCAAAGAAGTGCCAGGGCTTGAAGTTGTAGGTTATTGATTAGGAAATCATCCCAAAACCCAGTTTTAATATCATATCAGAATTATTCTGGATTGCTTTTGTAATCAGAAGCTCGATTGGTAATTTAAATTAAGAGATCCAAAAAGCAAATTTTGAGTTTTGGGATCGTTTCTAGCAATAAAACAGATGTTTAAAAAGAGCGTTTATAAAAATGGCAGATTCTTTGACTCTTGTATGTATGCTCTTGTGAAATAATCTCTCATCATAATGAGAACAAGAGGCAAATTCGTGGTTTACTGAATACTTACAGAATCCAAATAAGATTCAAGAAAGCTTATTTTTGAACCTTTTCTACATATTCGACTATATAAGAAGCAAAAACATCAAAATCTTCAAGGTTCTCTACAAGATACTTTTCAATTATGTCCAGGTCAATCTTTTCATATATATGAACCAGAAGATTTCTGAAACCTGCTGCAGCTGAGAATTTTTCTGCAAAATCTTCAGGGAGCACCCCATGCTTTCCGAGAATCAGGAAAACACTTCTGTAGTCCTCAGGTCTTTCAAACCCTTCTTTTGAAATGATTATTTCCCCGATATCTATAGCACATTCTATAGCAAGCTGAAAGTTCCTCTCGATGCGGAACGCATTTCATAGTTAGCTTCAAGGTTGACGCTTTCGGAATCAATTGATTTCAGATAGTTTACCGGAACCTGCATGAAGTTTAACTTCCGGACAATTCTATCAACTGCGGACATTCAAAACCCCCCTTTCTCCTGAATCCTTTCTAAAAAAACTCTGTTCAGGAGGTTTTCGTGGTACTTTCTGTCCAGATATCGTGACATTATCTCCTGCTCTGCATTAATCTTGAAATCCTCATCTCTAACAAATACCGGGATATTGGGTTTTATTATCTCAAAATTAATAACAGGGTATGCATCGTTCATCACAACAAGATCAATTCTATCTGTTTTAAGAAGATTTGCAAGCTCCGCTGTTAGTTTCAGACGCTTCTCTATCCTTTCTCTTTTTGTAAGACTGCTTGAAAGGTAAACGCCGAGATCAATATCGCTTAAAGGTCCCCTGTGGTCTACGGCTGTTGAGCCGAAAAGGTATGCAAGCTCCACATTTTCATGAGATCTAAAAAATTCTGCAAGTCTGGATACTAGAGTTTCTTTTTTCAACTTAGAAAGCTCAGGGATCATTTCATTGTTCTCTATGTCTTATTCTTTCAAATATGTTCTGTCATACCTTCCAAATTATAATTTTTGATATAAATTGGTATATAAACAATGAATTTAATATGTATATTAGTATAAATTATAGCAGTTATACCATTAACCATCGGTTCAAAGAATATCCTGTTCGAAATCGAGAGGTTATGAAAGTCATCTGGGGGAGGGTCAGCTGTGAAAGTAATACTTATCGGAGATTGTCTTAGAAAGCTAACCAGTACTGCACTGGTTATTGCTTTGCTTCTGGTTTCCGCAGGCGTTGCGGATGCAGAGGTTATTTATGTTGAGCCCGGAGCTTCAATTCAGGCTGCAGTGAACAACTCTACAACAGGGGATTTTGTTATTGTAAAAGCCGGGGACTACGAAGAAAATATTGTTATTAATGTTTCAGGGGTAACGGTCACTTCAGAACCTGAAAATCCTGACGGCGTTTTTATCAGAGCGAAGGACGAGAATTCCAGCGTTTTTCAGGTAAAAGCCGATAATGTAACGATAAGCGGCTTCAACATAACAGGGTCAGGAGAGTTTTTCAGTCCTTTAGAGGCTGCTGGCTTCAGAAATTCATTTATCCCCAGAGGTTCAGAAAATTTGGATATAACTGAGGGACAGAAAACAGCACAGGATTACTGGCCAGGATCAGGAGAGATCTTTATCTCGAGATCGAACGGTTTTGGCTGCCCTGAGGCAGGAATTTGCCTTGATCAGGTTGAAAACTGCACAATAGAAAGAAACCATATTTTTGAAAACCAGTATGGAGTATACCTTCAGGTCTCCACAAATAATACACTCTCGAACAATACTTTTTTCCGAAACGGTATCCTTATTGATGAGGGGTGCAGCAAAAATATGGCAGTAAACAATTCCATTGAAGAGGGAAGTTTTATTCTAGGTGCACACTGCTGGGAGAACGTAATCTCGCACAACCGGCTTTCGAACGGGAGAGGAATAGGAATTGCATGCTGCGGGGGAGGAAATCTTGTTTCGAATAACGAGATAGTGAATTGCAGTACAGGGATTGATATGTATGACACTCAGGCAAGGACTGTCCTCAGTGACAACCGGATTACGGACTGTGATTATGGGATTTACCTTATTCTTGTCTATGACTCCAGAGTGTATAACAACACAATTTCAAATAGTACCAGAGGCATTTTTTTGAGAGAAAACAGCCAGAGTAATGAACTGTTCAACAACACAATAACTTCCAGTAATGAGTCCGGGATCTATTTGCTGGAAGACTGTGCTGGCAACCGTATATATAACAACTATTTTAATAATACTGTAAATTTGAAGGCTGAAAACAGTGAAGGTAACATCTGGAACACAACAAAAGAAGCCAGGATAAATATAATTGGGGGTCCATATACAGGAGGCAATTTCTGGGCTGACCTCAACGGAACCGGATTTTCTCAAACTGCTGAAGATTCGAATTCGGACGGAATCTGCGACTGTCCTTACAACGTTAACGGAACTGACTTTGACTACCTTCCGCTCACCAGACCTCCTCAACCTGTACAACTCGTTGCAAACTTTTCTGCAAATGTGATATCAGGAAATGCGCCGTTAAAGATACTATTTACTGACAGCAGCACAGGCTCTCCAACATCCTGGCTATGGGACTTCGGCGATTGTATCTATTCAAAACATGCCATGAATGCAACCCATACATACACCAGGGCAGGGACATATGATGTCACATTAACCGTTAAAAACGATGCTGGCAGTAATACAACAAAAAAGACAGGGTATATTAAAGTACAGAGCATGTAATTTCCTGAGCATGTAATTTCCTGAGCATGTAATTTCCTGAGCATGTAATTTCCTGAGCATGTAATTTCCGGAATGATCCTGATTGAATTCCCTGAAATTTCATGGAAAAGAGAACTGTATCAAAAAATTCATGTGTAATAAAGTACTTCATTATAAATTATATGAATCATTCAGCGGGAATAAGATTATTTTTGGCACTGGGCCTCTGTCTCTTTCTTCTTTCAGGAGCGAGAGCTGCAGACCCTCTTGCTCAGGATAGCGAGGATGCAAACCTTTCGGAACTCAGGGCTTTTGACCTGTTATGCAAATGTGAAACAGGGGCCATAATAAATACAGTATCAATTTCTTCTACCGGTGACTATTTCGTATCCGGAGGGTTTGATCATAAAGTTTCTTTTTTTAATTCCAGTGGAACACAACTCTGGAATTATACCACAGGAGATGTTGTTTATACAGTAGCTGTTTCTTCAGATGGATCTCGAGTTGCAGCAGGGAGCAACGATAGAAAAGTGTACTTTTTTAACCGGAAAGGAGAACTCCTCTGGAGCCGCAAAACAGGAGGTAATATTAATAGTGTAGCGCTTTCTTCCGACGGGCTGTACCTTGCGGCAGGAAGTGAGGACGGAAAGGTGTATTTCCTGGACAAAGAAGGTAAACTTTTATGGAGTTTTAATACCGGAGATGCCGTCCGCAGTGTTGCAATTTCCAGAGACGGTTCATATGTGGCAACCGGAAGCGCTAATAATTATGTTTATCTCCTTGACAGCGAGGGAAAAGACCTATGGGGAAGAAAGACCGGAAGCCTGATCAACAGTGTAAGCATGACTCCGCAAGCGTACTACGTGGCTGCAGGAGGTTCCAATTATAATGTTTATCTTTTTGACCGCAAAGGGGAGTTTTCATGGATGCACAACCCGGGGTACTGGGTCAGCAGTGTTTCCTTAACCAGCAATGGATCTCATTTAGCGGCAGGAAGTTTTGACGACAAGATTTATCTTTTCAACCTTACCGGCGCAAAACTGTGGGACTACCAGGTAAAAGATGATGTTTATACCGTAGAAATAGCACCAGATTCTTCATTCATTGCAGCCGGAAGCTGGGACGATAACCTCTATGTCCTCAATATGAGCGGGAAAGAGCTCTGGAACTGCAGCTGCGGAGGAAACATTAACAGTATGGATGTTTCACGCGACAGCACCGCCATTGTTGCAGGGAGTGAGTCGGGAGCAGTATACCTGTTTGAACGGAATGCTACCGCCTTTGCACTGCTGCTGGGAGACAAAAGTTTCCTGCAGAAAGAAGCTGCAAAAAATAATGATGCTGTTTTAGAAGAAGAAACCATCGAGCCTGTAAAAGATAACACGGTAGTTACAGGGGGCGTTGAAAACCGGGTTGAAGACGCTTCAGATTCTTCAGGTGATACGGAAGAAAAAACTAAAACAGGAGATAACCTGGGCATGGAGGATTTGCCTTCTGAAGAAAGTTCTTCAAGCATTCTGGGAAAGTTTGATTCAATAAAGCTTCCCTTTGCCCTTCTAATTGGAGCTCTGGCAGGTACGGTTTTCTTTTTGAAAAGAAAGCTTGTAAAATACCACGAACAGAATGAGAACACTGAAGATTTTGAAAATCTTGAAGAAAGCGACACGTCCGGAAATAATTGACAGATATATAACATGGGGAAAACTCCGAAATGAAGGGGTTTTCCCAAAAAAATGTTCTCAGAAGGAGTTTTCCCAGAAAAGAATATTCCCTGGAAAAGATATTATTGCGAACAGATTTTTAATGGACTTTGAAATAAACTGTAAAACAGGCTTTAAACGCTTATAATCTCTTTTAAACTCTTATAATCTCTTTTAAACTCTTATAATCTCTTTTAAACTCTTATAATCTCTTTTAAACTCTTATAATCTCTTTTAAACTCTTATAATCTCTTTTAAACTCTTATTCTCACATTTAAACTCTTATTCCCTCTTCTTATGAAAGAAAAACCTGATTTCATTTGAATTAGTTAATTATTCCCTATTTCTTTACTTGCAGCCTCGGAGAGTGTCCTGATATGGAAGTCCGAACCGAGCTCCTCTGAAACTTTTCTGCATTTCTCCACGTCAATATCTGGTATATTAACAACTGTAACCCTTGTAGAGATTCCTGCCTTTTTTGCGCCTCTTACAAAATCAAGCACAGCTCTGTAGGCGTTTTTGTGGACAGGCTTGCAGAGTTTGTTATATTTTTCTTCGGACTCTGCATTAAGGCTGACTGAAACCGAATCCATGCCCGCGTTTTTCAGCTCTGCAATTACATCAAGTTTCGGGTTATTTAATGCAGCATGCCCGTTAGTATCGAGCCTCACCCTTAACCCCCGGCTTTTAAGCCAGCGTGTGACTGCCAGTACAACGTCGAACCTGAGGGTAGGCTCTCCAAGCCCTGTGAACACGATTTCCCTGTATTTAGAAAGGTCAAGCCCTTCAAGGGCTTTGATAATTTCTTCTATGGATGGTTCTTTTGAAAGTCTCAGGTCATACCCATAAACACCGTCTGCAAAATTACGGATGCAGAAGACGCAATCCGCACTGCAGCGGTTTGTAAGGTTAAGGTAAAGATTATTATGGGCTTCATAGTAAATTGTGTTCATACAAATCAAAGTCCTTACATTCCTTATAACTATGACGAATTTATTCTTTTTTACTCATCTTTTACTCTGCTTTTTATTCTAACTTTTACCCTACTTTTTATTCTGCCTCTTACTCTATCTCTGACTCGATCTGTTACTCGTTTTCTTAGGACTTACGTGTTTGCCTGCTTTGCAGGCAACTTCTTAATTTTCTCAATTTTTATCCTAAGTATCTCGTCAATCTTCAAGAATGAAAGGATTATGAATAGCTGTACTCGGTCATATGCGACATTTTACTGCTGACGCAACACTAAAGTGTAAATTGGCTTTCTTATAAATAGGACTTACGCGGTTGAACTGAAAAACAACAGCTCTAAACCTTCAACTGTCTAAATCAGCAATTTAACTGCAAGGTCTATTGATCATGATTTTAATCCTCAAGTGCGTAAGTCCTAATAAATTTATTAACAGCATTTCTTGTAATGCTCAACTTTATTTCAAACCATGTAATCCCTGTTTTTATTCTTTGCATTTCAAATCTTAGAAATTCTTATTGCCAGCATGATGTGCGCTCTTTGCACAGCGTTTCTTCTCGCCTGACAGCGTTCTACTCCACAAAACTGTTTATTCCTCTATGATACTCTTCAATTTTCCAGGCTTTTTTCCCAAATTCTTTTTCTTTTTTCTTCCTTCATATCCAGTACATCTGTAGCCCAGTACTGCTTGTCTCCGTCTGTGGAAACTATCCGAAATACCTTTTCCCTTATGTACCTGAGAGTTTTCTATAAAAACGGTATGATTAGTGGATCTATTATCAAAGCTATCATATAATGCAAACATGGAGAAATTTAATCTTTCTGGACTATCAGAATAATACCTAGGGCGAAGTATCAAATTTAGCATTTCCTCTTTCTATGCATGCCCTTCTCCATTTCTACATCATCAGTTCACAAGCTCCCATTTATGAGGCTTCTATTGCTTTCTGATTAATTGGAAACGTATTTCTTCAATTTATAGTAGAATATTTCGATTGTCGAAATGTTCCATTTTTTTATAATTAAGACTTTTTGCGATCAATTATAAATCCTGGAAGTTAAGTTTTTAGATTTAAAATCTAATTTGATAATATTTTCTATGTAATGGCAATAAAATTATATCAATGACCAAATTTATACCTACCATATAACTTTATAACAAATTACGAATACATAATTTGAAAATAATTACTGTTTACAGAGTTCTAGGAGGTTATAGAATTAGTCAAGAACTCTAAAATAGAAATCAGATTTTAGAAGGAGTGAGTAAGAAATGAAAAATCTAAGATTTGGGACAAATGTGTTGCTTGTAGCAATACTGATTCTGAATATAGCAGTTATACCTGCGATGAGCGCAGAATCAAAGGAAATAACAGATCAAAAGAAAGAGGAAAAAACGCACATGAAATTCTTTGAATAACATGCCCAAAGAATGAAAGTCCTTCTCAATTACCTTTTTTGATAATAGAACTCCATCATTACCTTTGGACAGGAAGGTTGTCTTTTCTTTGGTTCTC
>Ga0208825_1002229_pt1 | contig 13150 bp, 7 predicted proteins | sample AD_UKC113_MetaG_FD_184450 | JGI IMG/M metagenome (GOLD analysis project Ga0208825, IMG submission 184450) | Active sludge microbial communities of municipal wastewater-treating anaerobic digesters from Hong Kong - AD_UKC113_MetaG (SPAdes)... | ecosystem: Engineered > Bioreactor > Anaerobic >...
AAACTAAACTTACTACTAGAATTATCTGCGGTGTAATTTTTCTGGGTTTTGGGTTTTTAATTTCAAGAAATTTATTTTTCAAGGAATTACCATTTTTTGGTTATCACATAATTATTGAACTTTTGATCTCACTTGCAGTCGGGGTGTTTGGATTTTTCATTTTTCCATTAATTTTAATGTATCTAAGTTATTGGATAGAGTCTCTTATTGTAGCCGCAGTTTCCAAGATTGTTTCTGATTTTTGGGACCAGCAATCTAAAAGAATTCAACAAGCGAGAAGGGAAAAACAGAGGTTAAAAGCAGATGAGGAAAGTATAAAAGAAAAGCAAGAGTTTGAGAACGCAATACTTTTAGACACTTCTGTTCTGGTGGATGGTAGGGTTTTGGATATTGTAAAAGCGGGGTTTTTAGATCGGCCATTTGTTGTATTGCAAAATGTGATAAATGAACTTCAAAAACTTTCTGACAGTAAAAATAAAATAAAAAGAGAGCGGGGGAGAATGGGGTTAGATGTTGTAAAAGAATTAAAAAAGAGAACGAATGTTGTTATTCCCGATGTGAAAGCTAAAGATAAGGATGTAGATGCCTCTCTAATAGATTATGCCAAGGAGAAAAAGATAAGGCTTATGACTTTGGATTTTAATTTGAATAAAGTAGCTAAAGTATCCGGGATAACAGTTTTAAATATTAATGATCTTGCAAACGCGCTCAAAAGTACTTTTATTCCGGGAGAGAAAATTAATCTGAAAATAGTTCAGGAAGGAAAAGAGAAAAATCAAGGGGTGGGTTATTTAAGTGATGGTACTATGGTTATTGTTGAAAACGGGTCTCAAAAATTAGGACAAGATGTAGAAGTTGTTGTGATTAAAAATATTCAATCCTCGGCAGGGAAAATTGTTTTTGGTGATATATCAAAAAATAATAATCCAAAATAAATTACAAAAATTACAATAAAAAAAACATTCCACAGAGAGCGACATACAAAGCGCTAAACGCAGAATGTTTTTAGAAGCGTGATTCCACCAAGAGGTGGAATGATATCATGCCCCCGAGCAGGCGAAGCATGAGAGCTTGCTTAATGATCACTTTATACTAATGAAAATTTTTAACAAGCGATGATGATTGAGAGATTGGTATAAAAGAATTGCGATTACAGCAAAATTACAGATCCATTCTAATGTGTATTGTTGATTTTTATGTGTTTACATATATATGTATGTATGGTACAATGATAGGAAGTTAAATCCTATAAGATGGAAATCTTCTGTGGATAAGTTTTTAAATTGTGGAAAACAATTATGAAAAAACCTAAAGAAAAAGTAAAAACAACCATAATGATAGAGAAAACTCTCAAAAAATTTGCCCAGGTTTATGCCGTGCAAAATGACTCCACACTTGGAGAAGTAATAGAAGAAGCGTTAAGAGAGTTTCTAAACAAATAATATAAAATAAAAACCTATAGCATTGACAAAAGTAAAAAAATATTATAAAATGCGTCCATTCTATGTTGGAGAGAGACTACCTAACGATATTTGATTTGTATTTTAAAATCTCTCCCGCCCAAACATAGTGTTAGTTCTTGTCTTCATTTTTAAATTTAAATGAGGGCAAAAACTAACTCTATAAAAATTATAGAGTAGGGTACTTTGACAATGTGTGCGGAAAAAACTCCTTAAAAGATTTGGACTGGTCCACTTTGAGATTCATATTTTTATGGATCTCGGTGTGGACCAATGTCCAAGCTAAGAAAACCCTTAACCCAAAGAAAACGAAACGTTTTCTATTCCGCTTTGCGGAATTGGTGGTGAGCCAGAGGGCACCTGTGTTGCAGGTGAGGGTGACGAGAATAGGAGAAAAATGGCTGAGAAAAAGGTTATAATTGAAGGCACTATCAAAGAAGATAGTGCACATGCACAACCTGAGAAGGTTGTTGCTCCCAAGGCTACCAAAAAGGAAGCTTTGGCTAGGGGTCGGTCAGTGTACTCGACCCTCGGTTTTAGCCAATTAATGGCTGAAATCAAAGACCGTGGGTTAGGGTCAAAGGCTGACGGTTTAACCGACTCTGAAAAGGGTCGTCGGGAACTCCGCAACATCCTGAAGGAGGATGACGCGAAAAAAGGGGTTGAAGCTCACTTAAGTGAGAGCAAGACTACAACGACCGAAACCCCCAAGGCCTTGCCTTGGTGGGTATGGGCTCTAGTTGCTGGCATCGTGCTCATCGTGCTGGTCGTGCTGGTTAGCCCTCGCCAGGCCGCGACCGTTGACCTCTCGCCCGTTCAGGCGAGCATTGATAAGTTGTCTCAAAATGTCACCGACCTAAATGGTCGTGTGGCTGCCCTCGAGCAGGTTCTCGCTGAAGCGGAAGAGACTCCCGTTGCCTCCTCGGTTGGGGAACCTGTAAAGGTCGTAAAGGTCCCTGATACTGTCTCTCATTTCTATGACCTGGCCAACTTCTATGTTGACGGTGACCCTAAAGTAGAAGGATACAAGACTAAGGGAGTGACGATGAAGTACGTCTGTGAGAACAGTTACGGTGTCTTCATAACAATGGACCCCGGGTCAGTTAATGGTCAATCGACCGGAGACCTGGGTGCGGTGTTCTTTGTCTCTTGTAAAAAGGGTGACGTGGTGACCCTTACTACGTCTCATTGGTCGGAATCAGCGCTCCACCAGCAAGTTCACTTGGTGGAGTTCACTCAGGAGATTACAGATGAACAATCTATTAATTTCCTGAAAGTCCTTAAGGTCGATGAGGGCAAGGAAGTTGCATTCTTCATTGATGATGAGGGAAAAATTACAAAATATTAACGCACACAAGTCTGATCGGCCCTGCATTGCATGTTATATTTATCGAAATTTGATAATTATAAACAGCAATTGCAGGGCCTTTCTTTTTGCCTAAAAACAAGAAAATAAGTTATTATTTAACAGATGAAGATAAAAAACTTCTTTTTTCAAAAACTATTATCCGACAAATGGAACAAACTTCTAATATCTTTAATAATTTTTCATATTTTATTCTTTTCAATATTCCACATTTTAAATAAAAACTACCAGACATGGGATAGCGCGGGGCACATAGGTTTAAGCTACCGTATAGCCCAGGAAATGGAGAGGTTTTTATCGGGAGTTGAAGGTTCTTCATTAAAATCTATTTTAAAAACTTCAAACTATTATCCCCCCTTTGTTCAGATCATAGGAGGTGTCATATCCCTTACATTTGGTTATAAATCTACATTTCTCTTAATAGAGTCATTAGTGTTTTTTGTACTATCCATAATATTTACTTATAAGCTTGTTTTTCTTTTAACAAAAGATCAAAAGAAATCATTTCTTACTGCATTTATATATTCCATATTTCCTCAATTAATAGATCAATCCCATTATTTTCATTTAGACATTCCTCTTACGGCTTTGGTGTTAATGGCTTTGTATTTTCTTTTTACTTCGGATAGTTTTAGAAACACAAAAAGAACTATCTTTTTTTTCATCTTTTTTTCATTTATCCAACTCACTAAATGGACTGGTTTCATATTTCTTGTTGTCCCGGTAGTGATAACCCTTTTTAATAGTTTTGCTAAAAAAAATACGGAAGACAACAAAAAAGAATCAGTTTTAATTCTTAGAAATTTATTAATCGGTTCTGCTATATTTCTGATTCTTACAATACCCTGGTATTACGTTAATTGGAACGAACTTATGGCGCAGGTAAAGGTTTTTTCCGTTGGGGAGTCAGATGATCCCACCAACTTGAAAGAGAGCTTAATTTATTATCCTAGAAATGCAATATCCTACCAGATAATGTTCTTGCCTTTTGTATTGTTTATCATTTCAATTATTCTTTCTCTAAAGAAAAATCTTAAAAACGGCACACTTCTTTTAATTAGTATTTTAGTTCCCTGGCTTTTTTTTGTTTTCGTTGGGAACAAAAATTTGCGATATACACTTCCATTAACACCCTTGGTTGCTTATCTAGTATCCGATTTACTTTTATCTGTTCCAAAAAAAGATGGTTCAAAACTTGGTGTTGCTTCTTGGGTTGTGGTGGCATATCTGCTTTTTGCTTCCTCTTTTTTAAGTTTTTCCGGATTGCAAAAAGAAAATTCGATATTAAAACCTATCGGAATTGTTTTCACAGGTCCTTTTTACAAAACTTGGTATTACGGCGGAACTTCTTTTTACGCATACAAGCCGTACAGATATCCCGTTGATGAAATATTAGATTTTATTTACTCCGATGCAAATGAAAAAGAACAGGCAATTGGCGTGTCCATTCTTATAGATTCGGAAAATATGTCATCTGCAACTTTTGAATTGGTTAGAATAGAAAATGGTTATAACAATGTTTATATGCCTGTTCCTTATTTTCAATTTGAGCCTTTCAAATCAGATGAGGAAATTAAATCCTTTTTTACTGAAACAAATACAAGCTACGTAGTAACATCTTCCTACATAGGGCCGGAAGGACTAAGAAATTATAAGGCTTTAGAACAGATTACGGGATTTTTGGAATCTAATAGAAACAAAATGTTTGAAAAAATAAAAGAATTTACGCTTCCGGATGGAGAAAAGATTTCGGTTTATAAGAAAATTGGAACATTTGAGCAGGAAACATCTACCGAGGGATGTAAGATCGGAGTAGGTATTGAGGATGGTATTGAAACAATAAAACTTACTCCAAACCACACTTACTTATTCTTTACCGGTCATTTTGCAATTCAAGATAAGATTTGGAGGGATTACGAACGTGGTGTGATGTATCTTGTGCAAATAGAGAATACTATCCATGAGAGTTACCTGGATGTTCATAATTTACCTAAATCCGGGTCTTCATTTTGTAGTCTCAATGGGCTTAACTTGGATGTAATGAGTGATATAAAAAGGATATTGACAGAAAAAAATCAGTGCGGAGAAGGAATAGATTGTAACAAAGTTATTCATGTTAAATGGAGTGTCGGAGATCCTGACGTTTCAATTACCGAATACACTCGGGATATGTTTAATTTTTAAATTAATTTTGGGTTAGCTCTTTACATTTATAATCATAGGTATGCGGTCTAATGTGTGCTTTTTATTGCCAATAAACAACTTAAAACATATACTTAACCTGTGCTAAAGAAAATTTTGAATTTCAAAATACTGCCTATTTTCTTTCCATTTTTATTAACCTTAATATGCATCTTTGCTTGTTATAAAAACTATACTCCGGGAACTTATTTAACCGGTTGGGATACACTGCATCCCGAATTTAATTATGGAATTTATTGGAAAAGAATCATTTTTGGCGCTTGGCAGTCTCACCAAGGTTTAGGAGCCCCGGCTTCTCAGGCGCATGCCGCCGAAATACCAAGAATATTGCTGATCCAGTTTTTAGATATTTTCTTTGCAAAAAACCTAATAAGGTATCTTTGTGCGTTTTTAATGTTGATTCTCGGACCTTTAGGAATGTTTTTCTTTTTGAAGAAGATAATTTTTAGAAAATCCGAAAGTTTATCTTCCTATTTAGGCTCTTTTTTAGGAGGTCTTTTTTATCTTCTTAATCTAGGTACTGTTCAGCAATTTAATGTTCCTTTAGAAATGTTTCTTGTACAATATGCTTTTTTGGGATGGTCTTTTCTTTTTTTAACTAAATTTTATTTAGAAGGCAAGAAAAAAGATCTTATATGGTTTTCTATCGTGACTTTTTTTGGAGCGTCTCAGGCTCACACCTCCACGCTTTTTTATGTTTATGTAATGTTTCTTTTTATTTACCTTTTAATAATGATTCTGCTGAGTTTAATTTCTAAGAAAGATTCAACCGAAGATTTTTCTAAAATTTCCAAACGTATTTTTTTGAAAAGAGGTGCGGTTATATTTTTCTTAACTTTATTAATCAATTCTTTTTGGATTTTTCCTAACGTTTATTATGGAATTACAAGGGGATCGGAAATTTCTCAATCAAAAATACACCATCTTTTCTCCGATGAGGCTTTTTTAGTCAATAAAAAGTATGGAAATATGAAAGATATTTCCATACTAAGGAACTTTCTTTTTGATTGGGGAGTTTACACTAAAGAAGGGTCGTATGGAAGTCTTTTAATGCCTTGGGTAATTCATTTGAAAAAACCTTTGGTTTCGATTTTGGGATATTTCTTTTTTCTTCTGATTTCTATTGGAGTGGTAGTTTCCTTAATAAAGCGGGATAAATTATTGATACCATGGATCGTGATAGGTTTTTTAAGTATTTTTTTCATTCTAAATGTAAATCCCCCATTTGGCGGTATTTTTGTTTTTCTTCAGGAAAATATACCTTTATTTAAGGAATTGTTTAGATTTCCTTTCACGAAGTTTTCAATTTTTCTTATGTTTGTTTATTCAGTATTTTTTGGTTATGCGACTTCGTTTTTAGTTTCGTTATTTGAAAAAGCTTTTTCAGGCTTTTTTCCTGCTTTAATAGGAATTTTGCTTTCAATAGCTTTGGTTTATTTTTCGCTTCCGACTTTTGAAGGTCGCTTAATAAATCCTGCGATGAGAGTAGATATACCCGACAGGTATTTTGAGATGTTTGATTATTTTGATGAGAAAAAGGAGTACGGAAGAGTTTTACATTTGCCGATACATTCATTCTGGGGATGGGTTACTTATTCTTGGGATGAAAAAGGTTTGGGATATCAGGGAGCCGGATTTTTGTGGTTTGGAATTAAACAACCGTTAATTGATAGAGAGTTTGATCGTTGGAATATAGCTAACGAACAGCCTTATAGAGAAATATCAACAGCAATTTATTCCCGTAATAAAGAACTGCTTCAAAAATATTTAGAAAAATATAAAATTAGATGGTTGGTTTTGGACAAGAGTGTTTTAGCTCCGGGGTCGGATAGTAAGATTTTGTTTCACAATGAAATAGAAAAGTTATTTTCTGATATGGATTCAATTACATTAGCGCGGGATTTTGGCCAGGGCTTGTTAGTTTATGAATATACTCCCAAGAAGGATTACCAAAAAACCGAGAGAATTTATTCCTATCGCAAATCTTCAAATTCCTTATTCAAAGAATATTACGATCCAATATATGTAAAATACGGAGATTATATGTCAGAAGGAGACCAAACTCATCAATTTTTAGGATTTAATTCTGTGGATGAAAATATGAATAATAGTCTTATTTACTCAGATAACGATGCGGTGTATTTGAAATTACCTTACGGAGATAATTTTATTGATAATACGGAGGAAATTCCTGTTTCTTTATATCTAAGAGAGGGTAGTGATAATACTAAATTTGTTGATATTGTGTTTGATAAAGTTTCTGTGGGGGAAATTCCTGTTGTTTTAGATGAAAATGGGGAATATTTTTTGAAGTTTGAAAATGATTTTTACGCTTTGACAGGAATACAGAACAACAAGTTTATTGGTAGTTCTTTAATTAATCTTTCTGAAAACTCCCATTATAGTATCTACAAATTAGGCAGTTCCGTGGATATAAATAATTTATTGTATGCTAATCTAGAAAGTTGCAGTATTCAGGATTCTTCGTTTTCTTCTTCTTACTCATTGTATAAAATTGATTCCGGTTTTGAGATAGGTAGTAAAAATACTCTTGCTTGTGTAACTTCTTCTGTCTCAAGATTTTTAAGTGAGAATTTCTCTAATTCTGTGGCCGTATCTTTTTCCTCTGATAGAGAAGTAACAGGCCAGGATTTTTGCATGTTAGACAATTTATCGGGTCTTTGTGTAGATCATTTTGTCAAAAATTCATATTTTATTTCCGAAATTAACGGAGATTTCAATAGATATGATCTTAGATTTTTTTCTGATGCGAGACATTCTCAAAATGAGTTAGTAAGAAGATACACAAATATAAAAATTTTTCCGATGGAGGAGTTATCAACGGGTTTGGTGAATTATGATATATATGAAAAACCGAACACAAAAGGATATCTGACTTTTAACAAAAAAGATTATTTAACTGTGAATCCCAGGGAAATTTCAGGAAATAGAAGACCTTGTAATGTTGGTCAGGAAATTGATGTTTCTAATTTTGCGGATTCCGGAAAAGGAATTGTATTTAATTCTACCGAGGGGTCGTTGTGCGATTCTTATGAATTTCCATTAGCTTCTTATGATAATGGCTATATTTTGGAGATTAAGGCCGATTACATTGGAGGTGTCCCGTTAAGATTGTGCTTAACTAACGAGTACTCAAAACGTTGTGATATTGAAGTATCTTTGCCAAAAGAAAAGTTCGGGAATTACTTTTATCTCGTACCTCCTATGGGAGAAGGCATGGGATACACTTTGAATATTTCAAATTATGTTTTTGGTAATACTATGAGCAAAAACGAACTTAAATACATTAGCTTAGTTCCTGCATCTTATAACTTGATAAAAAACTTGGAAATATCAGAACCAACTATAGGTAGTGATGACATATTTGTTCTTAATGAAGCTTATGATTCGGGTTGGCTGGCCTTTTGTGGAATTTTCCCATGCTCTGCGCGTCATGTAAAAGTAAATAATTGGGCTAATGGTTGGGTTTTCGAAAACGAGATCCCAAATAACGTTCACGTTATCTTTTGGCCCCAGATAATGGAATTCCTGGGATTTTTACTGCTTTTTGTGTCTTTCCTTTATGCCTTTAGATACAAGGAAAAAGAGGATCGTGTCCTTGAAGAAAGTTTATAATAAATTGCAAATCCCATAGTATTGACAAATATTAATAAAAAGGTTATAATTCCTTCGTTATGTTTTAGATCTTCTATTTTGATCTAAAATGTACTTGCTTTGTAGAGTACTAAGTTTCCTGCCATACTGCTAAATAACATAATTTGAAGCTGTTCTTATTGTGTTGTTTTGTAGGTAGGTTAAAAAACAAATGAAAAAAAATAAAATAAATTTAATAGTAGGATCTCTTGTTTTGTTAACTGTTCTAACCTTATCTACTAGAAATGCTTTTGCAGATCAGTATGGTGAGGAATATAATACAAAATTTAAAATTGTTAAGGAAGTTAGAATAGCCGGTGATACCGAGTGGAAAGATAAGGTGACAGATGTCAGAAAAGATGATGTAGTTGAATTTAGGATCAGAATAAAAAATACCAGCGACGATAATGCTGATTCTACAGATGACATGGAGATGAGAGATTATTTACCTGAAGAGATGGAGAAAGTCGGCGGGGCCGGTTTGACAGAGGAATGGGATGATTTTGATCCTGACGATCAGAAAGAATTTATAATTCTGGCTAAAGTTAAGTCGGGAGAATACGATAGGGATGTAGAATTTGAGAAATGTGTAGTTAACAAAGCTGAATTGAGATGGGACGGGGACTTTCAAGGTTCCGATACTGCTACAGTTTGTTATGGAAACATACAACCTTCGGAACTTCCTAAAACAGGTTCCTTTTCAGCGCTTGCTTTAGCGGGTGTTGGTTCCCTGTTAGCCGGGATAGTAGGAAAAAAATCTTTGAGAAAGAAATAAAAAATAAGAATACGTTTAAGTAAGAAATTTTCCTGGCCCTATTACTAAATAGAGCCTTTGTATGCCTTTCGTCTTTGGACGGAAGGCAGAATGGTTGGGTTTGGCTCGTTCCTTACGCGACCATTCTGTCTGCCGTCCAAGGAAATTTTGATACACTTTTGATATGGCTAAGTTAAAATCCCTAAAATCTTTTAAGATAGTAAGGGCGGCGATAATTTCGGCGCTTATTTTATTAGTGGTGTATTTTATCCTACATTTTCATGCTTTTGGATTAGATATTAATTTTTTTTCTAATTCTGATTCACTGAGCAATAGTGAAAGTGAAGAAGAAGTTGTGTTAGCGGAACAAGTTTCTGTTTTTGAGGATCTATCCGCTCCGATATTTGGAGAACCGAAAAGAATTGTAATTAATTCAATTGGGATAAATGCTAATGTGGTTCCGGTGGGAGTTGATAGAGAAGGTTATCTAGAAACGCCTGTGAATTGGGATGAAGTGGGGTGGTATGTAGAGAGTGCAAAAGTTGCAGAACCCGGGAATCTTGTAATAAACGCCCATTATGACAATAATTATGGCCAACCCGCAGTTTTTTGGAAGTTGAAAAATATAAAGGTTGGTGATAAAGTATCATTGTTTGACAACTATAACAGAGCATATGAATACAGGGTGTCAAACGTCTATTATGTTGAAATAGATGACCCTGAAAGATCAAAAGTTTTTGAATATAGTAAAAGCGAGGTTCCTGTGGCGACGCTTATAACCTGTGGGGGTGTGTGGTCGCCGGAGAAAGGGACATACGATAAGAGATTAATCGTAAATGCAGAACTCATTTCTGATGTTCCCGGTGAGAACGACTCCGTTAGGGAACAAAAAAGTCTATCTGTTAATTGAGTTTAGCCACACCTGCCGATTTGAGGTAAAAAAGTTTTGGTATTTTGTAAATGAGTCCTGAAGTTGGGAGGTAGCTCGGGGCAGTGGCTATCTCCCATCTTTAGGAAAGACTTGATGAAATTTGTTTTTTAGTTTATTATTTCTACGTAACATAAAATACTTTCGAATTCTTTTGCGAAAGAAAATTTCCGAAATATGCATAATCTTCTCTTCGTTTTCAAAGTATAAATTTAAATATGCTGGTTTTTGCCGGTTAAATTAAAAATGCCTATAAAAAAGAAAAAAGACGAATCCCAAAAAGAGGAAAAAGGAAAAAAAGTTAGTTTCCCATCAGAAGGAGTAGATTTTAGTGAGTCAAAGAGAGATCTACTGTCTGAGGATAATAGTGGTTCGGAAGATGGTCTATCTCCCGAAGTTCATGTAGAAAGTCCCGTGTTAGATGAAGAGTTTGAGCAAATTGAATCAAATGAAAAAAAAGAGTCTCATAGATTAAATAGGAGTCCTGTCAATGGCTATAGTTACAATGGAAGTACAATAAAAATATCGGGAATATTGGAAATATTAACCGACTATGGTGTTATAAGACAAACCCAAAATCAGGGTAATAACGATGATGATCTTCCCAAAGATGTTTATATAAGTCATTCGCAAATAAAGAGGTTTGGACTTAGGATGGGTGATACTATTACCGGTTTAGCTCGTCCCCCTAAGGAAAATGAAAGATATTTGTCCTTATTAAAGATCGAAACGGTTGGCGGCGAAGATCCCGAAAAAGCAAAAAAAAGACCAATTTTTTCCAAATTAACACCCATTTTTCCGAATAAATGGCTAAAGCTTGAAACCAAACCCGATATTATCTCAACCAGATTAATAGATTTAATTTCTCCTATAGGAAAGGGTCAGAGGGCTATGATAGTTGCTCCCCCAAAGGCAGGAAAAACATTTCTTCTTTTGGATATTGCTAATGGAATAACCACAAATTATCCTGATATCACCCTTTTAGTTGCTTTGATAGGGGAGAGGCCGGAAGAGGTAACTCATTTTGCAAGAAGTGTCAGAGGAGAAGTTTTTGCCAGTAATTTTGATGAAAAAGCAGAAGAGCAAACCAGGATATCCGAACTTTGTCTTGAAAAAGCCAAAAGAATGGTAGAAATGGGAAAAGATGTTGTTATTTTGATGGATTCAATAACAAGATTAGCCCGAGCTTACAATATGGTTGCCCCTCCCTCGGGTAGAACTCTTACAGGCGGATTTGATCCGGCAGCTCTTTATCCCGCAAAACACTTTTTTGGAGCAGCTAGAAATCTGGAAAATGGAGGTAGTTTAACCATTATTGCTACAGCCCTTGTAGATACAGGATCCCGAATGGATGATGTTATTTTTGAGGAGTTCAAAGGTACCGGAAATATGGAGCTGAGATTGGATAGATCTTTGTCGGAGAGAAGAATTTTTCCCGCTATTGATATAAAGGCAAGTGGAACTAGACATGAGGAGGATTTACTCAGTTCCGATATGTTAGAGAAAGTTTATAGATTAAGGAGAATGGTTGATCTCCTGGATGATAGAGATGCAACTCCTTTAGTAATTGAGCAACTTAAAAAGACGAAAGACAATAAAGAATTTCTTGATACTCTCAATAAAGGCGGGGCTTAAATTGTGTTAATTTGATAATATGCTACATTGCTGGTAAAATCTCTCGCATAGTAAAAAAGGAGTATATTGTCATATATAAATAGAATGGCTTTCACAACAAAGCGCCCCTCTTCTAGAAGATTTTTCCAGCTTAGTTTTGAAGGGTTTAAGCCAAAGGGGCGAAACAAAATTGAACAATTTTTTTCTCTTTGGTTGGAGTTTTTCCAATCCTTTTTTCTGTATTTAATAAGGAAGATTTATTTACTCGCAGCTTTTTTGATTAGGGTATTTCTTTTTATATTAAGTATTCCATCAAAATTAAAAACATTTCTTACTAAAAAGCTTATTTGGTCCCGAGGAAAGTTGGGTAGAACTATAGCTACCTGGTTTGTTATGGGTTTTTCTTTTTTGGTCTTTACCGTGGGAGAGATTTTTAATAGTTCTCCGCTTGTAGTCAGCAAGCCGGTAAGCGCTAATTATTTGAAAAGTACAACTGATATAATCCCAAAAAAAGAAATTGCTCTTACATCCATACCTGAAGAAAGAAAAAGAAACCAGTCTTTTACTTACACAATTCAACAAGGGGATACTTTATACTCAATAGGAAATCAATTTAAAGTTTCAATTGATGCTCTTAAATACGTTAATGGTTTAACTGACTCATCAATACTTAGTGTTGGTGATGAGATAACCATACCTCCTATCTCGGGTTTGATACACATAGTAAAAAGCGGAGATACTTTGAATTCTATCGCATCAGATTATGATGTAGCTCCTCAAGCTATAGCCGATTTTAATTATATTTTAGATACAGGAAAATTAGCTGTAGGAACGGAATTAGTTATTCCAGGGGGTAAAATTCCTGTGGCGGTCCCACCTGTAGTTATCTATGACCAACAGCCTTCATTAGGTTTGAGAGGGGAAGCTCCTCCAGAGAAAGGTTATTGTGTTTGGCCGACAACAGTTTGGACCATTAGTCAGTACTATTCTTGGTATCATAACGGGGTTGATATAGCCAGAGGCGGTCAATCGGGAATGCCCCCAATACTAGCTTGTAACGATGGTGTTGTGATAAGATCCGGTTGGGATCCTTTTGGTTTGGGTTTACATGTAATAATAGACCACGGTGATGGGTATCAAACGGTTTATGGTCACATGAGTAGAATAGATGT
>Ga0208825_1002234_pt1 | contig 13128 bp, 10 predicted proteins | sample AD_UKC113_MetaG_FD_184450 | JGI IMG/M metagenome (GOLD analysis project Ga0208825, IMG submission 184450) | Active sludge microbial communities of municipal wastewater-treating anaerobic digesters from Hong Kong - AD_UKC113_MetaG (SPAdes)... | ecosystem: Engineered > Bioreactor > Anaerobic >...
GTCTGGAGCATATAAAAAATTATGCGGAATTAGCAACCTTTATATATTTTTTGATTTTATTTTTGATGTATATATCTGCACTTCATGTTTCATAGATGAACTTATTATTATACCATGTTGCAGGTGCAGGTTTTTACTTCCGGCAGTTTGTTGGTGATGTAATGGATGTTAGTAAAAAACTGATGATAGTTACTTTCTCTATGTTTGCTTTATTTACTGTACTTTTAATAATCGCATCCCATACCATCCTGCTGGCGAGTTTCTCCGACCTTGAAGCCCAGGACACCACCAAAAATACCGGAAAAATCGAACAGGCAATAGCCTCGGAAATATTGTCCATTGACAGGACAGCAAGGGACTGGGCCTGGTGGGATGATACTTATAATTTCATTAAAACCTCCAGCCCTAAATACATAGACTCGAATCTGGACAACGGTACTCTTTACAGTCTGGACCTCAATGTCATGCTTTTTGTAAACAGGTCTGGAAACATAATTTATCCGCTGTCTGTTGATCTGGTAAACGAAACCGAGGTTCCTGTACCTGAAGGGATTCTTGAGGGAATTGCCAGTGGGACCCTAACAGCCAATAGCGATACCGATTATATACATGGAGTCGTCCTCCTTGATGAGGGGCCGATGCTTGTCGTTTGCCGTCCAATTCTTAACGGCATAGGTAAAGGTCCTTATGATGGGACTCTTATTCTTGGAAAATATATTGACGACTCTTACATCTCTTCTCTTGAAGAGCGTACCAATGCATCTCTTGAACTCTTCACTTTAAACGAGGAAATGCCGCCGGACTTTCAAGACATATTTGATGAAGCTGTAAATGCAAGGGGCAGTGTTTTTAGAATACTTGGGGATGAAAGAGTAGCCGGGTATTTTGCATTAAGAAATACTACCGGAGAACCTGTAGCCCTCATGAGAGCCGATTATCCCCGTGAACTCTATTCACAGGGCAAAAAGGTTCTGAATTATATCTACGCTTTTCTGCTGATCAGCGGAATTGCCATAGGAACTGCAACCAAGTTCAGTCTGGATCGCCTTCTTGTTTCCAGGTTAATTGCTATTGACAATTTTCTTGGCAAGGTAAAGATAGATAAAGATACCTCAAAGCGGCTGGAAATGGAAGGGGACGATGAGATTCAAAGGCTTTCAAAAGGTATCAACGATATGCTTTCCAGCATAAGACTTGCCGAGCAGGAGATCAAGGCACGGGAATATGAGAAAAAATTTATTCTCGATTCCCTCGAAGAGATTGTGGTTCTAAGGGACACGGATTTTAAAGTTCGCTGGGCAAACAAGGCTGCCCTTAAAAATCAGGATCTTCTAATCGGGGAAGCTAAAGAACCTCCATCTGGCAACCTGCAGGCTAGGGATAAAGAGAAATTCCAGCAATCTCAGGCACCCATATGGAATGATCAGGAGTTTACCTCTCCGGAGGGAAAGACATGGCTTCTCAGGTCAAAGCCCCTGTGTGACGAAACCGGAAATCCCATTGCAGTTCTGGAAACCGGAGTGGAAATAACGGAACGGAAGAAATATGAAATCGAGCTCTTCCGTGCAAAGCAGGATGCAGAGATCGCAAACCATGCCAAGAGCGAGTTCCTTGCAAACATGAGCCACGAACTTAGAACCCCTCTTAATTCAATAATAGGTTTTTCTGACCTTCTGTATGAAAAAGTATATGGAGAACTTAATGCAAGGCAGCTCAAGGCTGTAGGGAATATTTCAAGCAGTGGAAAACACCTGCTGAGCCTCATCAACGAGATACTTGACCTCTCCAAAGTAGAAGCCGGAAGCCTTCAACTTCACTACAGCATGTTCTGGCTGGCAGAAGCATTTGCTGAAGTCCGGGATATGCTGTTTCCACTTGCTGCCAGCAGAGGGATAAAAATAGAGCTTGAGATTGAAAAGAACCTGCCAAGGATTTATGGAGATAGGGAAAGGCTTACGCAGGTACTCACCAACCTTATGACAAATGCGGTTAAATTTTCAAATGATAACGGCTGTGTAAAGGTAAAAGCATGGCAGAACAGCAATTTTATCAATGTAGCTGTCTCAGATGAAGGAATAGGTATTGCGGCAGAGGATCACGATAAGCTCTTCAAGCCTTTCAGCCAGATAGACTCTTCTTCGTCTAAAAAGTATCAGGGAACCGGACTTGGCCTTGCTCTTGTGAAGGAAATTGTACAGCTTCACGGCGGCACTGTCTGGTTTGAAAGTGAACTCGGAAAAGGGAGTACCTTTGGTTTTTCGATCCCCCTCTCCGGCAGAAAAGAATAACTTCAAACTTGAATCAAAAAAAGTTCAGGGTCGGAATATCAGAACCGACCCGAATTCATCCCCTGATAGCTTTTCGGTACGTTATTCCATGACACCGGTGCATTTCCAGACCGGGTTCCTAAATCTATGAAATACTCGTTATTGTAGTAGTACCAGATTTCCACAACCGGATATGTACTATTTTTGTATTCATCATAGTCGACCTCTGATGAATCTGCAGGTATCAGTTCTGAACTGTCGTCATCATAGTAAGGTCCGTCAGTCGGGTCCAGAGGAAACCATTCCCCGTCCTCATAAACCTCTACCCAGGCGTGCCCGCCGCTAACGTCTCCGAAGTCAACCTGTCCTATGGCAACTCTCACCGTGCTCTCGTTGTATTCTCCCGAAGCTATCAGAAGGGAAGCTAGAGTATTTGCCTGTTCTTCACAATCGCTGGCAGGTTTACCATAAACAGGGTTGCTGGAATATGAAGGTGTATCTTCCAGGAATTCAGCAGGTGTGAGCCACTTTTCTTCCTCATCATTCAGAGTTTCATCTGATACCCAGGTCCAGGTGAGGGCTGCATCGTAAATCTCATATTTGTCATCGAGGTCATTTTCCTCGAGGTAAGATTCTACAGCTTCATCGTCCGGGGTAACATAAGTCTGGTAACTGGATGTGGATGTTATGTTCTCATACTGAAGTGACTGTTTTTCCATGAGTTTATCCAGTTCCTCCCTGTCAGGGATTCCCCTTCTTACAGGCACTCCCCTGGTGAGATCAGGGGCCATCTGTCCAGGGCTTTCCTTCCTGAAAACCGGAGGGATATTCTGCACCACAGGCTGCCTATTTTGCATCATGTTTACCTGCCTTGCAGGCAGACTGAGTTTCCAGTCCCAGTTTCCAGAACTATAGTCACCATTTTCAATGAAATTAATTAAATCGAAGACTCTGCTGTCCGAAATCCGGCTTCCAATAGGCGAACAGCAAGAAATGTTACCTTTTACAGTGTCCTCAGAAGTAACATCCCTGGAGATAGCCTCATAAATACTGGTTATGCAATCTGTTTTCTGGGAAATCTCAGAATTTCCTGCCTCCAGGTTTTCGCAGGCACAGACAGATGCTGTCATTAAAAAGACAGCCAGTAAAATTATACCAATTCCCTTCATTCTGTTACCTACCATCCTGTTTGATCTTATTTCAATTTAGGGTAATGTTTCCCTTTTCATTCTTACACAAAGTCCAAATTTCATACTTCAGATTCTAGATGCTTCTGGTTCAGCCCCTTAAAGGCTCCGAAGCTTCTTCATAATATTTATACAGCTCTCTCCCCCAATACAAAGCCCTGTCTCCCGTACAGGTAATTAGCTGGCCGTCCAGTCTGCCGTTATTCTGAGACAGTTCTATTGCCATAAACCGTTCCGTCACTACAAAAGCAGGAAGATTTACATCCCTGCTGCAAACAAATATTTTCGTGTTTTCAGCTCCCAGCAGTGTTTTCATTTCAACAGGGCAGTTCTTTAGCAGTCTTTCAGCTACTGGCTCTGTCACACATAAAGTGAGTTTCATTCCTTTTCTCGCAAATTCTGAATAAAGGGATGGGATTTCCGGGTGCATGCATGAGAAGAAAGCAAAAATCTCCTCTGAAATCCTTAAATTCTTCATAACCCTCTGCGGAATTTCGAATATATGGGCTTCATCAGGTTCAATCAGTTCAAACTGGTCCAGTTCTTCAAGTCTTCTCAGCAAAAAATCAGGTATAGGGTTAAGATCATGTTTTTTCCAGTAATCGATATTTCTCTCAAAGAAAGCCAGTAAGTCAATTAGCTCTTTCAGATTTTCGACAATTGGCACTGCCATATCTGATAACTTATATTCTCCCCTTTCCTCTTCCAGAAGTCCAGAGTCTAACAGTTTTTTTATCTGAATCTTTAATGATATGGGACTTATGTCAAGTAAAGCTGCTATCTCCTCAAAACTTCCCTGTTTCTTTTGTATAAGTAAGAGTATATCTCTCCTTTTTTCTGAGAGAACTCCCATGTCGATAAGATTCATTTTATCCCATTCTTCGCCTTTTTTTAGAAAAAATTAAGAAAGTATTGACACTTTTTTTCAAATTCTTTCAGGTTATTCGTACCTCAATGCGTCTACTGGCTTTAGTTTTGATGCCCTGTACGCCGGGACCACTCCTGAAGCCACACCGATTACGATTGCAAGGATAAGCCCGAAAGCCATAAGATCAGGTGCGAGATACAGGCCTGAACTGCTTCCTCCTCCCATCATGCTCATGCCAAGGTAAGGGAAGAGAGTTGAAACGAAAGCGCCCAGGATAACTCCCAGTATGCCTCCAACAAGCCCTACCATTGCAGAGTTAAAGAGGAAAATCATAAGTATATCCCTGTTTTTTGCTCCGATGGCTTTCATGGTGCCTATCTCCTTTGTCTTTTCGAGGACAGAAGTGAACATGGTATTTGCAATACCCACTGCCCCTACGATGAGAGACACAGCTGCAATAGCTCCGAGGAAGAGGGTCATCGAACTCGTCATCTCGGTAACGGATTCAGCCATAGATTTTGAGGCGCTGACAGAGAAGTCCTGGTCGTCTTCCCGGATAATTCCCCTTGAAATCATGAGCTTCTCCTCAATATCTTCCATCAGTTCGTCCACAAGGTCTTCACTCCTGGCTTTTACCGTGATTGTATCGTAGACATCTTCTTCTGCGTCGTCAATCAGGTTTACTGCCGCATCAATCGGCATGTAAATGCTTCTGTCACCCTGGCCTTCTTCGGTAAGGATACCAACAACCCTTACTGATTTTCCATTGATTGTTATTACCTGATTGATTCCAATCTCCTGGTCATAAGTTTCAGTAGCAACGCCGCTTCCTATAACTGCCACGTATTTATCTGACGGCTCAAGTAGCCTTCCTGACTGTGTTTCGAGTGTGGTCATGTACTGCCAGACCTGCGGGTCGACTCCTGTGATTGTCATAGTTGCATTTTGCCCTGCATAAATCACAGGTTCGCTGCCGGAAATCTGCCCTGCAATGTACTCTATACCGTCCAGGCCCTGAAGTGCGTCAATGTCATCATCGGTTAGTTCGACATCAGTTGTCGTACCTCCTGGCCCTCCGCCTCCAGGACCGGGCATGTTTGACGATGCTTTTGTATATCCCGGAGAGATGGTTATAAGAGTCAGGTCCATTTCAGCAAGCCTGCTCTGAACCTGCTCTTCCATAGCATCCCCGAGGGAGAGGATGCCTACAACAGACCCGATCCCTATAACTATCCCAATAATGGTCAGCCAGCTACGGAGCTTGCTGTGCACAAGCATGTTCAGGCCCATTTTCAGGTAGGTTGAATTTCTCATTTCGCATCCTTCCGTTTTCTACCGTTTATTTTTCAGTCTCACTGAGCTTTAAGGTCGGAGTTCTGTTCGTCAGGCTTCTTGTTCCCGGATTTTTTCTCTTTCATTAACTGTATCTTTTCCTGTATTTTTTTCCGGTAAACAAATGCTCCGCCTGCAAGGACTATTATTGCAATATATGGCAGGTACGAACTGATTCCACTGCGGTTTCCTGGTCCTCCTGTCGGTGTCGTCATAGATCCGCCGGTAATCTCAAGTTCTACTTCTTTATCAACGGTTATTCTTTCTCCTTTTGCATCCGTGTATTCAATCTGGACTTTCAGGGGTTTGTTTTCAACAGAAGCAGCAGTTAAGTTTCCACTTTCAGCAGCTTGTGCAGCACCCGGTGTTCCCTGACCACCTGGAGCTCCTTCTGAGCTACCTGAACTGCTTACGTCAAAGGAAGCAATTGTGTAATCTCCTTTCTCCAGATTTCCTACAATTTTTGAGGAACTTCCCGATACCTTGTAATTTTCCTGGTCCGGAATTGACACTTTCACTGAGTATGCGATATTGTTTCCCACGTTTGCAACTGAAAGCGAAATCTCTCCCTCATCACTTTCAGAGAACGATACATCGAAATCAGTTTCTCCGCCTACGAAAACTCCGGCTGTAGTATTGATAGTTTGCTCATTTGAGTCGTAGTCTTCAAGTTTGAGATTTATATCCAGAGTGTAAAGTCCAGGATCTGCATTTACATCTGCCATTACGGCGTAAGTAACATTTACTGATTCACCTGCATCGAGATATTTGATGTACTTTGTATTATCAGAGTAGACAGGGAGGATAACGCCTTCCGGGTCGGTCCAGGAAATAACCATGTTTTTCAGAGGTGACGTTCCGGTGTTTGTTACTATGAACTCAAGAGTCTCTTCTTTTGCAATGTCAATATTTGCTTTGTCAATGGTTACAATCTGGGCATATTCTTTGCCCCTCACATCAATAGTAACGGTTTTCTTAGTTGTGTAAGTGGTTGATGAAGATCCGGATCCGCTTTTATAGGTCGTAACGATATCCACATCATATGTACCTGCAGATGCATTGGAATCTGTCATGAGCTTGAATTTGAGGACTCCTCCTTCATCGTCGTCCTGCCTTGCATTCAGATAAGAAATGCTTTTTTTAAGGGATTGTCCTGAAATCTCGGTAAAAGGGTATTCAGGATTGACGGTTACAGTAATATCTTTTACATCCTTTGTACCCACGTTCTGGACACTGACAGTGAGTTCAACAGGTTCTCCGGGGCGAGCAGTGTCAGGGTTCTGGTTTGTCAGGTTAACCCGCAGATTTGAAGAGTTTATATTTCCGTTGGATGCGCCCAGTGCTGTTCCAGCTCCCAGGTATATGAATACTGAAAATAACAGCAAAGCTGTTAGTAAAGAAAATTTTCTCATTTTTATTCCTCAATTCAGATTAGGTTCGTTTTTCGTATCTGGTTCGTTTTTCTTGCGCTCTTCGATTTTTTCAATTTCTCCATCCCTGATGTATACAACTCTGGTTGCGTATTTCACCAGGTCAAGGTCATGGGTAACGATGATGATTGTTTTTCCTTCTCTTGCGTGAAGCCCGTCCAGAAATTCCAGGATATAGTCCCCGGTTTTTGTGTCCAGGTTTCCTGTAGGTTCGTCTGCCAGGATAATAGGCGGGTTTACAGCCAGAGAACGGGCTATTGCAACCCTCTGCCTCTGGCCTCCAGAGAGCTGGGAAGGAAGGTTCTGTTTTTTGTGCGAGAGCCCTACGATATCAAGCAGATATGCTGCTTTTTTCCGGGCTACCTGCCTGTCTTCCTCCTGAAATTCCATAGGCAGGAGAACATTTTCTTCCGTGCTCAGTGTGGGAAGAAGGTTGAAACTCTGGAAAATGAATCCTATCATCTGACCGCGGATGCGGGCAAGCTCGGATTCGTCAAGTTCCGATATGTCCTTTGAATTCAGGAAAACTGTTCCTTTTGATGGAATATCCAGGCAGCCCAGCAAATTCATAAGTGTACTTTTTCCGCTTCCGCTGGGACCCAGGACAATCAGAAACTCCCCTTCGTAGATTTCCAGGTTTATCCCTTTCAGAGCTGCAAACTCGGCCTCACCCATCTGGTATATTTTCCAGACATCGGTCAGTTTGATCAACGGATCCTTTTCATTCTGGGTGATTCTGTTTGTTCCTGAAACTTTGAAAGAACCATCTGCTGAGTTGATGTAAGGATTGTTGTTTAGACCCTCCCCAGGATCATTACCCCCGGATACATTATCTAATTCATCGTTGAAACTCGCCGCTTTTTCGAGCGAATTCATAATTTTTGTGGGATTCAGTTTCGTTTTAAATGTTTCTATTATTTCGCTAAGTGTCATGAATCGAATACCTCTAAAAGCCAGTCATATCTGGTGTAATTTTTCAGGCTGAACTGAATCTTTTCAGAGTAGCTTGAATTTGATTTTTTTCGTTCTTCTGCCCCCCCTATCATTTCTCACTACCATTTTATGCTAAGATCTGAAGCCCTTCCCCAGGGCGTCAGATTGGTGGCAACTTAGAACTTACTTTATTTGTTGTTTCTGTGATTGTAATACATAGTATGATATCTTTTGTTGTGGTCTAGTTGGACCTCATGATCTGGCCCAATTAGACTCGATGTGGTTTAATGAGGTCTTTGACAGGTCAATGAGGCACCTGCATGATGCTGGCGCCTCATCTTCTGGGGTGTAGGGTTTCTGTTTTGACTGCTCCTCTCCTTTGTTCCTGAACAGGTAACACCTGGGTGTTGTGAAGGGTTTCCAGTTTTCTGGTGGCGAGGTATCTTGCCAGGTGTTAGTCCTGTTTACTCCTCTCTGACTGAAACGCCTTTTAGACAGGCGCTCTGTCAGCTGACTGCTCAGGAGGGACTTGAGGCAGTCAACCCCATCATGGGCATTTAATAATAAAAGCATACTTAACTCAAAAAAGGAAATATATTCAATGAATTTAGCAATGAAGCTTTTCTAAGAGGATTTGGAACAATTTATTCTTTAAATCTCCTTTAATCAGTATTTGTGATCCATATAAAGTATTATTATCTGTCACGATTATTCGATTCCCTAATTGCGATTCGCCCGAGTTGCGATTCGCCCGAGTTGCGATTCGCCCGAGTTGCGATTCGGGAGCTCGCTGTCCTTTTCGCTGCGCTCAAGAGGACTAATTTTTGGTTTAGAATATTCGCTTTGCTACCTCAAGAGGACTAATTTTTGGTTAATTAATTGATTCAAAACTCTTGACCAGTGCAGCAGTAATAGATATACTGGTTCATTCTTTAACGTCCGGCGAAGGAGAGCGGTCTTGCAGATGAAATGAGAGAAAGGTCAGCAAGTAAAAACATGGGATAAATTTTAGATTTGGTGAAGCAAAGCGGAAGTAAACTCAATTACAGTCCTTTTATTGGAAGAGCCGCTAGAAGGCTGGCAGATCTATTATGATTTTGTAAGATCGGGAAAAGTATACCGGACATTTTTATTTTTACATGTTCATGATAGCCTCAAAAATTTATTATATGTGTTCGATTTTTCTAACCTGGTGGTTTTGAGAATAAAAAAGCCGAATATTATTTCATTAAGGTTTAGGGTCTATAAGAAACTTTTAAATCTTGATTAATGCTTTAATATAGCCTTGAATTTAAAAATAGATTGCTTTTCTCCTCCTTTTTTGTAAGTATATTTATCTCTTTTTCTGGCAATTAGGGGGTTGTACAGCGGTAAGCTGAGTTAACAGCGCAGCCGCAATTGATAGTATTAACTGAAGAATTAATTATAAAAATAGAATATAGATATTAAGGCTGATATAAATTTAAACGTTACAACGGAGTAACAGTATGAATCGAACAAAACTTAATTACGTCGTAGACCTCGCCTTCCTCATTCAGTTTGTGCTGGTAGGTTATTCAGGTATATTATTGCTGATTGACGGATATGGGGTGTCCCATTTCTGGAAGTTTATTCATGTGAAGATTGGGATTTTATCACTGGTCTTCTTTACTATCCACCTTGTACTGCACTGGGCCTGGTTAGTGTCAAATTCAAAGAAGTGTTTCGGTATAAATGAAAAAGTAAAGGCTGATGAGATCATCGAAGCAAAATATACCAACCTGGATTAAGGATGTAGAAAAAAAGGAATATCAGAGTTAGCGAAATATCAGAGTTAGCGAAATATCAGAGTTAGCGAAATATAAGATGGGAATTAAAACAAGTTAGGGATGTGGATTGAACTTTATCTTTCCTCATCCCGAATGATTATAACGTTTCCGCGTCCCCGCTTGAATTTTTCAATCAGCTCTCTTCTTTCAAGGTCTGCAATTCTTTCAAGGTCTGCAAGCATGAGGCTGACTTTTCCTTCAGAATACTTCAATTTGCTGCGGAGGTCTTTCTGCGTAATCCGTCCGCCCTGGCCCCGGATTATGTCCATAATTTCCTGAAGGTCTGATGGAAGGGGGAGATTCTTTTTAACTGCAGGGGTCTCTGTCTCGAGCATCTTTCCCGGCTCTGGCTCCGGTACAGGTTCTTTAAGGAGTGTTTCTTCAAGATCTGTCTCGTCGGGAGGCATTTCTTCAGCAAAGGCTTCCTTGTCTTCTATTTCTACATTGAAGCCTGAACCTTCTGGAAATTGAGTTTCTATGTGCTTTACCGGGATTTCCATTTCGGTTTTCTGCTCTACTTTTTTGGCGGGTTCTTTTGCTGATATTTCAGGCGCGCTCACAGGCACGGAAAGTCTTTCGGTTTCATATTCTGCCTTTTCTTCCAGAAGCCTGCTTTTTTCAAGTTTATTTGTTTCAGGATGATGCTTTTTCAGTCTCTTATTTTCGGGCGCCTTTTTTTCTGTAATTTTATGTTTCTGGAAAGCGTAGCCTCCAGCCAGAAGTAAAGACAACATAAGGGCTGCAATGAAGTAATAAATTGTTGAAGAAGTGGATACGCCATTAGTTCCACTGGTTTCAGTGGCACTTACATCAGCTATTGTGTCATTTTCTTCAGGATTTTCAGAAGTTTTTTCTCCTGATTCTGAACTCTCCATAAGTTCTGAATAAACGGGAACGAGCAGAAGATCAACATTATAGCTCCCATTCCCTTTAACTTCAATAGCCTTCTCGGCTGCTTTAATTAGGGTACTGTTTTCATAATAACTGGCTGTAATAAGATAATCTCCGGGTTCCAGTTCAAAAGAGTACAGGCCATATCTCGCCACCATGGACTGGGAAGGTGTGGAGTTTACTTCAACCAGAGCATTTTCCAGAGGTTCGAAGGTGTCCCAGCTGTACACTCCTCCATTAATCGTGGCTGTGTTGTTGTCTGCTATGGCAGGTACTGCAAGAAGTGCCAGAGCAGCAACGCAGATAATATAGACATTCAGATTCATTTCTATCAGGAAACCCGGTTACGGTTTGAGTTCACTATTTTTAAGATTTTATTCTTATATCTTTTCCATAACTTTACGAATTCTCTTTAATAAAGTAAATTCATCTCGATAAATTTTATTTTCCTCAATGAAATTTCTTTTATTCCTGCTTCCGGACCATGCATACCCACCGGGTGAATATTATCTCCCTTCTTTTCTGGTTCCTTATCTCCCTTCTTCTCTGGTTCCTGGATCATTCCCTGCTGATCAAATAACGAATCTGCTGCCCACTGCCCTTCTTTCTTCATTTCGTTGTTTTCAACGCTATAGGTTCCGTTTCCAAAGAAGGAAGCATATCCTTCTCCCTCTGCCTCAACAGTAATATTTTCACCATTAAGCATGATTGTCTTGCGAGGGCCGGAAACTTCCAGATCCGCAGACTGTATATGATATACAAAAATGTTATCCGGAATATCATGTCCTTCTTTAATTTCAAGTACATAATCCCCTTCGATTTTGATAATTGAGTCCGGGGACATTACTGCTATTTCACCATTTTCAAGGTGAAGCTTGAGATCAAAACTGCCCATCAGGGCAACTTTCCCTTCACCCGTTGCATTGAGCCGGGCTGTTTCGTTCAACTCTTCACTCCCGGGCATCACGAGCTTGAATTCGTCAAATATATCTTTAAGAACCAGGCTGGCCTGGACCATACTATTCTGTGACTGAATAAGATTATCCTTTATTGTGTTTTCGTCTTCGCCTGATGAAGATTCTGCAAGCTCAAGGTAATGTTTTGCATCTTCTACATAACCATTGTATTCTTCAGTCAGGGATTCAAGCCTGCTCACGTCCTTTCCCTGGTCCTTGAGGTACTGAATTCCTGGCTCAAGCCTTTCAGATATAGCTTCTGCTTTTTCGATGTTCTCGCCAAGCATGAACGCCGCATCCTGAAGAATGCGGGATGAATCCTGGACTTCAGGCAGACCTGAAGGTGCACCTTGAGGACCTGGCATCTCTTCTCCCTTAAGGAGTCCGGCGTAGGGATAAAATATGCTTCTGTAAAGGTCCCCTTGATGTTTATATGCAAAAGGATGTGCCTGTGACTCAACACAACCTGAAGTTGCGAGAACTCCTGCAAGTATTAGAATCAAGGACAAGATTTTTAAGGACAAGAATTTTATTTTCATACTGGTCTATGCCTTCTGTTAATAATCGCTGGACTATACATTGGTTTATTGTTTTTATATATTAAAATTTGGTTCAAGTCTGAGAATTTTACTCGAAAATGTATACTTTTATACATTTACATCCCGGTCTCACAATAGATTCCTGAAAACTCCGAAGCATTCTTCCCCTCCGGACTTTTCATATTGTGTTTCTGAGCATAGTTAATATGAGAGACATATCCGGACTTTTCTTCCCGGGCAAAAGGATAATCGTTTTTCCAACTGTTTCATATACCTTTATTTCTCTCCCTTTCCTGCTCCATTTTACCTGCCTTACCCTTATCAGCCCGACTTCCAGAAGAGAATCCAGGTTATATTTGAGGGTATTAAGGCGCACTCCAAGTTCATCTGCGATATCAGCTGCAGACATTGAATTTCTGTCAAGTAATTTGAGAATCCTGATCGAAGTCTCATTAGAAAGAATCCGGGCAATTTTTCGGGAGTCTTCGGAAATTTGCAGGATCAACAATTTTTCCTCCGGGTTTTCAGGCATTTTTTTATCTCTGGTATGTCTGAATTAAAGATAGCTTAATAATTTCTATACTCGCATTTAATCATATATGGTCAGAAATATCCCTGGCCGTCATTTGCAGGTCTACAGTACATATGGTCTCGATTATTTTTTCAGCCGGGTATTTCTAGCCGCATAACATGAAATAACACGGTGTGAAAGCGCATTTGAGGGTTTATTGGGTGAGATTGGGCTGGATGACGTACCATCAGGATATTCCTGACCGAAGATGCTGTATCTGGATATAAAGATAAAAGCATACTTACTCTCTTTTGAGGTATTTGGTTTAAAAATCACCCTTTAAGAGAGCTTATTTTCACATTTAATGCTTTATAATTCTTAAATATGAGGTTCCAGGAGTCTGGAA
>Ga0208825_1002236_pt1 | contig 13118 bp, 10 predicted proteins | sample AD_UKC113_MetaG_FD_184450 | JGI IMG/M metagenome (GOLD analysis project Ga0208825, IMG submission 184450) | Active sludge microbial communities of municipal wastewater-treating anaerobic digesters from Hong Kong - AD_UKC113_MetaG (SPAdes)... | ecosystem: Engineered > Bioreactor > Anaerobic >...
ACTTATAATATTAAAAACAACAGTAGTTACAATACAGAGTTGTATACCAATTGTTGGTGTAACTCCGATTCAACAACAGTTGAAGATAAAATTTATGATGGTTGGGATAACTCCAATAAAGGACTAGTTGACTACACGTTATATATGGATAACTGTATGACACCAATTTTTAAATCAGTTAAACTTGAAAATAGAGTGATATATTTTAAAACAGGAATCAGCATCTCTGAAAAATCAGGTCTATATATATACCCTAACCCAACTAGGGGTATTTTAATTATTCAAGGAGCTAATAATATTAGTAATGTTAAGATATATAGCTATTCTGGTATATTGCTAATAAATCAAAACTTTGATTACAATGAAAAAATTGAAATTAATTTAAGTGATTTAAATTCTGGAATATATTTTATTGAGCTTTATCAAGATGGAAAAACAAGAAAAGAAAAAATAATTAAGGTTAAATAATTTACTACGTCCAACAATGTGTATAGTACATAAGGGTTTCGGAGGTTTTCGAGCAGTGTGTCTAGTCCTGAAAAAGGTTTACAAAAAAGTAAAGAGAATTCAGGATTATGAAAACAAAGGTAAACAAATACACGGACGATTTTAAATTAATGGTTGTCCAGGATTATTTAAGTAGTGATGTAAGTCAGTCAGAGTTAAAAAAGAAATATAATTTTGGAGGGAATAAGAATATTTACAATTGGATGCGTAAATTTGGGGTTTCAAAACCAATTGAAGACCAAAATGTATTGTACCGAGTGATGGCAAAGGAGAAACAAAAGTCCGCTTTAGAACAAGAGCTTGAATTAAAAATCAGCAAGTTAGAGGAAGAATTAAAGCGAGAGCAATTACGCACGAAGTCATTAAATGTTATGATTGACATAGCCGAACGGGATCTAAAAGTAGATATAAGAAAAAAAACCTGGTAGGCGGGATTTATTAATCTCGCCTTATATACTATAAGGATTTATTAATTCGGATTATAAATCCGAATAACAAAAGAGCTGGGATTGCAAATCCCAGCGACCTATGCGAAGTTTTCAGCCATTAAGGGGCATATCTGGAAGGACGAGGGGTTTGGTATAAAATTGAAAATAATTTTCATAATTTATTATTTTTATTTAGTCTCTCCTTAATTTTATTCTATTTGATTAAATATCAATAAAATAGTTTCAAAAATAGTTGTATATAATTGCAGAAATTAGTAACTTTACAGTATAAAACACTGCAAAAAATGATAGGAAAATCACCGAAAAAAGAACAACGGGATTTATTTCGTCCCATGCTGGAAGACTTTATCGATATGAACCATGAATTGGTTTTGTTGGCAAACAAAATAGACTGGAGTTACTTTGAAAAGGAATTGGGTGTTTATTATTCTGACAACGGAGCACCGAGTGTTCCCATACGAATGATGGTAGGTTGCATGTTGCTCAAGCATTTGTACAATTTGGGAGATGAACGACTTCCGGAGTATTGGGTACGGGATGTTTACTTTCAATATTTTTGCGGATGTGTATTTTTTGAGCATGAATTTCCGTTTGATCCGAGCGATTTTGTGCATTTTCGCAAACGAATCGGAGAAGAGGGAATGGGAAAGATTTTTGCTTACAGTGTGGAGATACACGGGAAAGAAGTCGAGAAGAAATCAAAATTGGTATTATCGGATACCACCGTTCAGCAAAACAATACTACTTTTCCAACAGATGCCAAATTGTGCAAGAAAGTGATAGACAAATGCAATAAAACAGCAGAGGAGGAAGCAATTGACCAACGTCGTCGTTACACGAGAGAAAGTAAGCAATTACTGCGGGATACGTACAACGGGACTCATCCCAAACGTGCAAGGAAAGCGAAGAAGGCAAAGAAACGTCTCAAGACGATAGCAAATACTCAGATACGGGAATTGGAACGAAAGATGAGCGAAGAACAGAAAAGACGACACCAAAAGGAGCTGGAATTATACAAACGAGTAGTGAATCAAAAGAGAGAGGACAAGGATAAAGTTTATAGTATTCACAAGCCGTTTACTCATTGTATTTCCAAAGGGAAGCCACACAAGCCTTATGAGTTTGGCAACAAAGTTGGATTGATCTCAACAGGAAAGAAAGGAAAGAAAATTATAACCTCCATAAAAGCGTTTGCTGGAAATCCTTATGACGGACATACGATAGATCCTTTACTTGAACAAATGGAAAGAAACAAATTTAAGCTGCCGGAGGAATTGGTTTATGACAGAGGCGGACGAGGAAAGAAAGAGATACGGGGAGTAAAAATCATAACACCAGATAAACCCAAATCAAGTGATACGGTCTATCAAAAACGAGAGAAACGAAGGAAGTGCAGAGCAAGAGCAGGTATTGAACCAATTATCGGACATCTGAAAAAGGACTTCCGAATGGAACAGAATTATCTGATGGGTGAAGAAGGGATGCAAATCAATGCTTTTCTGGCTGCTTCAGCTTGGAATTTGAAGAAAATGATGGAAAAACTCAAGGAAGAGTTTTTTTGTTTCATTTTTCGATTACTCTTTCGACAAAAATTTTATAACCTTGCTGCTTAAAAACAGACTTTTTAAGGATTGACTAAATAAATAAACAAACAAAATTATAATTTTGTAGAGATGACCTCGAAGCGAGGATTTGCAATCCGAAGCAATGTTATTGATTGGATTTGGAATCCCCATTCTGTTATTGCTTTTTTTCGAAAATGGGTAAATCCATTAAACAAAATCGGTTACATCTCATAACCCTCCCCACACGATGAAATCGTGCGGCAGCTAATGTGATAATTTCGCCCCTACAGGGCTTCCATGTTTGAGGTTTTATTGTTCTACCAAAATTTAGCTCCTACGGAGCTTGCTTTTTATGCGATTCAAAATAACGTTTACAACGTTGAAATAAAATCCCGCAGGCATCAATGTATGAAAGAAATAAATAAATAAACAAACAAAATTATAATTTTGTAGAGATGACCTTTTGTTTATGGAGGTTATTCAGATTGAGCCTTTCGGTTTTGATGTTTACCAAAATTTCGCCCCTACCGAACTCGATTGTTTAGCTGCGTTGGAGCAATCTTGGGTTAGTATTTTTCGTTGCAAGAAATTGAAACGAGAAATCGACCTGTAATTTTCAGAAATTCACTGCCTTGAAACTCATATCCAGACTTTTTACGGAATGAGTAAGCGCTCCAACCGAAATAAAATCAACGCCACATTCGGCATATTGACGAAGTGTGTCAAAAGTGATGCCGCCGGAAGATTCGATTTCATAGCGGCCTCCGATTATTTCGACGGCTTTTTTGGTATTTTCAATATTGAAATTGTCGAGCATGATTCGATCCACACCGCCAATTGCCATCACCTGTTCAATTTCGTCAAAATTGCGTACCTCAATTTCAATTTTTAGATTTTTTCCCTTGTTTTTCAAATATTCTTTGGTACGTAAAATGGCTTCTTTGATTCCACCGGAAAAATCTATGTGATTGTCTTTCAGTAAAATCATATCGTACAAACCAAAACGGTGATTGACGCCGCCGCCAATTCTTACAGCTTCTTTTTCGAGAAATCGAAGTCCGGGAGTCGTTTTTCGGGTATCGAGAACACGGGTTTTGGTTCCTTCCAAAGCTTTGACATACTGTCTGGTACGCGTTGCAATGCCGCTCATGCGCTGCATGACGTTCAGCATCAGGCGTTCGGTTTGCAGCAAAGACTGAATTTTTCCTTCCACATTGAAAGCAATATCGCCGATTTTAACTTCTGTTCCATCAGTAATAAATACATTCATTTTCAACGTTGGATCGAAAGTCTTAAAAATTTCTCGTGCCACTTCCACGCCGGCAATTACACCGTTTTCTTTGATGATCAGTTGAGATTTTCCCAGCGCCGTTTCGGGAATACATGCCAGCGTAGTGTGATCACCTTCTCCTATATCTTCAGCAAACCATAAGGGAATCAGTTGTTTGTAATCTTCATTCATTTGATGCTTCTATTCTGAGTTGTAAAACAATAGTTTTGTTATCCGATTTGCGGGTTAGTATATAAACCCTGAAATTTTCGGTAGCTGTGGAAAGAATACCGATAATAAAACTCGAATTATCCCTGTTTCCCTGATGGATGACTTTGAAGTCGGAAACTTTGAAACGATGGAAAAAATCATTGAGAATGCTTACAGCTTGTTGGCGGCTGTAAATATCATTTTTGTTTTCGATAAAGAGCTCGACATTATCATTCAGATAAGCCGACAAACGATTGGCATCCCCATTGCTCAATGCCGATACAATTTCGTTTGGAATACTCGAAGTTTGTGCTTGCACAGAATGCTGAATGCTGATGAACATCAGCAGTGAAATCATCGATAGCCATTTAAAATTCGCAATTCTTTTTTTTGTGATCATTTTTCTTTGGTTTTTAAGTGGAAATTCCTTAAAAAAGTCTCATATTTGCAGCAGAAAATTTGTGTAACATGGCTTGAAAAATTAATTGGACAAAATTATCAAATATTTTTTGCAAAATTACATTTTTTTCAGCGTTTCGTGTTTTTTCTGCTTTTTCTTGATTTAGATTGCTCTTGACCGGTAAAACTTTTTATATGAAACCCACATGTATTGCATACACAAACACGAATAAATATAATATTCAGACATGTGGGTTCCATCAGACCTTTAAAAAATAAATTATATTCTGATGAAATTTGTTCTGATTAATATTGGAAAAACTCTTGATATTCACCTTTCTTCACTGCAAGAACAATACCAAAATCGATTAAAACATTATTTGAATTTTGAAGTGATAAATATTCCCGAATTAAAAAACACAAAAAATTTGTCTTCTTCCGAACAGGCGGCCAAAGAATCGGAATTGATTCTAAAAAAGCTCGAAATCGGCGATGACGTGATTTTGTTGGATGAGAGAGGCACGGAATTTTCTTCCGTAGAATTTGCAGATTTTTTATCAAAAAAGATGCATTCTTCCAATAAGCGCATAGTTTTTGTTACTGGAGGAGCTTATGGCTTTTCTGAAGAGTTGTATCGCAGAGCAAACAATATGGTTTCGCTTTCACGAATGACTTTTTCGCATCAAATGGTAAGACTTATTTTTGTGGAGCAACTCTACAGAGCCATGACTATTTTAAAGGGTGAACCCTATCATCATGCTTGAAATGAAAAAAGGACAAATGATTTCTTGAGAGAAAAAAATTTTTTATGAGGCAAAGCGGTAAAATATCGTTTTTTGGATTTCTGCTTGTTTTTGTGTTGGCAGGATGTTTTTGCGAATATTTCTATCAAACTTCGCCTCAGCGTGTCGTACATTTCAACCAGTTTCAAAGTAAGCTGATAAGCAAGGAATTGACTGCTTCGCGTACTTTAAAACAAATGGACAAGCTGCTTGATAATCATTCGGTTAACGAACTGATTAATTTTTCTTTTCCCGACGATGATATTTCTTTTTATGTTTATCGGGGCAATGAGCTGATTTTTTGGTCGGATCATCATTTGGACGTCAGCAATATTTCATTGAACGACAGCGTTGAGCTTCATTTTGTTCAGTTGCCCAATGCATATTGTGTGAGCAAAACGCTTTCTGCCGATTCGTTGAAATTGTTGGCATTGATTAAGATAAAGAATAATTTTCCTTACGAAAACGATCAACTGATCAATGATTTTGCCAAAGGTTTCAATTTAAACAAAAACGTCGGAATTGTCGGAGGTTCAAATTTGGATAAGTATGCAGTTTTCAGTTCACACGGCGATTATTTGTTTTCACTCTCCGAACCTACAGTGCCCGTGTATGATGAACGTTGGGCTTTGGCTGGCTTAATTTCTTTTCTTTTGTTTTTCTTGATGTTTTTTGTGTGGTATGCAAGAGGATTTTCTTTTTCGCGCACCAAACCGTTGCAATGGAAAGATTTTTGTGGTTATGTTTTGATTACCGGTGCGTTGTTGGCAGTGATGCTGTATTTTAATTTTCCTTCGGTTTTACTTGCCAACAAGCTTTTTGCGCCTTATCTGTATGCCGTTCCGCCACTTTTAAATTCTACGGTACATTTGACCTTGCTTACTGTTTACATTTTTTCTACGGTTTTTTTGTTTTATCGCCATGTTCAGTTGGGAAATAGCGTTTCTTTTTTGAAAAGTTTCGGATTGCTGCTAATGTTGCCTTTGTATTTTTTGTTGTTTTATTATGTTTTACGAGGAGTAGTTTATCATTCCGGGCCGCAAATACTTATTCTCAGCTTTAAAAATTTTTCCATATTTACCGTGTGGATGCATATTTTAATGCTTCTGTGGGGAATTGGATTTGCCTTGTTGTTTTTCAAAATTCATACTTTTCTGACCAGACATTATTATATAAAAATTGCCTTTGCAATCGATGCGATTTTTTCTTGTCTCTTAGCGATGGCGGCTTTCAAGGTTTTTCCCGAAATGTGGAAGCTTTCATTTTTGTCTTATTTATTTCTCTGGATACCCTTGTATGGCTTTTATATTGTAAATTTTTCCAGAAAAAGAAATGTCAAACTCATAATTTATGTTTTGTTCTTTTCGATATTTTTTATTGGAAATGTTGTGGTTCTATCCAACGAAAAGAAATTTAACAAGTACAGAATTGCGGCCGAGAATCTTTCACTGAATGGTACCATTGAAAACGACCAAATGACAGAAATTCTGATGGAAGAATTGGATGCCCAGTTAAGTCGCGACCGCTTTGTTAATCAGTTGATGAGAAATTCCGATTCGGTGGAGGCCATAACTGATTATTTGAACAATAATTACTTGCGTGGTTTTTGGAACCGTTTTGAAATGCGCATGAATAAAGCACCTAAAAATTCAGATTTATTCAATGAATATCAGCTGTTTTTACAGGAGAAAGGAATAAAAATCAAACAGACCCATTTCTACAACATTATACCGAACGAAAAGAATATTTCATATCTGGGAGTTTTTTCTGTCCTTGCGGCCGGTAGTGATTCTACTTGTTACTTTATGGAATTTTATCCCCGTCAGAATTTCAGAAGCTACAGCTTTCCCAATCTGCTGATTTCTTCTCCGCCTTCCATTTTATCGCAGTTGAATGTTTCGCTTGCCAGGTACGATCATCGAAAGTTGGTGTATAGAAATGGAAATTTTGTTTACCCCGATGTTTCCAATTGGATTCCGTTCGAGAATTCCAATTATTTTGTAGTTCATTTTGCCGATCGACGTCATTATGTTTATGCCCCCGATCGCAATACTTATCTGGTTCTGACAGAGAATGTTCAATATGGAACAGGCGCTTATTTGTTGTATTTTTGTTATGCTTTTCTGGCTTTTTTTGCTTTGTGCTGGTTACTTCAGCAGGTTTATGATTTTTTCGGCAAAGGACGGAAATTTACTTTAAGTTTTATCAACCGTTTCCAAATTTCATTCATTGCTCTTTTGATTTTGAGTTTCATCGGAATTTTTTATTTTTCGGTTGACTATATTCGCAACAATTACGAGAAAGAACAGATTCAAAATCTGGAGAACAAAAAAATTTACATTCAGAAGGCGCTTCAAAATTTGTATTATTGGAACAAAGATTTGTCCGATAAAAATACCCAGACATTAAATTTGGATTTGCAGGATCTTTCCTATACTTTCCACACTGATGTGCATGTTTACAACAACGATGGAATTTTGGTGGGCAGTTCACAGCCTTTGATTTTCTCAAAAAAATTGATCAGCAATCGTATTGCGCCAAAACCGTATTTTACTGAAGATGCCAATATCAATCAGTATGAAAACATAGGCCATTTGAATTATTTGACGGCTTATACCGATTTTTTCAACGGCGATTATCTGCAAATCGGATACATAGCCGTTCCTCAGTTCTTCAGTCAGGATGAAATTCAGAATGAAATTGAAAGTTTTATTTCGGTAATTGTTCACATATATTTTGTTATCATTTTATTGGTTATTATACTGACCTTGCTTATCGGCAATCAGATTTCCGCTCCACTGATGATGCTGGAGAAAAAACTCAAAGAAATACGTTTGGGAAGAAGAAACGAAAAAATCGATTATCGTTACGATGACGAAATAGGCCAATTGGTTGCTCAATATAACCGGACAGTGGACGAGTTGGAAGAGAGTGCTCGCCTGTTGGCACGTTCCGAAAGGGAATCGGCATGGAAATCGATGGCACGGCAGGTGGCTCACGAAATCAACAATCCGCTTACTCCCATGAAACTTACTATTCAGCAATTGAGCAGAACAAAAAAAATGGATAAGGAAAAATTCAACGAGTATTTTGATAAGGCTTCTCAAATGTTGGTGGAACAGATTGACAACCTTTCGCAAATTGCCCGTGCATTTTCCGATTTTGCCCGTATGCCGGAAGCAAAATTTGAAAGGGTAGAGTTGGGAGAGCTTCTGAAGTCGGAAGTGGAGTTTTTCAAACATAATTATGAAAAAGTCGATATTTCTTTTGAAGGTTCTAAAGAACCGATTTACACTTTTGCCGACCCAAAACAATTAATACAGGTTTTCAATAATCTGATTAAGAATGCCATACAATCCATTCCCGAAAATAGACAAGGAAAAATAGAGGTGAAAATTTCAATTTCTCATCATCAAATCGAAATCCGAATTAGCGACAATGGAGCCGGGATACCTGAAGATATCAGAGACAAATTGTTCATTCCGAATTTTACTACCAAATCTACAGGAATGGGGCTGGGACTTGCAATTTCTAAAAATATTATTGAAGTTACGGGTGGAAATATTTCTTTTTCCACGCAAATAGATAAAGGAACAACTTTTATTGTTACTCTTCCGAAAGCTTGAAAAATTTTAATTGTCCGAATATTTTTTCAATCATTTGTTTATCGGGATTTTTTTTCATTAAATTTGCAGCGATATTTTCCTTAAATTTAACAGCTAAAAAAATAATTTATGGCAACTGCTTCAGGCAAACCTGCCCGTTTGCTTTCACTTGATGTATTACGCGGCATCACCATCGCCGGAATGATTTTGGTCAATAATCCCGGTAATTGGGGAAGTGTATATGCACCTTTGCGTCATGCTGAATGGAACGGGTTGACTCCAACCGATTTGGTTTTTCCCTTCTTTATGTTTATCATGGGAGTTTCCATGTATTTATCCTATAAAAAATTCGATTTTAAATTTTCCAATCGTACTTTTCTGAAATTGTTCAGAAGGTCTTTGCTCCTTTTTCTGATCGGAGTGGCTATTGGCTGGCTTGGACTCTTCTGTGGCGGATTGCGCGAATTTCAAGGAACGGATTTGTCGTTAGGCGAAAGAATCTGGCAAGCAGCCACCAATTTTGAAAATGTTCGTATTTTGGGCGTTTTGCAGCGATTGGCTTTGGTATCTTTCTTTGGTACACTGATAATTCTGCTGGTTCCCCACAAACATATTCCCTGGTTGACGGGAGCGATATTGCTAATTTACTGGATATTGATAGGAGCTACCGGAAGTTATGCTGCCAGCGAAGACAGTATTATAGCCATTGTGGACAGGGCAATACTGGGCGCTTCGCACATGTACACGCAAACTTTGCCTGATGGAAGAGTTATTCCGTTTGATCCGGAAGGAATTTTGAGTACTTTGCCCAGCATTGCACATGTGTTGTTGGGCTTTTGGGCGGGGAAACTGATTTCCGAATCAAAATCCAAAGAGGAACAAATTCAAAAACTGGCTATTTTTGGAACCATACTTTTCTTTGCCGGCTTTTTACTCAATTATGGTTTTCCCATCAACAAGAAAATTTGGTCTTCAAGTTTTGTCTTGGTTACTTGTGGCTTGGCTTCTTTGCTTTTTGCGCTGCTGATTTGGATTATCGACGTAAACAACAAAAAGAAATGGAGCGTATTTTTTGAATCTTTCGGTGTCAATCCATTGTTTATTTATGTATTGGCGGATGTTTTAAGCATTTTGTTGAGTAATATAGTTTTCAAATATTCGGGCGATTGGGTTTCCATTCAGAGTTTCGTGTATGCGCAATGGCTTGCTCCCGTTTTTGGCAATTATCTGGGTTCACTTGTTTTTGCGTTGTGTTTTGTTTTCATTAATTGGATCATTGCACATATCCTTTACAAAAAGAAAATTTACATCAAACTTTAGTTTTTTGGTTTTTATTGTCGAGCGAAAAGACAAGAATGTGGTTTTTGTGAATGAAAAAGCAAAAGCTACATTCTTTTTAATTCTTCAAGTGCCATATTTTCTTTTCGAGTCATTTCTGCTTTCATTTCGGGAGTAGTGTCATCTTGTCCGCAAAGATGAAGAATACCGTGAATGATGACTCTGTGGAGCTCTTCTTCAAAGTCCACACTGAAATCTTCGGCATTGCTTTTCACAGTTTCCAAACTTATGAAAATGTCACCCGAAATTGTGGTATCCGTACTGTCGTCGAAAGTGATGATATCGGTATAATAGTCATGTTGCAAATATTGTCGGTTGATTTCGAGTATGTGTTCGTTGTTACAAAATATATAGGCAATTTCTCCAACTTTTTTTTCGTAATTGTTGGCTGTTTGTTTTATCCATCGGTTGATTTTTTGTTTTTTCAGGGCCGGCATCGGAATGTTTTCTGTAAAGTATTGAATCATGACTAAATGAAATATAAATAGGTTTTCACATAAAAGAAATTTATGAAATTTTCAGACAAATATACTTGATTTTGCTGAAGAATGTGTTGGCGGAACTTTAGTTTTTTCTTTTTGCATTTTTTCCAAAAAAAATATCCTTTTGTTCTTTTCCATAGTGGGAGGAACAAAAGGATAAAATTAATTGAGCAAACAAAGAATAAAAAGTTTTTTCAGCGTATTTGAAAATTAAAAAAATTATTGAAGTTTGTTGAGTGCCTGCTGAATTCTTTCAAAAGCTTTTTTCAGATTATCTTCGGATGTTGCATAGGAAAAGCGAATACATTGCGGAGCACCAAAGGCTACACCGCCAACCGATGCAACATGAGCTGTTTCGAGTAAAAACATGGCAAGGTCGGCAGAATTTTCAATAACCTTTCCGTTGAAAGATTTTCCAAGATAGGCACTGCAATCGGGAAAAACATAGAAAGCACCTTGTGGAACGCTCACTTTCAACCCGGGTATTTGGCGAACCAGTTCTACCACCAAATTTCTACGTCGTTCAAAGGCAGCACGCATGGTTTCCACGCAGGATTGATCTCCGGTATAGGCGGCTTCGGCGGCTTTTTGAGCAACGGAACAAGCTCCGGAAGTATATTGTCCCTGCAATGTTCCGCAAGCAGAAGCAATCCATTTCGGAGCGGCTATCCAACCTATTCTCCAGCCTGTCATTGCGTATCCTTTGGAAACGCCGTTTATAACTATCACTCTGTCTCGAATTTCTTCAAATTGGGCAATACTTTCGTGTTTTCCTACATAATTGATGTGCTCATAAATTTCATCAGAGAGAATGAGTATTTGTGGGTGTTTTGCCAATACTTGAGCCAATCCCTGCAATTCTTCTTTGGTGTAAACGCTGCCTGTAGGATTGGAAGGAGAACAAAGAATTAGGGCTTTGGTTTTTTCCGTAATGGCTTTTTCCAATTGTTCAGGAGAAATTTTAAAATCATGTTCAATGTCGGAGTAGATAAAAATGGATTTACCTTCACCCAACTTAACCATTTCGGGATAACTTACCCAATATGGAGCCGGAATAATCACTTCATCATCCTTGTTCAAAATTGTCAACAGTACATTACAAATGGCTTGTTTTGCTCCGTTGGAACAAACAATCTGATCGGGGGTAAATTCCAAGTTGTTTTCATTTTTGAGTTTTGAGCAAATAGCTTTTCTCAATTCGAGAAACCCCGGTACAGGCGAATAAAAAGAGTAATTGTTGTCAACTGCTTGTTTTGCAGCAGCTTTAATGTGATCTGGAGTGTTAAAATCCGGTTCTCCAACGCTGAGGTTGATAACGTCAAATCCCTGAGCCTTCAGTTCGTTACTTTTTTGCGACATGGCAAGCGTTTCCGAAGGTGATAAGGCTGCCAAACGTTCTGATACTTTAAACATATTTTTTTCTAATTTTTTGTAGTGATTTCGATGCAAAAATAATCAAAAAAATACAATTTGTTCAATTTTTCGGGCAAATTGTTGATTAAATTTTTCTTTGATTTTTATAGGGACATAATTGATTGTTTTGCAACATAATAAAAACGATCAGTTTGTTGGATCAAATATCTCGTTACTTTGAATTTGAATTGTTTAACTCCCCATCAGCAAAATATTCGTGAATACACAATCTACTTTTTTAACAACGCCATACTATTAAATTTTCAAAGTAAACAAATCAAGTTGAAAAATAGATTTGTTATTTAACATTATTTATATTTTTAGCTGTATCAAAATAGAGATTTTATTGTACATTTGCCATTACAATTATGTGCACGCACACACATACTTTTAGTATTTAGTTAATTTATTTATTACCACTGTTTTATATGTATTATCTACAACTTAATCAAGTACAATTGTTAGCCTGTATTTCAAGATAACAAAAATTTTTTTTAAGATAGTTATGTGTGTACGTACACATAAATCAATAAAAACAACAAATCATTCATTATTATTATTTTATAAAGTTTGAATAAATATTCGTCTAATAAGGAATTTGAAAAAGAAGTTTCAAAAATAAATAATTAATTTTCTTAATATTATTGTAATTAAATCTAATTTTATGAGAACACAAAAGCAATTTTTTTCTGCTTTGATTTTCATTCTATGTGCTTTTTTGACACCAGTCAAGGCTGCCAATGAAATGAACAGTTCAGCGCAGCAGAATGAAAGAGTAATCAAAGGAAATGTTAAGTCTCAGGACGGTGAACCTATTATTGGTGCCACAGTTAGAGTTGAAGGTTTAAAATCGGCCGGAACGGTAACGAACGTTAAAGGAGATTTTACTATTACTGTACCAGAAAATGCTTCAAGGTTACAATTTTCTTATGTTGGGATGAAACCTTTAACTGTAGAAATTCAAAATCGAAGTGTGATTAATGTTGTAATGACCGAAGAATCGATAAGCTTGAATGAAGTTGTTGCCATTGGATATGGTACAGTGAAAAGAAAGGATATTACCGGCTCTGTAGCTTCGGTTAGTTCAGATGCAATAAT
>Ga0208825_1002248_pt1 | contig 13079 bp, 29 predicted proteins | sample AD_UKC113_MetaG_FD_184450 | JGI IMG/M metagenome (GOLD analysis project Ga0208825, IMG submission 184450) | Active sludge microbial communities of municipal wastewater-treating anaerobic digesters from Hong Kong - AD_UKC113_MetaG (SPAdes)... | ecosystem: Engineered > Bioreactor > Anaerobic >...
CTTTTTCTGTTTGTTTCGCACAAAAAGATTCTTCTTTCATCCCGAAAGATTCGACTGAGTTTATGTCAATAGCAGACATACAGCAGTTAATGACTGTAGTTGAAAAAAGTCCTGAGTTTGATAAGGTAGGTTACATACAGGTAAATAAAGCATTAAACTATCTTATTCAGATAGCGATTCAAAGAAAAAACTTACCAAATAAAGGAAAGAAAAAATGAAAACCTTTTTAACTATATTATTCCTTTGGTTTTTATCTGCTAATGCAGCGACTTATTATGTATCTACTACCGGGAGTGATGGTGCTGCAGGTGGATCTTCTACTCCGTGGCTTACGCTTGCGCATGCTGAAGCAGTTGCAGTTGCGGGAGATATTGTAAATATTAATAACGGTTCTTACGCTGGATTTACAGCTTCCCATTCTGGAAGCAGCGGTAATGTAATAACGTTTCAAGCCGTTAATCCTGGAGCTGTTTCATTAACAAGTACACTTACAATAAGTGGGAATTACAGAACATTTAATGATTTAAACTTCAATAATATTTCTGATAGGGCAATTTATATTAATGGTGCGAATAATATTGTTAATAGGCCAACTATAAACATAAATTTCACTACGGGTTACGGGATTATTTTGGGGGCTGATGCCAATACAGGAGGGAGCTCAGCCGATAACAACATTGTTGACGGAGCTAGGATTATAGGCTCAGCAACTGGGACAATACACGGAGTTATTTACGGCGGCGGTGGTGATGGTAACCAGTTCAGGAATAGTTATGTTTCTAATACTTACTATGGGTTTGTAGATAAGTCAGAATTAAATACAAAGGTTTACAATAACGTATTTAATATGACTGCTTCAGGTTTAAATTGTGGTATATATAGTAAGGGTGCAACAGGGGGAAATTATTTTAATAATGACATAAGAGCAATAGGGAGCGGGCATTGTATTATTTTAAATCAGACCGATGCCCCAGAATTAACAGCTTCAACAGGTGGTGTAATTAAGAATAATATTTTTATAAAGAACAGCACTGATGCCACTATATTCGATGCTTATCCATCAGGCAATACCTATACATCAGATTATAACCTGTTCAATTATTCAGCAGGAGTTGTTGTTATTAAACAAGGTGTGGCTAATTACTCATCCTTAGCCACGTGGGTATCAGCAAGCGGACAAGATGCGCATTCCGTCGCAGCAACACCTGTATTTACAAACGCTTCAGGAACTTTTAACCAGATAACAGATTACAAGCCTACAAGTGGCTCACCAGTAGTTAATGCAGGTGTAACTATTTCAGGACGTACTACTGATGCTGCGGGGCTTGCAATGAACGGAACACCGGATATAGGTGCTTATGAATACCAGGCAGTAACAGGTAGTATTTATTACGTCAGCACAACCGGTAACGATGCCAACCCTGGGACAATAGGAAGTCCGTGGGCAGTAACTAAACTGAGTACTGTTACATTGGCGCCAGGTGATATAGTTTATATAAGAGCAGGTACTTATACAATGGGTAGCGGAAATTCACCTCAATATAATGTTCTCTTAAACGGGAAGAACGGTAACGCAGGAAACCCGATAACGATTGCCGCTTATCCCGGTGACTTTGGTTCCGGTGGACGGGTTGTTTTTGATATGAGCGGATTCGCTTATACCTCAAATCACTTTGGGGTTTATATTCAAAATAGTTCTTACCTGACGATAAAAGGAATCAGGGTAACTAATATACCGCAAAGGCAGGCAGGACAGGTTTGCGTCGGTTGGTGGGTAAACGGTAATGCAGGTGGTAATATCACTTTAGAAAACTGCGAGGCTGACCACATAGGTAACACAGGCTTCAGGCTTGATAATACAAACAACGCTACATTTTTAAACTGTGACGCTCATCATATAGATAATCCTTATGATCCTGGTGTACAGCAGCATGGTGGATCAGACGGGTTTGGCCGTTACGATCCATCAAATACTTCAGATAACACTTTGTATAAAAACTGTAGGGCCTGGTTCTGTTCTGATGACGCATGGGATTGTTTTGGTTCGCCAGGTACTATAACTTATGATGGTGATTGGGCTTTTTGGAGCGGTTATGTGCAAGATGTTTTCCCTCTTTCTCATTCTTCAGGTGGCGTTAATTGGGGCGATGGAAACGGAATTAAATTAGGTAGCGGAACCACGCCTCAGGATTTTGCAAACACAAAGAGAATCATAAGAAGATGCTTTGCTTTTCAGAATTACAAAGCTGGTTTTGATCAGAACGAAGCTAAAATTAAGATGGAGTTTTACAATAACACTTCATATCAAAACGGCTACGGGTATCAGTTTTATCCTACAGGTGGAGCGGCTCCTATGACAGCCCGTAATAATATAGCATATCTCAATACAACGAATCAAAACTTTATTACAGCAAATACAACACAATCAAATAACTCTTGGAACACAGGTTTTACTCCTTCAGGTAGTGATTTTGCAAGTACAAGTAATACTGGCGTAGATGGAGCCAGACAAGCAGATGGTTCTCTTCCCTCTTTAACATTCATGAATCTTGCCTCAAGTTCTCAATATATCGACGCTGGAGTTATAGTACCAGCAGTAATTTATAATGGTTCGGCTCCAGATATCGGGGCTTTTGAATCGGGTTCTGTAGCTGTAAATAATCCTCCTACACCGAATGCAGGGCCTGACCAAACTATACAGTTGCCGATAACAGCAGTTACGCTAACCGCAACCGTTGTAGCAGATACAACTATAAGTTCTTATCTGTGGGAGTTGACAGGATTTTCACCTCTGCCTGGAAATATTAACGGACCTACTGATACAATAGTTACTCCATCGGCTATAGGAACAGATATTATAGGGCTTTCTTCAGGCAGCTATACATTCAGGATTACTGTAACGGATGCTAATAGTTTAACAGGTTATTCAACTATAATAGTTACCGTTCTTGACCCTGATAATCCTGCTGAAACGCCATCAAGAAACATAAAGATTCACGGTATAAAACGAACTTCTTAAAACCAATATATATGCGATTATTATTTATTTTACTATTATTCTCAGGGGTTTTAAAGGCCCAGGTAACAACTACCTTAGACGGTAGCAGATCAAGCGATACAGACGGAACAGTAACAAGTTATTTGTGGTCACAGGTAAGCGGTCCGGCTACAGCTACATTCAGCAGCTTTACAGCAGTAAAACCTACAGTTACATTTACTGTAGCCGGTGATTATGTTTTCCTGATAACTGTAGCTGATAACCAGGGCGCTAAATCTGTTGATGACGAAACGGTAACGGCTAATCCAGCTGCTGGTGCCCGTGTAAAGATAACAGTTAAGCCAGCGAACGTAAGGCCAAAAGCAGATGCAGGCCCTGATCAGGTAATACAATTAGCTTTTTTAAATAGAAACAATGGCAAAGTGGTTAGTAATTTGTCTCGTATTAGTGTCCTGCAATAGAAGTGTAACAACAACTATTGACGGTTCTCGATCTACTAATTACAATACATCTTCATGGCGTATTGTAAAAGGAACAGGAAATATATTAAACAGTACTGTTATTAAAACACAGGTAAAATTTAACAGTAAGGGGGAAAGAATTATAGAGCTAATTGTAAGAGATCAGGCCGGTAATATCAGTAAGGATAGTTTGATTATTAAGGTGAACTAAGTATAAATACTTACACATAACTGTTATATAAATAAAGTATTTTTATATGAGTGAAATTAAAGTGGATAGCATACTGGATAGCAGCTCTTATGCTAGCAATGATGTTCGCAACATTGGGGTATAGAGCCGGGCCGCGTATTGAAAGAAAAAAACAAGTTCTTATTGATAGTATTGTAAGAGATTCTTTAACGATAAAAATTTATTTGAATGAGCAATGAACTTCTTAAAAAACTGAAATCAGCTTATAAAAAAGCTAGCTCAGAAGAAAAAGAATATATTAAGCAATGGATCATGTGGCTTGAAACATGGGTTAAAGGAGACGGGCCGCAAACACAGGATGAAGGAGGATCAACTCCGCCGCCTCCGCCGCCACATAAATGATAAGGATTCTAACATACCCGGCAAGAGTATTTATAGCCTGGCTCTGTAAACTGATGCGGTTTATAGATAGGCATCTTATTTTTATATCTATACTAATATACGTTTCATTGCACTCTTTTTTTTCTATATGCGATCACTGCTTAGTGGATAGCCATTACTGGACACCTTACTACCTAGTAGATGGGTTGGCTGGAGGAGGCGTATTTCTTTGGATTTTAGCTTACCAGTACTGCAGGTTAAAGAAGTCAAAGTATAAAGTATCTGCCTTTGCTACTATGACTTTTGCTGTATTTATGTTAGTATGGAATATAATTATTCCGGCTCTTGGCTTTAACCGGTCAGATACGAAATGGAGTTTTTTATTAACCCTATGGCTTATACCTGTAATCTATTACACCCTATTCATACCGGATGGATGGCTGACAAAATTTATCGATAACCATTTAAAGCGTATCGGATTATGAACTCGGAATTGAATGATGGAATAAATCTTCATCCAAAGGCTGAGATAAAAGGGGTAACAATACCAACTGCTATAGCTTTTGCAATAGCCATCGCTACTGTAATAATAACATATAGTAATGTAAGAAATGCAGTAGAGTTAAATCAAAGTATAATGAATGAATTAAAGGCAACCATTAAAGATCAGCAAACTGCTACCGATCTTCAGATACGGCAGATACAGATACAGCAGAGAGAGCAGGATCAAAGGTTGATACGTATTGAAGCTAAACAAGAAAAATGAAAAATGGCAGATATGAAAATAGGTAATATTAAAGTGGGGTTTTCTCAGGCAAATACACCTCCTCCATTAAACTATAGAAAGTTTATGAACTTTATATTTGTTGTTTTTTTTCCAGCTACGTTTACGTTTATACTTGCTTTCGATGTTAGCGAACATACTCAAAAAATAATTTCTGCAGCCATAATATATACCGGAGCACTGGCTAAAGGATTTGCCTTTATTATAGGTAATGGTCAGAAGTATATACCGTCGAATGAAATTATAGAAAAGAGGCAAAGTGATTCAATGAAGTTTATATTTTGGCTTATTCTTATAAACGGGATAATATTATCTTCATAAAAAAACTGGCTCACTAAGAATAGCGGGCCAGTAAACCAATGATGAATTTTTCCAGATTAAATTTAATAAAAATATTTGAAGTAAAAAAACCCCGGTATAAACCAGGGTCGACAGACTTAAATATAATTAATTAACTTCAAAAACTAAAATTTTATGACCTGGGATTTAAATTTTCTGCTAGGACTTGTTGCCGGGCCTGCTGCTAAGTTCACAAAAGCAAAAGTAAAAGAAGGGCTTCAGAAATGGCACGACAGTGATAAAGACGCATATACTGCTGCGGTGTTGGCCTTTTACCCACCGGCTAAAATTCTACTTGAAAAAGTAGTTCACCTGACAAAAACTGATGCAGATGACACGGTATTGGAAGAAGGATTATTGGCAGCCCTGACTGAGAGTATGACTGAAAACGGGATTGATATACCGGTAATTCCTGGTGCATGAAGAAATCCCTCATCTGGGCGCTGGCAGTATTAATTATCGGGTGTACAACCAAGCTACAGAAGGCCCAGGATCAGTTTAAGCTGCATCCTGAGGAGTTCGCCGGATTAGCAGCAGCTTACTACCCCTGCCGGGACACCGTTATCGTACGGGACAGTATTAAATCGGACACGCTGTACCTGCAGCAATTACCTGATACAGTTACCACCTGGAGGATGGACACTGTTTTTCATACTATTACTATACCTGGGATCACCCGGTTTATAACCCGAACAGTTTACAGGGATAGTCTTGTAATCCGCCGTGACAACGCACAGGAAGCCCAGCTTCGTCAAATAATTACCCAGAGGGATAAAACTGTTGCCGATGTTTCAGCAGAATTTTCAGGCTTAAAATCGTCTTACCACTGGTGGCGCCGAGCCGGTTTTATAACCTGGGGTATTTTATTTGCTTTAATAATCGGTTGGGTAATCGCTAAAATTTATGGAAAATGAAAGATTCAGTTTCATTACAACGTGCTCAGTTACTGCACCCAGCCATCAGGCAGCAGGTAATTGATACTATTACAGAAATAGAATCTAAAAGCCAATTTGTGGTTCGCATAGTTCAGGGTTTACGTACCGTGGAGGAGCAGGATGATTTATATGCTCAGGGGCGTACTAAGCCTGGGCCGATTGTAACAAAAGCAAAAGGCGGATCTTCTTTCCATAATTATGGGCTTGCTATTGATTTTGCTCTTCTATATGATGGTAAATTATCCTGGGATTTAAATACTGATTTTGATCATGATAATGTAAAGGACTGGCAGGAAGTTGTTGACGCTTTTAAAGCAAAAGGATTTAGCTGGGGCGGGGAATGGAAGTCGCTAAAAGATTACCCTCACTTAGAAAAAACATTTGGTCTTAATTGGCATGACTGCTTTTATAAGTACGCTCATTCTGATTTTATCGATGGTACAAAATATATACGTTTGTAACCCCGTTCTTTTTAGCTCGGGTTAGATTTTCGATTTTATAGGTGAGAGGCCGGTTCTTTATGGACCGGCTTTTGTGTTAATCAAAGAACACTGTATTAAACTCGTAAGGCTTATTTTGCTTTGCTTTTATAATTTCAGCTTCCTCATCAGTAATATCCGGTATAGCTTCTTTTTTACCATGTTTTATTTTCTCATAAAACCCAGTAAGATCAAGCACTTTTTTAAATTCTAAAGGCTCTTTGCATTTATTCGTTTTAATTTTCCCTGCCCCGACAGCAGATATTAAAGTTAACTCTATAATATTCAACTCTCCTGATTCAGTTTTAAGGTATGTATACTGATCTATAAAATCATTCTTGTGAAGGTTATCAATTATAAACCCTATTTCCCAATGTGTAATATTATACTCTTGGGTAGCTACTCTTACCTTTCTTTGGTTCCATGTCTTATTTACGGCACACCAATAAATTATACACGCTGCCTTAAATGTTAACTCTGTCTTTTCTGCTATATTAAGAGTTGAAATATATTCGTATGATTCATCGAAAGTCATATTATTCCTGGCTCGGCCATATCATACTGATAATACAGTATAGCAGGAACATCGGTATGAAAACGAATATTATTACCAGGTAGCGTTTCATAAAATATAATGTGTGTTATTTTGCTTTGCCGCCTAATTCTATTCCCCTCTTTGCCCAAAATACCCTTGTAGAATCCCAATAATAATACTGTTTTATTAATCTTTTTGAAGGGTTGACCTGTTGTAATATCAATATTTGAATTGAGTCCTGCTTAAACTTCGCCTCTGCATAATTTGAGTTTACTTTAATCATTTCCAGAATGTGATTTATTACACTATCCGTGTTCTTACCAAGAGAACGAATAGTATCCTTTTTTATTTCAGGTTTTACAACAGGCGTTTCTTTATTTTCACAGCACCCGCACACAGTCATTATAGCTACAAAAATTAAAATGGGTTTCATTTGATTGGTTTTTGTGAATTCCAAACTTGTTCCTTTGTTCTTAATGTATCTCCTTCGTATGGCATGCCAATCCATAAACTTGGGTTTTCAATATTGTCTACATAGTTTCCGTTCTTATCCCATAAATAAACATTTTCTCTGTCGGGATGGCGATAATAAAATAAGCTATCTCCATTCTTTTGTACTCTTACAAACCACCTTGTAATTGTACTATCATAAATATGCCACGGAAAATAGTGGCCGTTAAAATCACAAGTAAAGTGACCATCTTTCGTTCCGTGGTCTGCAAGGCAGGTTGTGTATTCTGACCAATCCTCAATATTAATTGTTGGTAGTGTATCTTTTTTCTGCCCATAACAAACAGAGCTAAAAACAATAGCTGATAATACAATTAATTTTGTCATTTGGTTGAGGGTTTATATTGTTCTACTATTTTACGTATCTTTTGAAGTGAGGTAAAAGCAACTATTATAAAAAATATTTGTCCTACTGCAAATATTGAGATGCTTGCCCAAAATCCAAGTCCTGCCTTAATACCCAAGTCTTTTACAGCCATACCATAGCCAAATAAAAAGCAGGCAATCATTGTTATTATCAAATGCTTTTTCATTCTTTATTCCTCCTTTATTGATTGTTGAGCGATGTTAAAAAAATCCTTGCCTCGTTAAACCACACGCTGCCTCGGCTCACCAGAACTCACCGAACCTGTCCTTGCCAATCCGAGCCTAACCCCATATATAATTAGCTTTATTGTTAAAAGAATCCTCGCCATTGCCCCGCTGCGCCCCAGCTTACCACACCGCACCCAATCCCGCGCCACCTTATTGAAGCTCTTGTAATACCCATGAAACAATTTTATACCTACCGAACGTTGGTCTGAAATCGCCTACACCACAAAACTTACCGGCCTGATCTAATGTTTCATACAATAGTTCATGGTTAATATATTCAGGTAATAAACTTGTAATTGTAAATTGAACCTGCCACCCTATGTGCATCGCAGGACGGGAACGGTTAATGCCTGCTCTTTGGATAACTACACGACGGGTATCAATGTAATCCCATTTTAAAGCATTTAAAGAGCATAGTTTTTCATTGACTATTATTCCTGCCTTAAACAAATCCATTGCGGATTTACGTGGGCTGCGCGGGTCTTGCTTATATTTTGCAGCCGTTATAATACTTTGGCGCATATACTCACCGGGAAGACATATTTCACCATCCTCGTTCCTGTAAACAAATTGTTCGATGTCGTCAGTTTTCTTTCCTTCGCTACCTTTCTTTAATTTAGACTTTGCATCCACATATTCACAGTTCCAGCGATGAAGTAGTAAGTCTGCCGTTCCTTCAATTGTTACCAGCGCCGTAAATGGCATTCCAAGTTCGATTGTTTTTCTTGCTCCGTTTGTTGGTTCTAAGATGTTCTTACTCATATTTGTGTTTTTATTTTTTTAAGCATGCCTCGCCATAACTCAGATGACCCCGGCTCGCCCACGCATCGCCGAATTTCTTTGTTATATATGTTTGTTTAGAAGTATATTATAAAACCTTCTGCAATTACTTCTTTCAAAGTCACTGTAGGTTGGGTCAATTTCCTTTTCTAAAAAAGTGCATCGTTCCTTCCAATACTCACTGGTTCCAAATTGGATAGATTTTATTCGCTTTTCCATTTTTACCAAGTGAGGGTAATCCTCAAATCTTGGCGCTTTCCTTTCCTCTTTATTGGGTGTGTTCATTTTAAAGATGTTTTATTGATTCAAAATTGCCGGTCTTTCCCGGCTGTCAGGCGCTCACTTAGTATTCGGCTTAAAGAGAAATTAATCTCCGTAGGTATTTATTATCATTCTCGTCTGCTTACCCGTTGCCAGTCGGGAACCGTGGGTACACCATTTAAGCATCAAATGATTTTTCAACCGCCATTTATTCTTTTACCTGTATGCCTTCAGTCTCTTTCATTGGTGGTAGTATTTTTGCTTTGGATAAACTTGGTTAGTAGTTCGGAGGTGGATAAAGCCTGTTCATTATAATTCCTGTCTGTGTGCCAACCGCTTTTTCTATCTCCACCCCAACTTAAATATTCCCAGTGTCTTGAAAACTCCAACAGTTCTTCCATCATAGATGCCCATTTGGTAGCGCCATTAATATAGCCGTTATGCCGGTTAAAGACGTTCGGGTCTGACGAAAACCGCCAATTCTGCTGCGGGTAACATGAATCGAGATGGCCATCTGCTTCTTTCTCAATCAGAATTTCTAATTCTTTTTTTACACTCATAACGTTGCGCTTTGTTGGTTTTTGAATTGAGAGTGTTTAAAAAATGCCGGTACTTTCCCGGCTGTCACGTTGGCCCAAGTGTTTTACTATTGTTCATAGCTATTCGGGAACATGAGCGCCAAAACGGTCGGCGTAATCCCATTATTTTATTAATAATCCGGTATTCTCGGCTTATCCAGAATATCAAACATTTCTTTTGTCATTTCATTTCCGCAATAGATTTTCAAATCATTACCTATCATAGCCCGCTGCGTCCAGAGAAGATACGCTACCTCTTTTCTGGTAAATGTTTCAGCGCCCACCTGCCAGCATATATCATCTGAATCGGGCGGCATAAACGTCTCTTTACTTACACTCATGATGTCTTTGTTTTATATTGGAGGTATAGTTGTGATGTGGTGTACTCCTTTTCTTTTAAGTGCCAAATAATATTATCCGCTTCTCCAACTATCGTTTTTGCTGCATACTCTGCAAACTTCTTTGCCTCAACCTCGCAGGCTTCACGCATAGCGGATAAGACTTCGTTTTCGCTATAATAATTAGGATTCGTTTGACTGCGCGAATCGTATTTATCTAAAATAGCTATTAATTCTTCATTACTCATAGCCTTCTATTTAATGGTTTTTGAATTGTGGGAGGTTGGCCTGTATTCTCCCGACTATAAAAACATCCCAGATAATCAGCAACCACATACAGCCATATATTATAAAAAATGATTTCATTTTACATTGTTTATTCTGTCGAGATATTCTGTTGCCTTATCTATTGCGAACGAAAACGAGCCGCCAAAATCTTTTAAGTCAACTCCGTCCTTTGTGATATATACCGCTATTTGTTCTGGCCAAAACTGAATGCTTATTTCATATCGGTCGCTATAAGCAAGCAGCTTTCTTAACTTAACCAGCTTAATGTCATTTGGTAGTCTATTTGCTTTCATTTTTGAATTTTGCTTTAAATATTCCAATCAAATCAGAGTACTCTTCAATGACGGCATTTCTTTTTTTCTTTTCTTCATCTGTCTTATCGTCGTTATAAAAACCAGCTATTTGCGCCTGATGATTTTCTACCAAAATATCTATAACCATTTTGCCAGCCTTCACCCATCCATTTTCTACCTCAGTTGAGGGGGATGGGGAAAGTTTTGCTATATCGTCTGCAACTCTTGGGAAATGCCGTTGCCTTACAGCCATAATAGAACTACCTGAACCATCGTTAATAAACTTAGCGTGGTGGTTTAATATTCTAACTATTTGCTCTCTGTCCATACTCTTACTTTTTTACTGTTTTTGAATTGCGGGAAGGGGGCTTGATCTTTTCTTCAACAGTGGTTGCGGGATGTCTTTTCGCATACTTTTTAGTTACGAAACGTCCGTTCTTAGCTGAACGATTTCTTGTTTTGTTTGCCATTGTATTTGAGTTTAGAGTTTAAGTATTGCTTCTTTGACTTGTTGCCAATAAGTATCCCATCCGCCAGCGTGATCAGAAGATGCTATGATTTCTTCTATGCAAATAAGAGCGCATTGTTTGGCTGTTGGCTTAACCATGTGTAACACGGTATTCTCTTTTATCAATCTCCCGTACCTATCAACTAACTCTTTTGCTTTTTCCTCTGCTGTCATATATTTTTATTTTAACGTAATAGGAAGGGTTAATTAACAATCAGGGAATAACTGTAGCTTGTGGCATATTCTTGCTATCCCCAGTTTGCTTCTGAATGAATATATTTCTCCGTCCATTTTGTTAACTTGGACTTCATGAATCTGCCCTTTCTTTATAATCCATTTGTCACGGATTGATTCAGCTATAAGCCGCCATTCTGCAAATGTTAATTCTCCAAACTCTTTTCTTCTTATCTCATCAATTACAGACATTATCCATTCTCTGGAATTATCCTTATAGTCTTTTCTGGCCTTTACTTTTTTAGTGTCGTTTATTATTTGAACACAGCTACACATTGTTTCCTATTTTATATTAGTTGCCCCCGGTAGGGGTTAATAACTTATATCTATACATTGCGTCCATGCAGTATATAAACTCTATTGTAGTCCACTGATTAAACATTTCATCGCAAAACTCTTCAAGCATTATTGAGTACATTTTTCTTACTTCTTCAATGGTGTACGGCTTATCTGTATCAACCAATCTATCTTCTATTTCTTTAAGTATATCTCTCATACTCTTTTCATTTGTTTTTTAAAATATATCAATAAGTTCCGGCATGATGCAATGGGCTTCCTTTATCATCGTACACGTAAACAACATTCATATTGCCGCCGTGTTTATCTGCAAACTCTTTTGCCTCTTTAAAGGTTTTGTAATCGCCATATACCCAATCCTCATTACTAAATGTGTCTACTCCGACTACCCGGAACATTCCTTTCGGCGCTTTCATTTCATCTCTTGTCATACCATTTGTTTTTTTTATTTTGTACCCAGTGAATTAGGAGATCAGCGATCATAGGAGTACGGACTACGTTAAGCTGTTGCTGCCTTTACTGCCCACATTGCGGCTTCTTCGTAAGCAGTCTGCGCTAATGATGCAAGCCTGCCGTCTTTTGTTTTTAAGTCTTCGCAGAGATTGATAAGTTCTGCTGACTTCAATTTAATTTCATCAACTACACCACTTTTTGTAACATTGAAATCTGTGCGTACTCTTGCTTCGCCAAGCGTTTTTTCTGACATTGTATATCTGATTTTAATTATTTTGCTGATTATGCGATGTGTGATCTCCGCCTTCGCTATCCCATTTACCCCAAGTGTCTTCCATTCCTTGATTTATCTTATCAAACATCATGAATTCACTTCCTGAGAAAGTAGTAAAATGGTCAACCATGTTTTTTGTATCAGCAAGTTTTTGGTCTCTCATTTCTTTGTTTCCAAAATAATGCTTACTGTGTCCTTTAATGGCATACCCAGAGCCATCAGTTTTTAATGATATAGCAGAGTATGATGGCTGTACTTCATTTAAATATTCAATATATCCCGGAGTGTGCAAACATACAATTGCGCCTATATCATGTTTTTTTAAAACAGCCTTTATTTCATCCATTGCTTTTTTTAATTTTGGACTGTACTGCATAACCTATTTTTAATTTTAATAATTACATCTCGTAAATACTCCCCCACAATACAAACAATACCACAAGGAACTAACACTAAAACAAACCCTACACTGGTGGTAAGGAGATGTAGGAAGAGTTTTTTCATACAAGTACAGGTTGATTTACTTCAAATATTGCTCTTGCGAATTCTCCAGGCGTTTCACTTCTTTT
>Ga0208825_1002250_pt1 | contig 13078 bp, 5 predicted proteins | sample AD_UKC113_MetaG_FD_184450 | JGI IMG/M metagenome (GOLD analysis project Ga0208825, IMG submission 184450) | Active sludge microbial communities of municipal wastewater-treating anaerobic digesters from Hong Kong - AD_UKC113_MetaG (SPAdes)... | ecosystem: Engineered > Bioreactor > Anaerobic >...
AGGAAGAAATAGCCGCGGAAGGCGCAGCGCGAAGGCTCGACGCTTTTTCAAGATTCTTGCACATTGCAGCGCTCTATTCGGGAAAGCAGGTGAATTTTGAAGCCTGGAGTTCGGATGCCGCGGTTCCGGCTCGCATGGTGCGGGAATATTTCTCGGTCCTCAGCGATACACTCATTGGCGAAATGCTCGAACCATGGAAGGGCGGTAAGAAGCGTAAACCAGCCTCGACCGGGAAGTGCTATTTCTTCGATATCGGAGTGAGGAATGCGCTTGCAGGAATTCAATCGATTGCTCCGGGCACCGATGAATACGGTAAAGCGTTCGAGCATTTCATCTATGAAGAACTTCGCGCATGGCTCGATTACCATCGCGATGACAGGCCGCTGACCTTCTGGAGAACTCAGGATAAAAAAGAAGTCGATTTCATCGTTGGAGACGGAATCGCCATAGAAGTCAAAGCGGCTGAATTACCGCAGTACCGTCATCTGAAAGGGCTTATCGCCATTGCGGATGAAGGCGCTTTCAAACATCGCATTCTGGTCTGTCAGGCTCCAGAGCCGCGCCTATCGGAAGGTATCGAAATCCTTCCAGTCAAGGCATTTCTGGAAGCGCTCTGGGCAGATACTCTTATCGAATAGCTGTCATCGATGAGCCGATACTCTGGCTTACGCCCGGAAAGCTCTTTGCTCCTCGATAAGATCAATGGTACACCTTCGCCGCGTTTGTGTCTCATATATTCACAACAATAAACCTTGTGTCTCACAAAGTCGATTTTTTGAGACACAAAACTCTTTGTCTACAATATATAAATGTCAAACAATCTCCTTCCCCTCAGCAATATTGAGAAGCTTTGGGAAAACCAAGACTGCCGAACGTCTACCACTACCAGGTACTAAAACCTTGAGTATGTTGTTTTTTTCCAAAATAGACAGAATACGATGCGCGGTTGGTTTTGGTATTTCCGAGGAATCAATGAATGCAGAACTATTGAATATTGGCTGGCTGAATAACCAATCCAAGGCCCGAATAGCAAATTGAGAATGAGTCAACTGCGGGAGTCTGTTTTTCATTTCTTCATATAGCTTTAGGATATCCTGTGCTTTTTTTAAATTATCTTCTGCCTGAATCTTGATGGCTGCAAGAAAAAACTGACACCACCCAGTCCAGTCGTCATCGCGGGAGACAGCAAGAAGTCTGTCGTAATATTGATCTCGATGAGCTTCAAAGTATGCACTGATATAGAACATAGGCCTTTGAATCATCCCACGCTGCCAGAGATAAAGAGGTATCATCATCCTTCCAAGTCTACCGTTGCCATCTAAAAAAGGATGGAGCGCCTCGAATTCTGCATGCATAAGGGCAAGCTGCACTAGGACATCAGGATATGGCGCATGTGCAAAACTCTCCCACCTTTCCATGAATTCGGGTAATTTCTCGGCTGATACAGGAATGTAATGTGCATCTTCAATAGTGCAACCAGGAGGACCAATCCAGTTTGGTATTCTGCGAAATTCGCCTGGAGCTTTGTTCTGGCCTCTAACTCCCTCAAGGAGCACTACATGAGCTTCTCGTATAACTCGCAAAGAAAATGGAAGAATTTTAAGAAGATCCTCAGCTCGTTTCATGGCAGCCCTATAATTGAGTATTTCGTGAATATCTTCACGTCGTTCATTGGAAACAGGTTCATGCCCTGCCTCAAACTCGAGAACCTCACCCATGGTTGCCTGAGTTCCCTCTATTCTTGAAGAGAGCACAGCTTCTTGGGTAGTAAGTGGCGACAAGAGCACTTCGGGGTTAGGTATTGCCGCGAGCATACCGTCGTACCGAGCAAGAGAAGCAGCAGCCGGTCCTAGAAGGGGAATAAGTCGCTTCCAATCCATATTTTGTGGAGGGAATTTGCCTTCATGGTATTGTACGGGCATCATAATCTCTCCTCCATCTCGAACATCAGCTTCTTAAAGTCTTCCTCGATGAGGCGGACTTTCCAGGTGGCGTCGGGCAGGCGAATGTTCTCGAGGTTGTTGGTACCATTCACATAGATATAGTTCGGCAGCTTTTCCTTGGTGGAGTAATCGGACTTCTTGAACCATTCATTGAGGACGAGGTTATCTTCCTCGGGGTTGCCGGGAAGGTTGCGCCAGATAATGAGCGCCTCTTGATTGTCGTTGGGGAGTGTGCCGCGAATGGCGCGAATCCACCATCGCCCATTTTGTGAAGGGTGAAGCCGATCTTTCAGTGTGAGCCTCCCTTCGCTGTCGCGCTCGAACGAGGCATCAAAGTGCTGCGGTGCGGACATTTCCTTTACGGTCAGCCCAATCAGCCAGTTAAAGGTCTCCATGAGATCGACGGTGGTATCCTGGCTTTCGTCTGAACCGGGGCGCTTTACTTTGAGCGTGTACGAAAGCGGGTCTTTGAATGCATCGATATTGAGGAGCGATTGGCTACCCCGCGATTCAACATCGAGCATGTAGTTGAGCATGTATTGCTCTTTCAGCTTGCCAGAGCCCTGCGCTTCAGAAGAGAAAAGCGTATCCTCCTGTTCCCGGGTTCGTCGCAATTCCAGGTTATTGAGCGTATCCTCGTACGATTCGAGGCGAATCACCTTGAACATGCGCGGGCTGCGCTCAGCTTCTTCTGCACTGGCGAGGCGTTTTGGCTTGCCATCTTTCCATTCTGGAGTGAAGGTGACCTTTTTAAGCCTTGGCAGCAGCACCGTGTCGAAATAATCCGCCATCTCGACCAGAATGAACTTTCGCTTGCCACCATCTTCACGATTGAGATTGATAACCGCATGGCCAGTGGTGCCGGAACCAGCAAAGTAGTCAAGCACTGTATCCTGACGATCAGATCCGATACTGATGATTCTCTTGAGAAGGCGTGTTGGTTTTGGTGAGGTGAAGTAGGTATCGCTCAGAGAAATCATCGACTTGAGCTCTTGAGCACCCTCCTGATTGTGGCCAACTTCTTCAAACGGCCAGACTGTCAGAGGCGTGATCCCCTGTTTTACCTCTGAAAGAAACCGTTTATACCGTGGAACGTTGTTGCCATCTGAACCAAACCATATACGGTTGTCATTCACTAATGCTTGGAACCCCTCTTTAGGTAATGCCCAGCAACGGCCTTTCGGGGGTTTGACTACTCTTCCTGAAGGTGTAGTGATTGGATAGTCGTAGTTTGCTGAGTAAGTTTTGACATCCAAGCCGCTGGACATCCACGGGCCTCTGGGATCATTGTCGAGATTCTGATACCGGGCATTATGCTCTTCAGTTCTTGCTAGAAGATTAGGTTTCCACTCATCCTTGTGCTTTGAAAAACAGACAACAAAATCATGGTTATCAGAAAGCCACTTTGCATCATTCTGCGGCGAGAATTTTTTCTGCCAAATTATATTATTGACAAAATTCTCTGAACCAAGAATCAACTCAAGGATTTTTCTCAGATTGGCCTGTTCAATGTCGTCGATGCTCGAAAAAAACGCACCTTTATGATCTAATAAGAAATCCGTGAGTTCTATTCTGTCAAAAACCATACTCATCCAGCTGGAATGCTGGTAATTGTCTTTGTACACAAATCCGTCGTTGCCCGTGTTATACGGCGGATCGATATACACGCACTTTATCTTTTCTCGATATTTGCGCTGCATCAGGTTAAGAGCCTGGAAATTCTCGCTGTGGACAAGAACGCCATCGGTCTTCTCATCGATGTCGCCCAACGCGTCAAGAAGGCGAGCGGTAAAATCGGCGCTGAAATGCCGTGTATCGATCATCAAAGTTGGATGAACCGATAGGAATTCGACCGTGCTGGGCACGACATTCGATGCAAATAAATCGTCACCTTTCGAAGCAAAGAGCTCACCTTCTAGCCCGTGCAGCGCCTTCCATTCTTGCCACTGGGCTTCATTCGCAGCAATCTCAGGGTAGAATTCTTTGGGGATAATGCCGACGAGCACACACCAGCTCGTCTCGGTAACAAACTTCTTTTTGAGCCACAGCTTCTTCTGAAAGTCCTCAAGCTGTGCAAGAAAATCGATGATTTTGCCTGCAATAGTGCGAATCACCTTGATCTTAGAAAGATACTGCTCAACCTTGGGCGCGCTCTCGCTCTCGATATCGTCCAGGTGCATCACTTCATTCTTGATATAGAAATCGAGCTCACGGTTTAAGAAAGTTTTGAGGTCCTTGTGAATAAAATAGTCGAAGGTGTTGCGCGCGGTGTAACGGTCCAGATGGACCCGGAGCCATGTGTTGTCGGACTCTGTGCCGTCGGTGCGGCGATATTTACGCCCCAGGAGCTCTATCCATGAGGCCACTGTCGGGTCGTCGAGTGCAAGAATTACCCTCTCTGCTTCGGCGTTCAAAACCTTCTGCTTTTCTGCCTGCGGCTCATAGGTAAAATGAATGACAAGCTCACCAGCCTCGAGCGCAACAGGGCTGTCGGCAGCCAGCTTAAACTTTCGCTCCTTGCCTTGGGCTTCCTTTACGTTGTCGTGCTCGCCCTCAGCGGCATCGATAAGTCTAAAATGGACGCGCATCGGATTGGCAGCATTTTCTGGGCGCAGCCTGAATGCATAATCGCGCAAATATTCGCTCGTCTTAATGTAGTACTGATCGTAATTGGCCCAGTAGAGCTTGACTTCTTCGCCTTCGTACGGAATAGCATACACGCCGGGTTTATACACTCGCTTAGAAAGAAAATCACCTTCGGAGTAGTAGCGCCTGAAAAAACTGTAAAGATGGTCATAGACCTCGCTCTCAAGCGCACCGGTATCCACTGCAACCATGTTCAGCTTTTCTTTAAGTTCCTTAACCTTGGGCGCCTCTTCAGGATAAGAAAATCCAAGCTCCCTTGCCTGGTCGACCGCATGCGAATACTGCGTTTCAAGGTCGCTTCTGTCTGCAGTTTTGTACTGTGCAAAGGCTGCCTCCACCTGCGGTAGAAGGTCCTCGTCCAAGAACTTTGTCACCTCTGCGCTTTTTGCGTGCATGATCCGGTAGATGCCAAAATCGAGGTCAGGCTGATCGAGCTGGAAAAGCTCCTGCAAAAGACTTTTCAGTTTTTCATATTTCTGATTCATGTTCATATCCTCTCATGAAAAGGGTCATTTCACAACCCAACGGATCGTAAAAAGCGGCTCAACTGTGGTTTTCTGCGCAAGGCCCATTTTAAGCCCTTCGATGAGCGAATCGCGCTTAGTCATAATCTCGTCTTCCACTTTAAAGATTTCTTGCTGCTGACGGTGGCGCTGGCGCTCGAGCGCGGCGATTTTCTGTTGAATTTCGCCTTGTTCCTGCAGCGACGAGACCTGACGCGACTGCCGCTTTAGCGCTTTGAGCTGCTCTTTGGTGTCAGAAAGTGCCTTCTCGGCAGCATTGACCATATCGTCTGCCCATTGATCGAGCCTGTCGCATTCTTCACGGAAGTGCTGGTTATTTCTTTCCATGGATCTCTTGATGGTGTCTGCGGCACAGCGTTCTGCTTGGGCAGCAAGATGTTCCTGCACTTGCGGTGAGACTGTTATAGGGGCCTGCATCGTTGCTTCACAGAGAAAGAGTTTTTCCATCGTCTCCTCGTCGAGTGGCTTGGCATTGTCGGTGAAACCTGCAAAAAGCAAATATTCTTCGTGCTCATACGAGTCAATGGCGAGTTTCTGAAGCGTGAGGTAGCCTGCGTCACCTTTTAGCGCCTCCACAATCGTCAGCTTGGTCGGATGGTGACTCACATCGAATATCATTTCGGCTGGCGGACAAACTGCGTTTTTCCCTTTTTCGATGACATACTCGCCCAGCGGATGAGAAAGTCTATAGAGAAAACGGTCTGCCTCATACGCCCATTCGGGCTGCACCGTATCAGTCGGTTTTCTGATTAGATGATAACGACCTCGCGCTATTTGTGGAGACGGCGATTTTTCAAGATCAAAAATGAGCTTACCATTATAGAATCTGGCGCTGTCTGCGAGCGCCCATTGCGTGAGCTGCCAAAAACGTCTCCCTGTGCGGTCCAACTGCGCCTGCGCATCTTCGAGCCGAAGGCGAAGCCGATCGTGGACATCTTCGTCAAAATACTCGAGCAACGCATGCCGTGCATCGTCCATGCGAGACTGGATCTGAGCGTCCAATTCCTCCTGCAGCGCGCGAAATGCAGCATCGATTTCCTCTGTGGTGCGGCATTCCTGATAAATCTCAAGAATTCGTGTTTCAAAATCCATGCCGGACTCTATACTTCCCAATATTTCGTCCGATGCGCCAAAGACGCCATCAAAAAGCTTGAATTTCTCAGTGAGCAATTCCAAAACGCGCCTGTCGGCTTCGTTGCGCTCATTCAAGAAATTGATGACGACCACATCGTATCGCTGGCCATAACGGTGACAGCGCCCAATACGTTGCTCGACACGTTGAGGGTTCCACGGCAGGTCATAATTGACCACAAGCGAGCAGAATTGCAAGTTGATACCTTCGGCCGCCGCTTCGGTGGCCACCATCAGCGTTGCATGATCGCGGAAATGTTCGATAAGCGCGGTGCGCATGTCGATTTCTCGCGAACCACTTGTGCGGCCACAGTCGCGGTTCGCTTCGAGCCATTGGGTATAGATGGCAATGGATTCAGGGTCGTTATTCGAGCCATTAAAGGTGATAATCTGGCCGGCATAGCCATGCGCGTCCAAATAGGATTTAAGATAAGCTTGGGTTTTTCTCGACTCGGTGAAGATGACGGCTTTGCGTGCAGCTCCGAGGGTTTTCATCTGCGAAAAACCCAATTCGAGCGCAGTAAGAAGCGCTTTAGACTTTGTGTCTTCGCGTATCTGTTTCGCACTTTCTATGAGGTCATGCAGCGTCCTGATTTCGTCATCAAGTTGCGCTATATCGATACTATTCCTGATTTCGAGTGCAGTGCTCGCAGCATGTGCAGCGGAATTGAGCGCGGGCGATGCGTCGATATCAGAAGCGGCATCAGTCTCGGGAAGGCTGTCTGCAAGCTCGCTTTCCATGTCTTCACCATCGAGCAATCGATCTGCAAATTCAGGATCGTCGACAAGTGTCCTGAGAGCCTTTGCGCTGGCCTGCGCCCTAGCCATTTCTCTAGTTGTATTTTCCCTCTCCTCCTCGACAAATGCGCGTAGGCGCTCTAGTCGGGCAAGAAGCATGCCGAGCGTCGCTTCAATGGCCTTGGTCGAAGAAGCTAGAAGTTTGTGAAGTATCAGCGCGGTAAGATGTCGCTGCGCCTTTGGCAGCGCATAGCTGTCCTTTCGCCGCAAAAAGTCCGAAACTGCATTATAGAAATCTTGTTCTTCATCGTTCGGTCTAAAAGGCTGAGTAAGGGGGTGACGTTCGGTGTAGCGGATGTATTCGCTTACCTGTTTGCGCAAAGTGCGAGTACAAAAGGTTGAAAGACGGCGACGCAGCTCTGTCAAGTCTGCAGTCCCATTGGTGTAACGGGCCCGAAAAGCCTCGGGACTTCCGAAAATCTGATCATCGATAAGTATAGAAAGACCATAGAGTTCCATAAGGGAGTTCTGGAGCGGTGTTGCCGTAAGAAGAATCTTCTTGCGGCCTTCCAGCGCCCAGCGGATACCCTGTCCCATTTTATTTTGCGTTCGATAGGCGTTGCGCAATTTATGCGCTTCGTCAATGACGACGATATCCCAGTTTTGAGCCCGTATTTCGCTGCGCATTGCATACGCAAAATTGAACGACACGATACTAATAGCAGGCCGATCGAATAGGGGAGTAGAAGTATTGGGATTAGAAGCTAAATTGGCCCCCGCTATCTCTTCTTCCTTTGAGTATTTGAGCGCGCGCTGTGCCTGCCTCAAAGATTTCGCATCGAGAACCACCGCGGGCAGGTTGAATTTTTCCTCGAGCTCCATAGCCCACTGCTTGCGGATCGATGCTGGACACACGACAAGGACTTTGCGTTTACGCTCGGCCCAGTATTGACAGATGACAAGCCCGGCCTCGATGGTCTTGCCGAGCCCAACTTCGTCAGCAAGGATCACGCCTTTGGAGAGCGGAGAGCGCAGCGCAAAAAGAGATGCTTCGATCTGGTGAGGATTGAGGTCGACCTTGGCATCGAAAAGGGACGTCGAAAGGCGGTCGAGCCCTTCGGGCGCATGGCGGGTCAAATCCCAGGCAAAGTATTTGGCATGATAAGACGTGATAGCAAGCACAGGTAAAAATCCTAGATTTGATTATAGAACAAGAAATCTGTAAAAGAAATGTCTTTAATAAAGCAATATAACATATAGACACTCTACTATATTTTACCCATCAAGGCTAATCTATTGCTAAGTCAAGCTCCGATATCGCTCCAAACTTGCATTGAGAAAATTTCTAGACTAATATTTTTATAGGAGGCAGGTATGAAAGCAAAACGGAATGGCAATCCGAAGTCATTGATGCGCACCATCGTCATTGTGTCTATATTGGTAGCATCGATACTCATGCCACTTGGCGCCCTTGAGCAAAGGGCATACCAAGAAGGTTATGCGATAGGCTCTTCTCAGGCGAGCGAGATCCAACAAAATATAGCAGCAATGAAGTCAGCTGCTCAGCTAAGAAGTACCGATTTTTCGAAAGTTTTGAGGCTCGCAAAGGAAAACGAGACGCTCCTTGCCGCAATTTTGCCAGAGAAGCTCGAATGGATGCATGGTGTCGCAGATGGTTCACGTATTCCCTATGATGACATCCTCATCTACAACACTACTGATAGGCTTATGACGGGATTTGTCGGGGAATGCACTACCTTCATAGCCCAAGGCAATGTACTGGCATCTGTAGCAGGTAGCCTTATCGCAAAAAATCGCGATTTAGGCCCTAATGTTATCTCAGAGGTCTCAAAAGAAATTGGCCATGAATATGGTCCAAACGAGATCTACAAAGCTGCATATATCGATATTCCTCAAGCTCCACGCACTTACTCCTTTGTTGGTTCCCGTTCAGCCGGCCGCTGGGGATATGGCATGGGAATCAACGAATTTCAGGTTATAGTTGCTGATAATGATGCTCCCACAAGAGTCGAATTGGCTTTTACCAAGGGTCTTCATGATAATGATTATGTGCGCCTGGTTTTGGAAAGAGCGAGGACAGCACGCGAAGGAGTTGAAATACTCACCAAGCTCACTGAAAAATATGGTCAAGCCTGGAATTCCATCATGTTTGAAATTGGGGATCCCCAAGAGCTTTGGATCGTCGAGATCGCAAACAAACAATGGGTCGCGCGGCGGTATACAAACTGCTACACGGTAAGGACAAATCAATTCCAGATCACCGATGATTATGAAATTTGCTCCGATGATCTTATCACCTATGCACAGGCACAAGGATGGCTGAGTAGGGATGTCCCAAACACCCAAAAGATCAATTTTAGAGCGGTCTATGGCACAATCGAGCTTTATCCTTCCGATAATGAAAATTTTGCCTCACGGCCCGCTGTGGAGACTCTCTATAATACGCAAGTACGGTATGACCGAGGTATGGAACTTCTCAGCAAGATTTCAGGCAACATATCAGCAAAAACCATTATGCCATGCACCAGAGACCATTATGATACCTATACATTGCCAAGCGGAAAGGTATTACAGCTTGACCAAGTGCCCTATTACAGTACCGACTATGTCTATGAAAGGCAGGAATGGGTTGCTGAATACCCCACCAAAGATACCGTAGAGGTATCGATATTCCCGCGGTCAATCTGCCATCATGCGTTTGAAGGAAGTACCGCTTCTACCGCAGTTTTAGTAGCCCGACCTGATGTCGAGAATGATCTTGGTCTGATGCTCCATGCATATTGTCAGCCATGTGATAGCCTTTTTGTGCCTTTCTATGTAGGGGCGTCCGCAGTGGATTCAAGATATTCTACCCCAGATGTAGGTTCAAAGTTCCTTCAAATCTCCAAAATATCATTTGGATGCTATAAGACGTATCACGACGGTATAAGGAAAATATTTGACCCTTATGAAGCAACTCTTTTTGAAGAAATGCCCATAATGGAGAAACAGTACATGAATCTTAAAGCATCGGGAAAATCGATGGATGCTCAAATGCTACTCGACGCTTTCTCGATGCAACATTGGCAAGAGGCAATTGAACTCACAGAGAGCACATTAGAATCAATGACAAAACTCACCGTAGAATCTTCGGCTTGGAGCAGATAGACAGATAGGCAAGAAGGGCTGCCATGAAACGATTTCTATAAAATTTGTCGATAAAGCGGCAGCCCTACATTAATAAGTATCATCATAATTATCTATTTTAAAATAACAGGGGCTTCCGGGAATAGTATGGGTGACATGACAGAAGGCAGGAATCTTGCCATACTTGAAGCATGGAAGACAAAGAACTCTATGAGAAGCTATTAGGTGTAAAAGAGCCATGGGATGTAATCGATGTCACAGTCGACATGCAAAAGGGCTGTGTGGCCGTCAAGCTTGGGCACCCAAAGGGAACAAAGTTTCCTTGTCCGGTATGTGGAGAGCTTTGTGCGATCTATGATCACGAGAAGCGACGATGGCGACATTTGGACAGTTGTGGATTTACAACAATTCTTGAAGCGGATGTTCCTCGGATCTGCTGTAAGGATCATGGGGTGAAACAAGTGAGTATACCCTGGGCAGAATCTGGCTCACGTTTTACTGCGCTTTTTGAAGCAATAGCTATTTCATGGCTCAAGGTAGCGAGTATTTCTGATGTAGCCAAGATACTGAAAATAAGCTGGGAAGAAGCTTCAGGGATAATGGAAAGAGCGGTGAAGCGTGGGCTAAAGCGTCGAGTAGCAGTACCTGTGAAAGCATTAGCCATCGATGAGACTTCATTTCAGAAGCGTCATGAGTATGTCACGGTACTCTATGACCGAGAGAGGGACTGTGTGATCGATATACTCGATGGACGAAAGAAAGAAACACTGCAAAAGTGGCTTAAGGAACATCAAGAGAGCCTTAAGGAACTTGAGTCAGTGACGATGGACATGTGGGATGCCTACATTGGAGCAGTGAAAGAGACAATTCCCGATGCTGAAGAGAAGATCTGCTTTGATCGATTTCATGTGGCGAGATACTTTACGAAGGCAGTGGATAAAGTAAGGGCAGACGAGCATCGAGACTACAAAGCGAAGTATGGGACAAGTCCTCTCACTAAGACAAGATACATGTGGCTACGCTCGAAAGAAAGTAGGGCTGAGCAGACGACAAAAGACTTTGCAGCGCTTTCTCGTATGAACTTAAAGACTGCAAGGGCATGGCGGATAAAGGAAAGTGCTGGAGAGCTCTGGACGCTGACTGATCGAAAAAGGTCTGAAGAAGGATGGCACAGGCTCTTAGGATGGACAGCTCGATGTCGGCTTAGACCAATGATTGAAGTAGGGAGGACAATACGAAACTATCTCTGGGGAATAGTGAATGCGACAGTGAAGCGAGCAACTAATGCGAAGGTTGAATCGGTGAATGCGATAATTCAGAAACTGAAAGTGCGAGCTTGTGGATTTCGCAATAGAGCTCGATTCAAGATGGCAATACTCTTTCATTGTGGGAAACTCTCTCTGCTTCCAGAGGTATTATCATGACCCACACTAAAGCCGGAAGCGCCAAATATTTAATATGTTAGTTAAGATTCAAAAGTGCAATGTTTAAAACTTAAAAGTGCACTATATCTAAAGACAGAGCTCTATATTCATCACAGAGAATATCCTTGTACCAAATGCGAAGTAAAGCATAGCCCTTGGATTTGTCTGGGACGGCATGAATATCAACTCCTCTCTTAGCGGAACCTTGTGAACTTGGAACTGAAGATTATTGAAAGAGGTTCTGTGATAAGCATCTACGCGTTGACTTAAGTACAGGCAAAAGATATCATCAAGTGTTTTCTGCGGTGGGAGATGGAAGGATCCGAAGAGGGTTTTATGTTCTTCATGAGCTTTCTCAAAGGCTGCTGAAGGAGTACAGTCAATAGTGCTATGTACTTGGTGGATCTACATCATAAGTAAATATGGAATGTTTGTAGTATAGAATATCCCTACTTTGTACGAATCGTAAGATAGAATGGCGATCGACATAATAGGCATGAGGAACAAGATCGGCTTAAAGCATGAATCTACTATGATCGTCGAGGATTGTGATCAAATACCATTTTTCTTGTGAATTAGGAGCAAACTTATGCTGGCAGGAATCATGTTAGATTAGTTCTCCAGAATAGCGGGTTAGCAATTCTCGGTCATGGTATTTTTGCTCTTTATATTCTTGATAATAGCCTAATTTCTTTGCTCTATCGATGATTGTAGGCACTGAGACCCATTGGTCATACTTTCTTGATAATTAGCTTTGAATATAACTATAATTGTAACCCGACTTTGACACATTGTGTTCTAAAAACACGTTATAATCTCTTATTCTATAATGACTAGTGAGCATATCTTCTTGATATAGATTGTAGTCCATCTCCTAGGTTCTTTGCTTTGTCTGGGCAAGTAGATGGCGAATCTCCTGAGTTGTAAGCGACTGGCGAGAAAAATCAATACTAAGGTCCTTTCCAATCGCCTCAAGGACCGCGTCATAGTAGTCAAACACATAGAGCTTTTCATCGATCCTTGTGCCACAGGCACTAGCTAAGGACTCCTGAATCGCAGCTGAGGAATACTTCCACCCAAGGCGATACTCAAGGAGGCGCATGAGGAGTAAGGTGACAAAACAAATGAGGAAATGTGCACGGATATGCTTTTCGGTAGAGAGAAAGACAGGCCGAGCCTTAAGTTCACTCTTTGTAACCTTGAAGGTCTCCTCAATACGCCATAAACCCTTATAGATCTCTATGATGTCATCGTCAGTGACCTTTCTATTGAGCTGGAAGAATCCGTCAGGAGTATAGCGGTACCGAGTCTTAAAGGGCTTTTCTCCTTTGGCTCGTCCTATGACATTAGTACAGATGACATAGTAGCCATCAAGCTTCTCATCCTCATCAATCCGCCCCTCATCGAGTAAGACGAGGTACTCGGTCTCTGGAAAACATTCTCCAGTCGTCTTATCAAAAGGTACCTTCTTTATGTACTTTGCTGAGCCATAGGAGCTAGACTTCGCATCCTTAGAGAGTGCATA
>Ga0208825_1002252_pt1 | contig 13069 bp, 9 predicted proteins | sample AD_UKC113_MetaG_FD_184450 | JGI IMG/M metagenome (GOLD analysis project Ga0208825, IMG submission 184450) | Active sludge microbial communities of municipal wastewater-treating anaerobic digesters from Hong Kong - AD_UKC113_MetaG (SPAdes)... | ecosystem: Engineered > Bioreactor > Anaerobic >...
ATAGCATTGGTGGGGAAACCGGCCGAATTGGACAACTGCCGAATCGCATAGTAAGAACGGTAGAGAACTGAGTTGCCATCAATTAGAAAAAGCAGACTGGCGGTCATGAGATCAGGTTATCGTATTTCCCTTCGACTATTTCATCAATAACTTCGGTATGCAGATCCTCCAGATTTTGCCTGATAATTGCGGCCAGATTTGGCTCATGCAGATACTGGGTATAAGCCCTTCTTTTGGTGGCAATTACCCGTCCGGCCAGATAAATTAAGGATTCTACATAATTGAAGTCAGGACCTTTGTCCTGGGTCTGGACCATTAATTTGACTCCTCTATATTCGATAGCTGTATTGTAGCCTTCCATCGGGGATGTCCTTCTAATTGATTATACTCAATGCACCGCCGGCTGCAAGTTTACCTTGCTCGAGATCGCTTACCCCGTAAATATGAAAAAAATCGAGCAGACAGCAGTTCTGATCAGCGTTGTTATAGCACTTATCTACTGACAACTCCTTTTAGTTATCAGGTCTATTACCCTTAATCATGTCCACCAATTCTTTTATACTCGGCTGGTCTGGATTCAACTTAAGCGAAGCCGATAGTGCGGCCAGGGCCTGATCTTTTTCACCCAGCTTATAATGAGCCAGACCAAGTGCATTCAGTACTGCGATGTTGCTATTATAGATGGAATTAGCCTGAGATAATTCGTTGACGGCCAGCCTGTAATCTCCTTTCCCGAGCCAGGCTTGCCCCATGAACAGGTGATATTCAAATTGGCTGGAAGCCTCATTTTTCAGGATTGAGGCTATCTCTAACACTTTTTCATAACTGCCTTTGGCTAACAGGTAAGTGATATAATCTACAAGGCCTTCTTTAAAATTAGGATTGGCAGAAAACCCCAGTTGATAAAAATACTCAGCCCTGTCTCCATTCCCGATTTTTGCATATTGACTGGCCAGAGTATAAAAAAACACGTATTGACGCGATAAAGGCAAGGCCTTACTTTTGGCGATCGGATGGCCCATCACCTTTTGAGTGGTAACTACGAAATTGTTCTTTTTCCTATCGAGGATTTGCCCTTTGTCATCTACTAAAGAGAGTTCTAACTCGTAATAGTCGGGTAGTAGATCTGCAGCTGGCAAAACAGTATCAAAAGGTATCAGCCGACTAAATGCCTGCTGATTTAAAGGCAGCTCAACCTTTGTTCCGGATTTATTGTTGTCTGTTATACCCTTAATACTTATGATAACGCGTGCTGATTGATGCAATTCCCGGGTCAGATTGGCCACCTGAAACATGATGGCCAGCGAATCGGACGGGGCCAGTGTCTGGCGGGGATCAACTACTAACTTATTCTCGCCAATTTTGAATGGAATATGGCTATCCAGACTGAATTTTTCCAATTTATAGCCCAGATAAGGTCCCTCCAGGCAGGGGTGGACAGGTAAAGGCTGGACAGTCAGCTCCTGCTCCAGAAGGCAAAATTCTTTGCCGACTGTATTCTGCAAAAGTACCACCAGCTGATATTGTCCTTCAGCGGCAGGAAACGAATCTTCAAATGCTAAGCCATTAGCCTTAACCATATTTACCGATTCTTCGGGAAAATAAATCGGCCAAACCCGGTTGTATTGAAAAATAATTTTATCTTTTTGCCTCAGACTAACATCCAGCCGGTAGTTACAATAATATTGGTTTTTAGGAACATAAAAGTCTACAGAAACCGATTTAGGCGCAATGGTAAAATGAACAAAAAGCAAGCCGGTAGCAGGATCCGGGATTATCTCCACCAGTGAGTCGCTCTCAACATAGTTAGTCAAGTATTCAGTTGAAACATATCCTTTATAGTTGAGGAAATGAGTGGCGTAGCTGGTATTAATTTCTCTCTTGGCAGATTCCAGGATTTTATGGAGGATGATGGTGTTTCGGGGCGAGGGTACGGGTCCTAAGGGGCTGTATTCTCCTGGTATGATAGAAATGGTGAGATCAGCCAGAGTCGGAGCTAAATTATAGATCCGTTCATAAATGCCTTCGTAATCATCGGGCGTAAAGTCCCGTTTATTTTCGAGCAATTCATAAGGACCATCGCTCACCGGATCATACAACCTGAATTCTCCCACACCGTGCTTCTTGTAAAACAGAAGTACAAAATTTGATGGCAAATCTTTCTTGGTATCTCCGTAATAAGTCCAGGCCTGACAGGGCAGCAACCCTATGGCCCCTTCAAAGGTTTCGGTGCTGGCGGGTGGTCCAAGAATCATGTAAACCTTTCCCATATCGGTCTGCCAGCCTGGTCTGGTAGTCCCCCGGCTGAAGTATTTATTAACGTATTCGAATCTCTTAATCAATTCCTCTTTGTATTCGTTTTCCGGAGTGCCGGGGGTTGGATCCCGCATTTTCCAGAATGTATCTATAAAAATATCGCGGTCGCGGTCATCGGTCAGCTTGGAAAATACTTCCAGCTCCTGGTCTGTTATGCAATAAGTTACAAGATTAAGCCAATCAACGTATTTTTTGGCCAGTGACCTTTCCGGTGGATGGTTTTGAGCAAAAGCTAACGGACATAAAAGAATAATCCAGGCCAGTCCCAAAGCCAGCTTGCCTTTCCCACTCATGAAGCTTCCCTCCTGGTTTCTATGTCTTATCTTTGCTCTGTTGAGACAACATTTAATCTTAAAAATCTTTGCCTGGCCAGCGTTACTTTCTCCTCTGTTCAAATTTTATTTTTCAGGAACTCAAGAAAGTTTTTAACCTGCTCTGCTCTGGCTGATTCCGAATCATATTTTAGATATTCGCTGAAAGCATTAAATGAATCCTGATAATTGCCCAGCGTCAGATAAGTTAAACCGAGTTGATAAAGAGCATCTACAAAATTTGGCTCCAGTTCAACAGCCCTTTTATAGTATTTCAGAGCTAAGTCATGCCGCGAACGATTAAAATAATTGCTACCGATGTTATAAAGAACAACAGCATCATCAATCTTGCTGATATCCAGTTTATTATACCACTCCATTGCCTCATCCACTTTATTTTGATTGATATAAGCGTTACCAATGCCGATGATCGCATTGGTAAAACTGGGATTTTTCTCATATACTTTTTTATAGAACTCAATGGCCCGGTTATAATCTTCTTTAATGAAATAGCAATTTCCTAAACTATAGTTGATGACATAGGCCTCTGCGTTTTTCTCTAAAATAGCATTATAGGCATTAATTGCCTCATCTATTTTCCCCTCATTAAAAAGCTTATTGGCTTTATCCAATTCAGATAGGACATCATCTGTCACCACCAGGCCCTCTAATTTGGCCAGTTTGGTTTCAACTACAGGTGGTTTTTTCATTCCTTCGGTTACCTGCAGGCTAATTTTTTTGGTCTCATAGCCTGTCTTACTGAAATCGATGTACCAGGTTCCCCCTTTGATCATATTCGCCTGCCATTGACCGTCCTTATTGGTTCTGGTCTCGAAGCCAGAATCGGATTCAACGTGGTAGAGCTTGACCTGGACATCAGACAGAGGGTTACCCAGCTTGTCGGTGACAATCCCTTTGATCCTGGCAGTCCCAGCATAAGCCTGTGAAAAGGCCGGGCTGGCCGCCAGGATGGTTAGAAGAATTAATCCCACTATTTTTAAGAGTCCGCTGTGTTTCATGACTTATTCTCCGCCTGGATTAAAATCCACAATAATTATACCATTGATTGCTTTTGAGACGGAAAGGCCCCTTCTCGCCCCGGCTGGAGCGAGAAGGGGTCTTTGCCTTATTACAGTTTAGAATTGGAAACGAACACCCAGCCGCATGATTCTGGGATTAAGGATCTCATTCAGCAAACGATTGGTTGGATTAGGTACAAATTCTGTTGTCCCGTCAGTGTGGATATAATAGTCGCCGATATAAGCATCATATGCTCTATTGACTATGTCGCTATTCAAGAGGTTAAAAATATCAGCCATGAAATACAAACGTCCCACATTGGCGACTTTTATCATCTTCTCTATTCTCAGGTTGATCTGGTAAAAGGTAGGCAGAGAATCTTTGACTATTTCCTGGGTATAAACCCAGTTGCCATAGTTCAAATAACCCTGATCAGCCAGCCTTTCATCTTCTATCCAGAAGTAGTGGGGAATTCTCCAGCCTTCACGAGCATTAAAGGTTACTGAAACGTTAAAGTCGAGAGGCAGTTGGTACATAGCACTGATTTTAACCATCCATCTGGTATACATATTGACGGCTGTCTTCCCAGAAGCACCACCGCCTGCCATGGCGTATGGTCTGCCATCAAATACCCACTTGTTAGTAGGGTCAGTATAGGAACCATTCCAGTGATAGCGCTGATCCTGAAGAGTGACAGAAGCATTCATAAACCACTTATGAGCCAGTCTTTTATTGATGACAAAGTCAATGCCCCAGTAGGTGCTGTAGGATTTGCTTTTTTCGACGTACGAATAATCAGTACCAACAGTGTACTTTTCTGGATCGAGGACATACCAGGTTTTACCAGCGGCGTCACCAGTGGAGATACCCGGGGCTAGCTGGTCAGGCACGGTGCCAGCTTCAATATACCAGTCAGGAGAATCGATCTTTTGGCCTGTTTCAGGATAATAGTCAACCCACCAGTCAAAATTGTCATATTTTCTGTAAGTAAAGTTAATCTGAGCAGCCAGATCTTTGATTAATTCTCGTTCAAAGGTTAGGACTAGTTCCCTGGTTCTGGTTGAAGACTTGGCGTCTGGATCATAGATGGTGGTGGTTGATTCATAGTCTAACTGAGTCGGGTTTTGAGGATCAAAAGATCCCCAAAGTCCAGCCAGATAGCCCTGTTCCCAATCGGCAATGAAGTGACCACTACTATCAAAAACCTTGTATGGCTGCCAGACTTGTTCATGACCGCTGGGATAAATCCACCAGAGTTCTGAATAATCCATGAGTCCATTACCGTTGCCAGCATAGTAAGCATTGGTTGTAGCTGCATCATACCACCAGAAATTAATCCACCCGCTCATCCCCAAAGGAGGGGTGACCCCGGTGCCAGTGCCCATGAGGTCTCCATACTGAGCCAGAGCCAGCTTGGCGATCGTCTTTCCATCGCCAGTTACATCCCAGGTAATGCCCAGACGAGGAGACCAGGTCTTCCATTTGTAGTCTGGTGTAATTTTCCGAACCTCCAGCGCTGGCATAATATCGAAGAGAACTTGCTGGGTTTCAGCCGACACAGCCTTATTCCAGGCCGGATGATCTATGAGAACGGTCGGAATGGTGAAAGCTCCCATGTAAGGTTTCTGGAGATCATATCTTAAGCCCAGCATAAATGTAAACCGACCCTTGGTAATGGTATCCTGAGCGTAGATGGAATACTGATCCACATCATTGTTGTCGCGTCCTTCACGGTAGTAACTGAATCTTTTCCAACCGACCATTTCAGAAGCTGACCTGGTGCCATCGCCATTGACATCTATCTGCCCGGAAGGATAGTTCACGTTAAAATCGAACTGGCGTCCATTTCCCCAGCGATGTTCGGCATGCTTGGTATTATATTCTGCCCCCACTTTAATTTCATGTGACAGGCCAAGAAATCTATCATTGAAATAGGTAACATTCAGCATGAAATTCTTTTTGGGACGACTGGCAAAATACCAATCCCATGATTTTTGCATGCCTGAAGCAAATGGAACGTAAGTTTTAGTAGTCTGGTCATAAACAACAGGATAGGCCAGCTCTTCATCGGTCATCGGAACCCAGGTAAATCCACCATCGGAGAAAGCAAACTTAGCGGATATAAACAGACTATTTCCCAGCATTTGCTCATCTTGAATCTTGATGATCGGCGACCCCCAATGATACTTCCCTTTCTGATGATCACCTTCTGGTTTGGCTACTGTTGCATTCCGGCCATACTTTTCCTTAGCACCAGATGAGATCAGAATTTCCAGCCGGTTATCTTTAAATGGTTGAGCATTCAATTTGAAATTGTAATTGTTCAGAAGGGTCTTATCCTGAGTGCCGTAGATGGTCCAGACAAAAAGATCCTGAACACCGTAAGCACCCCACCACCACAGCTTGTCTTTTATAATTGGTCCACCAGCATTAAAGCCATAATCCTTGATCTGCTCTATTTTGTTGATACCACGAACTCCCTGGTCAATAAGCTTCTGGGTCAGGTTATTAGCCTGAAAATACTTATCCGTCAAGTAAAAACGGCCAGCCAGAGTGGTCTTATTACCACCTCGCCTGGTCACCATATTCAGGGCGATACCACCCGTCTGTACGGTCACATCAGCCCCACCAGTAGTAATGTTCAATTCCTCGAACATATCAAAATCATAATAACCAGGTGAACCGCCCATAGCCGCCGGATCGGTAATATCAACTCCATCTATTGCCCAGATATTGTCTGACCCATAGTAACCGCTATTTGACATGTCCCCTCGACCGAGAAAAGAAGCCTGCTGACCTGATTCATTACCACCTACATTTTCACGATCCAGCATAATAGCAGGAGCCAGCTGCATGACCACCCATGGATCACGGGCGGTTGGCAAAGACTGAAGAGCCTCATGGTCCAGGTTGGTAGCTACCGCTGTTTTTTTTGGATCGATCATAGGGGTAACAGCTACGACCGTTACCTGTTCTTCCAGTTTACCCTGCTCGAGGATAAAATTTAGAGTAGTATTGACACCAACTCTGACGATTATACCGGTCTCAATTTTGGTGACGAAACCAGCCAGTTCGAGCTTTACTTCATAATCATTAGCCGGTGGCAAGGACAGAAAGCGGAACGTGCCTTCTTCTGTGGTAATTGCGGTCAAGGGGGAAATATAATTTCCGCTTAAAGTGACAGCTACCCCCGGCAGTGGATTACCCTGTGCATCTACCACTTTTCCATAAATGTTGCCCGTTCTTACTTGAGCAACTAAAGGCGCACAAAGTAATAAAACAGAGATAAGAATACATGCCTTCTTCATCCCTCTCCTCCTTTTTGCCTGCTGCTCCTATGTCCCTGAAGCAGCGGCACCCTTTTTCCCTGGGTGAGAATATCTCACCCTGCCCCGTAGCAATTGGTTTGGATAAAATAGCCAGCCCTCTCCCACCTCCCTTCCTTAGGGGATGTTTGCCTAATCAGATACCATGTGCACGTCATAGCAAAAGTCATGCCAGCGAGGACAAAAAAGAAAATATTAACCAAAAAAATCTTTAGCCCGACTGAGCTGGCTGGTAATATCAATAGAATGAACTAGTTATATTCAACAAACTGTGCCATTGGTTGTCACCTGTCGAAGAAAAAATCTGTTCTTATTTGCCTGAAGGTGAAAGTTTTCCAAAAAATCGGATAAAAATGCATTATTTTGAATTTTGCCGCCTATGAATGTTTGCTAAAAAACTCGTTTCTGGTTTTAATTGACAAGAGGGGTCAAGCTGGTATAATAATCTGACATAAAAAGGTTTCAGGCTTGTAAAGGCTGGTAAATAAAGTAATAAAAAATGCGTGAAGAGGATAATTTAATGCTGATTGATGTCAATGATATCCCGCGGGAGGGATTAGACTTTGACCAGGATTTTGATTTTGTCAGCCTTGACCTGGTAGAAGAGGAAGCTGCTTTCCTTGAGCCAGTTCATTCTATCCTATCAGTTAAAAAAGTGGGAAGCGAGGTTCTGGTCAAAGGTAAATTAACTACCAGACTGAGTTTTATTTGCAGCCGCTGCCTGCAGCCTTTTGAATATGGTGTCGAAGCTGTCTTTGATCTGGCGTACCTGCCAGAAGAACTGGATGAGCAAAAAGAAGAACTGGACCAAGATGATATGGATAAGTTCTTTTATTACCATCAGCAGCTTGACCTCCGGGAGATAGTGCTGGAACAGCTTAATCTGAGCATTCCGCTTCGTCCACTATGCTCTGAAGAATGTGAGGGCCTCTGTCCGGTTTGTGGCCAGTTAGTCCAGGATGGACAGTGCGGCTGCCAGGTAAATTCTTCCGATCCCAGACTGGAGAAATTAAAATCTTTTCTAAGAGATAAAAGATAAATGCCAAATCCAAAACGCAGACATTCAGTTACAAGAAAAGCTAAGAGAAGGTCACATGACCATCTGACTCTGCCTTCTTTTTCGCTCTGTCCTAACTGTGGTAGTCCAAAGCTTCCCCATCGTGCCTGTCCGGAATGCGGCTATTACAAGGGCCGCCAGGTAATTGAAGGCACAGAAAAGTAGGCGAGAAGCCACCATGAAAATCGCAGTTGATGCGATGGGCGGTGATTTTGCTCCGCGGGAGGTAGTGGCTGGAGCAGTGGCTGCAGCTGAAGAATTTGGACTCCAGATCATTCTGGTCGGGGCAGAAAAGGCAGTCAGAAAGGAATTAAGCCGGCTGCATTACCATGGGAACAATGTTTCTCTGCTTGATGCTCCGGAGACGATCAATATGGGCGATGGGATAATGTCGCTTCGCCGCAAAAACAGATCGTCCGCTTTTCTGGGGGCAGAGCTGGTCAGGAAAGGTGAAGCTCAGGCCTTTGTTTCAATGGGGAATACAGCAGCTGTCACCTATATCTCAAAAAAGGTCCTGGGCAGTCTGGATGGAATAGAAAAGCCCGGCCTGGCACTCCTCGTCCCGACCCTGAAAGGTGTTTCTCTTTTGATTGATGTCGGAGCCAGCGCCAACTGCCAGCCCCAGCATCTTCTTCAGTTTGCCATCATGGGCAAGGTTTTTATGGAAACCGCTCTTAATCGGAAAAATCCCAGTATAGCTTTAATGAGCATTGGTGAGGAGAAAACCAAGGGCAACGAGTTGACTCTTAAAACCTATGAGCGGCTGCAAGCTTCAGGGCTTAATTTTATAGGCAATGTTGAAGGTAAGGATATTTATTCCGGCCTGGCTGATATCATTGTCAGCGATGGCTTCACCGGCAATGTAGCCCTGAAAGTCTCGGAGGGAGTGGTCGAAATGATGCTAACCCTGGCCCGTCATGAGGTGACTAAGAATGTTTGGGCCAAGATCGGTTTTCTGCTTCTCAAACATCATTTGAAAAAAATTTATAAAAAGATAGACTATTCAGAGTATGGCGGTGCTCACCTGCTGGGTGTTAACGGTATCTGCATTATCGGGCACGGACGTTCCAATCAAAAAGCGGTTAAAAATGCAATTCGTATTGGAAAAGAGATTGCGCTGGAAAAACTTCAGGACAGGATTAAAGAAGAACTGGCCCGCTATACAGTTCTGCAGGGAGAGGTCAGGCCATGATCTTTAATGAGAAGGTATCAATAGTCACAGGTGCTTCGCAGGGAATCGGAGAAGCCATTGCCCGCGAGCTAGGGCTGGCCGGCTCAACGGTTGTCCTGGTCGATATTCAGAAAGAAAAGCTGGAAGAAGTGGCCGTCCGTTTTGCAACCGATGGAATAAGGGCTCTGCCGTTTGTAGCGGATGTAACAGATGGGCAGCAGGTAGAAGGAGTGGTCGAGTCAGTAAAAAAAGACCTCGGCCGTATAGATCATCTTATTAATAATGCTGGCATCACTCGTGATTCTTTACTGCTGCGGATGAAAGAAGAAGATTGGGATCTGGTCCTTCGGGTCAACCTGAAAGGTGCTTTTAACTTTTGCCGTTCGGTGGTTAAACATATGGTGGCAGCGAGAAGCGGCCGGATTGTCAGCATTTCTTCAGTGGTTGGTTTGATGGGAAATGCCGGCCAGACTAACTACGCCGCTTCCAAGGCCGGGCTGATTGGTTTTTCTAAGTCTCTGGCCAGAGAAGTGGCGCCCAGAGGTATCACTGTCAACTGTGTAGCTCCAGGATATATTGCTACAGCCATGACTGAGAAACTTTCTGATGAAGTCAAAAAAGCCTTCCTTGATAATATACCGATGAAGCGATTTGGTTTGCCTGAAGAAATAGCCAGGACAGTCAAATTTTTATGCTCGGATGAGGCTGCCTATATAACCGGGCAGGTCATAAATGTCAACGGCGGCCTGTATATGTGATGTGTATCTTACAAGCCTTAAAATATAGGAGGTAATATGGACAGAGAAGAACTTTTAAAAAAGGTTAAAGCCATCGTGGCTGACAAACTCAATGTCAGCGAAGAACAGATTACAGAAAATGCTTCTTTTACACAGGACTTAGGTGCTGATTCTCTTGATACTGTTGAACTGGTGATGGCTCTTGAAGATGAATTCGGGCTGGATATTCCGGACGACGAAGCCGAGAAACTGACCACGGTTGGTAAGGCTATTGATTATATACTCGAGCACCAGAAGAGTAAGTGATCTTACTCTCAACCAGTCTCTGGTTTAATTTTCAAAAATCCTATGGCTCTGCTTTATAATCATAAGAGGCGAGTGGTTATTACGGGCATTGGCCTGGTCACCCCGCTTGGCGTCGGGATCGAGGCCAACTGGGAAGCCCTGCTGGCGGGGCGCTCCGGCATTCGGACGGTCACCAGATTTGATCTCACCGATTTTCCTGTACGGATTGCCGGTGAGGTGTCCAATTTTGATGTCCAGCAATTCATAGATAAGAAAGAAGCCAGAAAAATGGACCTTTTTGTTCACTATGCGATTGCGGCGGCTGATCTGGCGATCAAGAGTGCCGGTATTGATCTGGCTAAACTGGAAGGGGAAAATACCGGTGTTTATGTTGGTTCTGGCATTGGTGGTCTGGGTTCCATTGAGGATACTCACCGCGTCTTGCTGGAAAAAGGCCCGTCCCGGGTTTCGCCCTATTTCATAATTCAAACGATTATCAATGAGGCTTCTGCCCATATTTCAATCCGTTATAAGGCCAGGGGCCCGAACATGTCTAACGTTACCGCCTGCAGCACTGGGGCTCACGCTATTGGGGAATCATTCCGAATGATTCAGTTCGGATTGGCAGACCGGATGATTGCGGGTGGAGCTGAGGCTCCCATTACGCCCCTGAGCCTGGCCGGCTTCAGCAGCATGAAGGCTCTGTCCGAAAGAAATGATGAACCTGAAAAAGCCTGCCGGCCCTTCGATGCTCAGCGGGATGGCTTTGTCATGAGTGAAGGCGCCGGTATTGTCCTGCTGGAGGAACTAAACTCAGCTCTTGATCGCGGGGCAAAAATTTATGCTGAAATAGCGGGCTATGGTCTTAATGGCGATGCCTATCATGTAACAGCTCCCTCTCCTGATGGTGAAGGAGCGGCCAGGGTGATGAAGCTGGCTATAGATGAGGCAGGAATTTCGCCTGCCGATATCCAGTATATCAACGCCCATGGGACCTCCACTCCTTACAATGACCGGGTGGAAACCATGGCTATTAAGTCTGTCTTTGGCGAGGCGGCCAGAAAAGTGGCGGTGAGTTCCACCAAATCGATGACCGGGCATCTACTGGGGGCGGCTGGCGGCATTGAAGCTGGCATTACTGCTCTGACCATTGATCGCCAGGTTATACCACCGACCATCAATTATGAGTTTCCGGATCCGGACTGTGACCTGGATTATGTGCCGAATAAGCCCAGGGCAGCCGAAGTTATTTATGCCCTGACTAATTCTTTTGGCTTTGGGGGAACAAACGCCTGCCTTCTCTTGAAGAAATTCGAGGGCTAAAGGTCAAGCTATCAGTCAATAAGTAAAAGAATTAGCAGTGGGTTATTGTCAGGTCTGTTTTTTTACCAACCAGTCTAACTGCCTTCACTCCTGGCTATCCTTTTGGTTGTTGACTTGAAGGAGAAGGCGGTTCTTCTCCGACCTCTGCTCGCCTATACTGCTGACTCTGATGGCGGGTTCATCTACCACCACACATTTATTCTCGCAGATGCCACAGCCAATGCAGTCATTGACATTAACAAAAGGAGCCAGGTTGGTGGCGATTTTTCCTTCAGGCGTCAGGGTTTCGACTTTAATCAACTGAATGGCCTTGGGCGAAACCGGGCAGTGTTCCTCACAGACAATACACTGCTCGCCGAGAGCGTAAGGCAAGCAGCGGTTTTTGTTGACAAAAGCGGTGCCGATTTTGACTGTAGTTTTTTCTTCAATGGTCAATTCTCTAATGGCGCCTGTCGGGCAGACCTGGGTACAGAGTGAGCAGTAATATTCACAATACCCAATCCGGGGCACCAGTACCGGTGTCCAGAGTCCCTCTGGTCCGGCTTCCGTCAGAGCCGGTTGCAAACCGTTGGTAGGACAGACCTTCAAACACTCTCCGCATTTGATGCACTTATCAAGAAATTTTTCCTCTGGCAGAGCACCTGGCGGTCTGATTAAAGCCGGATAAGCTCTCTGGCGGTGAGGAGTAATCTTAAAAATCGGAGCGATGAGAAGAGTGGTGAGAGAAGTCAGCAATAGTTTCCTCCGGCTCAGGTTAACTCCCTGGATCTTCTCCGCCTTCCACCTCAACGGAAAAGTAATAGCAGCCGTCGGGCAGATAGCGGCACAGGTTTCACAATAGATGCACTCTGAACTCCGCCACTCGCCAATTGGATAGGGTCGGGCATTGGTCTCACATTGTATTGAGCAAAGATGGCAGTTGATGCATTTTTCAGGATCGATCTTTAGTTTAAACACATTGAATCGGGAAAATAACCCGAGCAAGGCTCCAGCCGGACAGAGATAACGACACCAGAACCTTTCTTTCCAGGCATTAAGGGCAATGGCTGCGAAAAATAACAGACCAATGACCAGGGCATTCTGAAAAAAACTATTAAGGGCCAGGTTGCCCAGAGCCTGCCCTATCGTCTGTCCGAGAGATGCAAGGCCCAGACTATAAGCCAGGCTGGCCGACTCGGAAAAAACCATATTCAGAAAAGGTGTGAAATAGACAGCAAACGACCTGTAGAGAAATGATAATGGATCAAGATAACCAACCAGATTGACCGCGAAAAGAGAAGCAATCAGCACAATGATTAAAATTAGGTATTTAGGAGCCAGGCTCCAGCTATCATCTCTTTTTGGCTTCAGCCAGCGGGTTTTCTTGAAAAGAAAGGAGAAAAACTGGTGGACGGCCCCAAAAGGACAAATCCACCCGCAAACTACCCGGCCGAAAATGATAGTAAAAATCAGGGTTATCACTGAAAGCCAGAAGGCGGCGAAAAACAGGCGGGCACCGATGGTTGTGGTCAGAGCCAGCAATG
>Ga0208825_1002260_pt1 | contig 13032 bp, 14 predicted proteins | sample AD_UKC113_MetaG_FD_184450 | JGI IMG/M metagenome (GOLD analysis project Ga0208825, IMG submission 184450) | Active sludge microbial communities of municipal wastewater-treating anaerobic digesters from Hong Kong - AD_UKC113_MetaG (SPAdes)... | ecosystem: Engineered > Bioreactor > Anaerobic >...
TGGGCCTGGTCAATGGGGTCAAGGGCAAGCTGTTCGAGCTGGACCTGGTGGACCACTTGAACGACGGAGGCTTGCCCGCCGGGTTGACGGCCTCGCTGGCGCCGTCGGCCACGCAACCGGGCCATGACGTGCTGGTGAGGGATGGCCACGGCGCGGTTGTGGACCTGCTGCAGGCCAAGGCCACGGATTCGGTGTCGTATGTGAAGGCGGCTCTGGAGCGCTACCCCGACATCGATGTGATGACGACGACCGAGGTGCATGCACGCCTGCTGGCGCTGGGGGTGGGTGACCGGGTGACCGACTCCGGCATCAGCGAGGTGCTGCTCCAGCAAAAGATCGAGGCGGCGGCGGGCCTGGCTGCCCCGGACGGTGTGGTGGACTGGCTGCCGGGCGGCGCCAGCGTGGCCTTGATCGCGCTGTCGGCGCTGGTGGACCGGTCGGTGAGCCTGGAGCAGCGCGGTGCGCAGGCGGGCGAGCGCATGGCCGCGGTGGGCGTGACGGGGGTGGCCGGCAAGGCGACGCTCATGGCCACGGGGTATTGGTGGCTGGGCCTGGCGGCGGGTTTGGGCTCGAAGTTTTTGGCTGACCACGGCGGCCACAAGCGTCAGCGGCTGGATGCGCTGCAACGCGCGGTGGAGATTGCCGAGCGGCAGGCGCGGCCTGCACGACGTGGTCCGCCGGTCCGGTTGCCGAGGGGATGACGGCGCTGGCCGGCCGAACGCAAGGCCGTGCGCATGGACGGTTCACATTGTTCGCGGAGGTGTGTCGATGGGGCTGACGACCCGGTATGCGTGTGCAGCTTGCGGCTATCAATCCAGGGCATTGGCGTCTGGAGGGATGATGTCTGGCAGCCATTTCGAGGTGTTCGCATGCGGCACTTGCAAAGACCTGTTTTCGGCCGAACATGGCATGGCGCTGCGTTGGGTCGCGATGCGTGAAACGACCGACGAGAAGCTGCCGCCCTGCCCGCGGTGCCACCGTGCCGAATCGGTGTCGGTGCTGCGCCCGATGCGGGAGCCAGGCGAATCGCCGTGGAGGTCTGGACGCACGCGATACCCGTGCCCGAGCTGCGGTGCGCCAGAGTGCCAGTCGGAATGGACGGGCTTGAGTGACTGATCTGCGACTGTGCGGATGGGCTGGTTGCGGGGCCTGCGCTGCTGCAGGGCGGGCCACTTGAGCACAATGCGTCATGTGCAACCGCTACGTGAGCCCCCAAGAGGCCGATATCGAGCGCTTCTGGCACATCGGCGCGCGCAATCCGGTGCGCTGGTGGGATGAAGTCGTGTTTCCGCGTGGCCGCGGCGCGTTCATTCGCCGCGCGGTGCACGATGCCGGCTACTCGCGCGAGCTGGTGGCCGGCCAGTGGGGCCTGATTCCGTGGTTTGCCAAGACGGCCAGGCTGAGCTACAGCACGAACAACGCCCGCAGCGAGGAGCTGGCGGCCAAGGCCGCCTACAAGCAGCCCTGGGCCAAGGGCCAACGCTGCATCATCCCGGCACTGTCGTTTGATGAGCCCTGCTGGGAAAGTGGCAAGAACGTCTGGTGGCGCTTTCGCCGCGCCGATGGCATGCCCTGGGGGCTGGCCGGCCTGTGGAACACCTGGATCGACAAGGTCACCGGCGAAGTGCATGAGAGCTACAGCATGCTGACGATGAATGCCGACAGCCACCCGTTGATGCGCCGCATGCACAAGCCCGATCCGAAGCTGCCACCCGACCGGCAGGACAAGCGCAGCGTGATCCCGATTGAAGCGGGCGATGTGGATCGGTGGCTGGCCGGCACGGTGGCTGAAGCACAGGCGCTGCTCAGGCTGACCGCGGCTGAGGCTTTCGATGCGGCGGCGGTGGCCTGAGGGTGGCGTGCGGCTGGCCGTGCGTGCCGTCGTCGTTGTATTCCTCGGCCGCCAGTTCCATCTCTTCCAATTCACCCGTGCTGAACAGGGCACGGGCATCGAAGATGAGTCGGCGCAGCTCGGGCATGTCCAGATGGCCCGGGCCACCGTGCGCCGGGTTGGCCATCATGTGTTGCTGCACCAGGCGGCGCGCGATGCCTTCCAGGGCGGCCCATTGAGCAGTGTTCGGGACTGCATCCATGATCGGATTCCTTCATAAAACTGTATATTTATACAGTTTTCAATGGCCGTCAAGAAGGATCACACCCAAGCCCGACACGTGGCCCCCGCTGAGTCTGTGGCACGTGATGCCGTGCGTGACGGCGGCGTTGCCGCACGCGAAAAAAACTGGTCAAATACCCAGTATGCATACCGCTGTTCAACTCACGGCTCGGCAGGCGCGGTTCATCGATGAATACCTGGTCGATGCGAACGGCCGTGCCGCCGCCATGCGTGCCGGCTACAGCTCCGCGGGGGCCAAGATGGCGGCGCACCGGGCGTTATCCAATGTGACCATTTCCGGCGCCATAGAGGCCCGCCAGCGGCAGGACGCCACGCGGCTCGGCATGGACCGCGATCGCGTCTTGGCGGGCCTCCTGGGGGCGGTGGAGATGGCCCGGGAGCAGCTGAATCCGGCAGCGATGGTGCAGGGGCTGCGCGAGATCGGCAAGCTGATGGGGTACTACGCGCCGAAGCAGATGCGGGTGGCGCTGGATGAGGGGCAGGCGAAGGCGATGGCGCGGTTCGAGGCGATGTCGGACGCGGAGTTGCTGGCCCTCATGGCAGGCAGCCCTGCTTCGGAAGGATCGCCGCTCTGAGATGCGGTGGAGGGTGGTGGAAGGCTAAAACAAAACTTTTTCTCATGGCGTGTAAAAGTGAAAAATTACGTATTTGCCTTCCACCACCCTCCACCCTGGTGGGCGGTTTTTGGGGGCGGCTCACCGTCCCTTGACCCCCAGGTAGTAGTTGCCATCCTTGCGTTTGACTTTGCCGAAGCGATCCGCGAACTCGCGTCCGAACATCCCGGACGCCAGCGGACGGTACCCGTTGTTGTCGCACCAAGTCTTGTAGCTTTGGTATGCAGAGGCCGCCGGCCATTCCGCAGTCACGCTTATGGTGGCGCATGCATCCAACCACTGGTTGATGACATCCATTTCCTCCTTGTAAGCCGCTCCGGCAGTGACGACAGAAGCGGGTTCCTGTAGGCCGTGCTTCAAGTACCCTTTGCATCCGGCAAGGGCCCAGTTCAGGATGCCCGGGAGTTCGCCGCGTAGCTTTTGCTGCAAGCTCTGGTCTTGTTGGGCCGGGGGAATCGATGCCTGGAACGGTATCAGGCGGATGCGACGCCAGATGCCATTGTCACGGCCCCGGATCGTGGGTTTGTGATTTCCGGCGATGCACAGCTTGAACTTCGGGCGAAATTCAAAGAACTCCTGATAGTGGAAACGTGCAGTGATCGGATCGCCACCCGTCATCTGCTTGACCAGCGACTCTGCAAGCAGTGAGCCGTCCTCGATCTCATTGGCAACGACGACCCGCACACTCTGCAGGCGCGCGAGGTCATTGGTGGCCGTGCCGCGCTTCACCATCAAGGTCTCGGAGGGAGTCTGAAGCGCCAGAGCCGGGCCTAGCAAGTCCTGGATCGTGTTCAGGAAGGTGCTTTTCCCGTTCGCACCGAGGCCGTAGAAAAAGAACAGGCACTGCTCCCGCGTGAGCCCGCTCAGACAATAGCCAAGGAGCCGCTGCAGGTATTTTGCGAGCAACCTGTCGCCGCACGTGATCTGATCCAGGAACGCTAGGAACTGCGGGCACTCCGCTGGCTTGTCATAGGCCACAGGAGTGTGGCGCGTGAGCAGGTCCTCCCGGGTTGACGCGCGGAGCTTGCCCGTCCTGAGGTCGATCACGCCGTTGGCTACACCGAGCAGCAGATCGTCGGCATCCAGCTTGCCGGGCTCAATGACCAACTCAGGCAGGCTTTGCGCCAGTTCGACCATCGCTTTGAGACGTGCGGCTTGATGGCTGCTCTTGGCATGATGAGCGATGGCGACGCGCAGATCGTTGTCAGCGACCGCCACGCCTTCGTCGTAGATGCTCCGCGCGATGGCCTTGGCATGCTCCATGATTTTGCCGATGCCATCGCGCTCCCAATGCAAGCCGTTCCATGCAAACCAGCCCAGGCCGGGTACGTACTTCACGTCGTCGCGGAAGCGGCTCGCGAAGCGGTCCGCGTTGCCGGCATCGTTCAGCGTTTTGCGCACGTCGTCATCGTGTGATGGGTCGTAGCGCATCACGCTGGTGGCGATGGCCGATACCTCGTCTTCAGGCAGTGGCGGTTTGCAGCGGGCCTTGTTTTCCGCCTGAAGTGCCGCTTCGATGGCGGGCTCGGTCATGCCTTTACGGCGCATCGTCCCGGCCAAGCTCATCAGCGTGTTGTTGCGCGAGGATTCAGGGATGACCTCGTCATTGCAGGCAACGCGAGGGCCTGTGCGTGAGGCGGGTTTGGTCTTGTGCTTTCCCTGCTGAGGGAGCACGACCGCCGGCAGGCTGAGGGCGTTGACGATCTGCAGGTAGGGCCTCGGGGCCGGAACAGCCTTGGTATTGTCTGCTGTGGTCACGGGGCCTCCGGGTGGATGATGCGGGTCTGGAAGGGTGTGTGCTTTTGATGCCAGAAGCCCGGTACGCGCATGACGCGCGGCAGGTCTTTTATCGCTGGGTCGCCCTTGAATTTGGTTGCGATACGCAGCTGGCAATCGGAAAATTGATCCAGAGGGCAGTCGTTTGTGAGCCAATACCCGTGCCAGCGCTCAGGGCTGCTTTCGACCACGATGTCAGGGTGATGGGCGGCCAGCACGGGCTCCAACGGCGAGCCGTCAAGATCAATCCAGAGCGCGCGCACTCTGACCACGTTCTCGGTGCACCTGCAGGTCTTCTTGCCGGGGTGGATGATGCCGTTGCCCGCGTTGACCATGACGAACACGCCAGCGCCCGCCTGTTGAAGGTGCGTCAACTCCTCGGCATGCTGTCGCAGGCTGCCGTGCAGGACTTTGGCGCGGACCCCCTGCTTTCGCTTCTTGTCATCAAACGTCTGAAATGTGAATGTGCCCTCCTGGTCCAAGTAGTCCAGAAATCTCTGAGCTTGCAACAGATCGGGTGTCAGTACCGCGCCCATGCCTGGCTCCCTTCGTTGGCCTGAACGTGGAATTCATCGCGCGGGGCGACGAGGGTCGGCACGAGGCGAACTTCCAATTCGGCTTGCTGATCGGCCACGTAGGAGAAGTAGGTGATGCCGACGTGGCGGCGCCAGATCGATCCTGACTTGCGCCCCTGTTTCTTGGCCGCTGCCATGAACTCGCGCGCGTCCGAATCTGACTCTTCAACATCTTGGCTCGTGATGTCGAGGTTCACGACGAGGGCGGACCCGTAGAAATCGCGGGAAACGAGAAGCGTAATCATTCGACGCTCCCGTTGCGATTCACCCAGGCGAAGAAGGCGTGCTCATCAATAAGCACGCGGCGGCCGACGCGGCGGATCACCTTGTCGAAGCCGTTGCTCTTGGCGTTGAAGATCAGGTGGCGCAAGCCGCCGATGGGCGGCCAGGCGTGGCGCTGATTCCAGTGGGTGACGGGGACGAAGCGATCCGAGGTGTCGGCGAGCGACCGTTCGGAGGATGACCTCGTGGGCTGAGTGAAAGTGTTGGAACCGGGCGCTGCTTGAGCGCTCGGCGCCTTTTCACCGTCGCGGCGATGTGGCTTGTAGAGATGTGCCATGGTGGTCCTTTCGTGCCATGGAGTTCAACCGGGACCCCTTCGGCATAAGGCTGCCGTCGGGCATTGGTTGCTCCACCGCACGCCACCATGGCATGGGCTTCATCGCATGCGCGTACTTGGTACGCGCAGCCAATACTACCATTGAACGTGTCGTTGTATTCGGTCAAGTGCCCCCATCAGCGATCGTGCGTCGCAACGACTTGACGGGCTGCGTCGCGCTGCTCCTGGCTGCCGAAGACCTTGTCATTCATGGCCGTCACAACACCGGCCGTGTGGCTGTGTGCGAGGTGGCTGTAACGCTTGACCATCTGCAATGTCTTGTGTCCGAGAACGGTGGCAATCTCCATCGTCGTCGCGCCGTTCATGGCCAGATAGGAGGCTGCGGTGTGACGCAGATCATGGAAGCGGAAGTCGACGATGTCGGCACGTTCCAGGGCTGTGTTCCAGGCCTTGGACAACTCCACCGGCGCTCTTCCATCCTCCCTTGCAAAAAGCAGGTCGGCAGCCTTTTGATCCTGCGCAACCATGGCCGCGATCAGTTGGTGCGCCAGACCGGTCAAGGGCACGCTGCGCGAGGTGTCGTTCTTGGTCTGGCGCAGCGTGATCGCCTGGCGTTTCAGGTCAACGTCGTGCCAGCGGATGTTCATGATCTCGCCGCGCCGCATCCCGGTGGAAATCGCCAGCACCACCACGGTGTACAAGTGCCTGCTGCTCGAGGCCTGGCACGTCTCCAACAGGCGCAGGCGTTCGGCATCGGACAGAAAGCGCTCACGCCCGCGTGCCTCGCGCGGCTTGGTGATCTTGGCGACAGGGTTGTCGCTGGCCCATTGCCAGTCCTTGAGCGCAATGTTGAAGGCGTGCGAGAGCGTCGCCAGGTAGCGGACCACGGTGGCGTGAGAACGCGGCGTGCCCCGCCGGGTGATCCCCTTCAGCAAGCCGTTGCGCTGCTCGACGATGACCGACGGTGTGGCATCGGCCAATGCCAGTTGCCCGATCATCTGGCGCCAGTACGCGACGTGGCGACGCGTGTTGCAGGCGTTCCTCGGCCGCATCGGGACGACCTCCTCGACATAGCGGTCGAGCAGTTGGGCGACCGTGCGGCGTTTGGCCTCCGTCGTCCTGAAGTAGCGCCCTTCGCGCATGGCTGCTTCGGTCGATTGCGACCAGCGTACCGCGTCGGTCTTGCGCGTGAACGTGGCGTGCTCGGGAGAATAGCCCTTGAGGCGGACTTTGGCGCGGAACGTGGTGGTGCCGTCCTGTAAGCGGCGAGTTTCGATGGTGGCCATGGCGATGATCCTTGAGTCAGGAGTTGAGGAATGGCCGACACGGACGGGGTGGAGCGTCCATGCCAGCAGCTTCGCTCCGCTCCCGGCCAGGCGGCCATCGGCTTCATCGCTGTGCTACTTGCGCACGACCCGAATGATACGGGCTTTCGGGCGCGTGTTGTGGTCGATCGGGATGGGTTGTGGGTCAGTGTCCCACCAGTGTCCCACGCACCAACAAAAAGGCCCCGCACTTTCGTGCGAGGCCTTGTGTTTATTGGCTCCCCGACCTGGGCTCGAACCAGGGACCTACGGATTAACAGTCCGGCGCTCTACCGACTGAGCTATCGGGGAACAAGCCTCAAATTATAGCGTTGATTTTCGGGCTTTCCGGCGGGCGTCAGGCAATTTTCGCGGCGTCGCCGGCCGACGCGGGATTGATCCAGTCGAACACCGCCATGCTCTCTACGTGCGCGGTGTGCGCAAACATGTTGACCACGCCCGCCGCCGTGCAGCGGTAGCCGGCCTGGTGCACCAGCAAGCCGGCGTCGCGCGCCAGGGTGGCCGGATTGCAGCTGACATACACGATGCGCCGGGGCGGCAGCCAGGTTGCGGCGCCCGCGGGCAGCGGCTCTGCCCCTTCGGCGCCGATGCGCGCCTGGTGGATAGCGGCCAGCGCCTTGACCAGCGCAAACGCGCCTTCGCGCGGCGGATCGACCAGCCAGCGGTCGGCGTGGCCGTCGCGCACCAGTTGCTCGGCGCTCATGTCGAACAAATCGCGCACCACGAACTCGGCCGGCGCAAAGCCTTGTCCGCCATGCGCGGCGTCCCGGTTGGCCTGCCAGTTCTGCCGTGCGCGCGCCACCAGGGCGGCGCTGCCTTCCACGCCCAGCACCTGCGCAGCCTGGGTGGCCAGCGGCAGGCTGAAATTGCCCAGGCCGCAAAACCAGTCGATCACGCGCTCGTGGCGCTGCGCCTGCAGCAGGCGCAGCGCGCGCGCCACCAGCACGCGGTTGATGTGCGGGTTGACCTGGGTAAAGTCGGTGGGCCGAAACGGCAGGCGCACGCCGAACTCGGGCAGCGCATAGGCGAGCGGCGCGGCGCCGTCGGGGTCCAGCAACTGGGCGGTGTCGGGGCCCTTTGGTTGCAGCCACCACTGCACGCCGTGCGCAGCGGCAAAGGCGCGCAGCCGGGCCAGATCGCCCTCACTGAGCGGCTCCAGATGGCGCAGCACCAGCGCTGTGACGTCGTCGCCGCAGGCCAGCTCGATCTGCGGACAGGTGTCGCGCGCATCCATGCCGGCGATCAGCGCGCGCAGCGGCAGCAGCAAGGCACTGACCGCGGGGGGCAGCACGTGGCACTCGCGCATGTCGGCCACGTAGCGGCTCTTGCGCTCATGAAAACCGATGAGGACCTCGCCCTTCTTGATGACGTGGCGCACCGACAGGCGCGCGCGCCAGCGGTAACCCCAGGCCGGGCCTTCGATGGCGCGCAGGATCAGCCCCGGCTTGACCTTGCCCAGGTGCCAAAGCTGGTCTTCAAGCGCGCGCTGCTTGATGGCCACCTGCGCGCTGGCATCCAGATGCTGCATCTTGCAGCCGCCGCAGGCACCGGCGTGCAGGCCAAAGTGCGGGCAGCGCGGCGCCACGCGCAGGCTGCTGGCGCGGTGCACGGCGGTGAGCGTGGCGGCCTCCCAGTTGTTCTTCTTGCGATGCACCTGGCAGCTCACCCACTCGCCGGGCAGCGCGCCATCGACGAACACCACCTTGCCGTCCGGGCGATGGGCCACGCCCTGGGCGTCCAGGTCCATCGATTCGATGTGCAGGGCATCCGCCGGCACGTCTACGGGAACGGGGGCCGTTTCTGGATTCATGGTCTATCAGGGCTGAAGCGCCCATGCAAAAAGCGCCGAATGCTATTCAATCGAGAGCAAATTGGTTGTCAAAATCGGCGACGGCGCTCAAACGAGCGCCTGTCTGCCCATGCCGGGGCTTTTCAGCGATCCATGGCGGAGCGCACCACCCACAGGCCATGAACCCCCAAGAGCCGGGCGACCGCGGAGCAGGCCAAGCCAGCGATCGCCGTGGCCGCGGTTTCCCCGGCCAGGGGCGATGCCCCCTGCAAGGGGGTGGGCGAAACAACGCGCAGCGTGCGGAGACTGGGGGTGTGCCTCATCTCAGCGCGGCGGCAGATAGCGCGCCGGATCGACCGGCTTGCCCGAGCGGCGAATCTCGAAATGCAGCTTCACACGATCGGCGTCGGAGGAGCCCATCTCGGCGATCTCCTGGCCTTTCTTGACGTTCTGGTCTTCCTTCACCAGCAGCTTCTTGTTGTGCGCGTAGGCCGTCAGGAAGGTGTTGTTGTGCTTGATGATGATCAGGTTGCCGTAGCCGCGCAGGCCGGCGCCGGCGTAGACCACGCGACCGTCGGCCGCGGCCACCACCGGCTCGCCCTCCTTGCCGCCAATGCCCAGGCCCTTGTTCTTGTCCTCGTCGAAGCGGGCGATCACCGCACCCTTGGCCGGCCAGATGAACTTGATGTCGTCGGAGCCGGCCGAGGGCGGCGGGCTGGAGCGCGTCTCGGCCGCCGGCGCGGATGCGGCGGCAACCGGTGCGGGCGCCGGCGTTGCGGCAACTGGCGCGGACGCCGCCGGAGCCGCGGCGGGCGTGGCCGGGGTGTTCGACGGCGTTGCCAGGGTCGTCCTGGCCGCTGCCGGTGGTGTGCGGGCCGGCTCGGCCGGCGCCGCCGCCGCCGCCGCGACGGTTCCGCCGGCCGGCGGCACCACGCGCAGCACCTGGCCGACCTCGATCACGTTCGGGTTTTCCAGCCGGTTCCAGCTGGCGATGTCGCGCCAGGGCTGGCCCACCTCGGTGGCGATCTTCATGATGGTGTCGCCCGCGCGCACCGTGTAGTAGCCGGGCTTGCCCATGTTCTCGTAGCCCGGCAGCGTGCTGGCATCCACCCCGCCCACGGCCACGGCCGCGCCAGTGGTGTTGCCGTTGCGGTCTTCCACCGGCGCGCGCGTCACCGACGTGGACGCGCACCCGGACAGCAGCGCGGCCACCAGCGCCATTCCGATCCAGGTCTTGCGAGCTGACCACTGCATAAATTCTGTCCTTGATCCCTAGGAAACCCCGGATTTTAGAGGCACGAAGTTGACGGCCTCCAGCACGGTCTGCCGAAGGCCCTGGCGGGTCTTGTCGATCACCACCAGCGCCTGCACGCCGACGCCATGCACCGTGGGAGCGACGATGCGCCCGCCCCAGGCCAGCTGGTCGATCCAGGCCTGCGGCACCGCGTCGCCGCCGGCCGCCGAAATGATGCCCGCATACGGCGCGCCGCTGGCAAAGCCCGCCATGCCGTCACCCAGAATCAGGTGCACGTTGGGCACGCGCAGCGGGCGCAGGTTGGCGCGCGCCTTTTCGTGCAGCTCGCGCAGGCGCTCGATGCTGTAGACCTCGGTGGCCAGCTGCGCCAGCACCAGCGCCTGATAGCCGCAGCCGGTGCCGATGTCCAGCACCCTTCCGAGCTTGCCACCCTCGACGCGCAGGCCGCCTTGCATCAGCAGCTCCACCATGCGCGCCACCACGCTGGGCTTGGAGATGGTCTGGCCCAGGCCGATGGGCAGGGCCGTGTCCTCATAGGCCTGCGCCACCAGGGCGCTGTCGACGAAGCGATGGCGGTCGACCGCGCCCATGGCGCGCAGCACGTCCGCGTCCTGCACGCCACCGGCGGCCAGTTGCTGGACCATGCGCGCCCGTGCCGGCACCGCGTCGCGCACCGCCGTGGGCGCCGCGGCGGGGCCGGCTGCGGGCGTGGGCGGCGCCGGCGTGCGCGCAGGCGGCCGCGCCGGCGCGGTCGAGCCGAGTGCCACGCGCGCCGGAAAGCCCGGCCGGGCCTGCGGGCGCGCCATCAGCCCTCGCCCTCCGCCAGCATGTGGCTCAGGCCCTGCGCCCAATAGGCCAGCGCGTGATGGTCGGTCAGGTCCACCGACAGCGGCGTGATCGACAGATGGCCGTTTGTCGTGGCGTCGAAGTCCGTGCCCTCGCTGGCGTCCATCGCGGCGCCGGCGCCGCCGATCCAGTACATGGTCTCGCCATGCGGGCTGCTCATGGTGATGGCCTTTTGCGCCGCATGCCGGCGGCCCAGGCGGCACACCTTGGGCGCGCCCAGTTCGGTCAACGGCCGGTTGGGGATGTTGACGTTGAGCAGCCAGGCCTGGCCGCCCGGGGCGGAATGCGCGCCGACGCGCCGCACCAGATCGCCCGCGGCCTGCGCCGCCGCGTCGATGTGGGCCCAGCCTTTTTCCACCTGCGAGAACGCCATGGCCGGAATGCCGAACAGATAGCCCTCCATGGCCGCGCCCACGGTGCCCGAGTAAATGGTGTCGTCGCCCATGTTGGCGCCATTGTTGATGCCCGACACGACCAGGTCCGGGCGGTAGTCCAGCAGCCCCGTCAGCGCGATGTGCACGCAGTCGGCCGGCGTGCCGTTGACGTAGCGAAAGCCGTTGGGCGCGCGGTGCACGTACAGCGGCGCGTGCAGCGTCAGCGCGTTGGACTTGGCGCTGTTGTTCTGCTCCGGCGCGATCACCTCGACCTCGGCAAAAGCCGCCAGCGCCGCATGCAGGGCCACGATGCCCGGCGCCTGATAGCCGTCGTCGTTGCAAAGCAGGATTTTCATGTTCGGGAGGCCCACATGCAACCGATTGTAGGGGCGCGCGCCCGTCACGGGCGCGACCATCGCCGGCGCCGCGCGGCTTCTATGATTGACGCTGATGCAATCACCCCAAGGAGACCACCGCATGCACGCCTGGCTTTGCGAAAACCCCGTCGGCGTCGACGCCCTCACCTGGACAGAACTGCCCACGCCCACCCCAGCCAAGGGCCAGGTGCTGATCCGCATCCAGGCCGCCAGCCTGAACTTTCCGGATCTGCTCATCGTGCAGAACAAATACCAGATGAAGCCCGAGTTGCCCTTCGTGCCCGGCTCCGAATACGCTGGCGTCATCGAGGCCGTGGGCGAAGGCGTGGGCGACTTGAAAGTCGGCCAGACCGTCGCCTGCCTGTCGGGCACCGGCGGCTTTGCCACGCACACGCTGGCCCCCGCCAAGCTGTGCATGCCGCTGCCGCCGGGCTTTCCGCCGGCCGACGCGGCGGCCTTCATCATGATCTACGCCACCAGCCGCCACGCGCTGCTGGACCGCGGGCAACTGAAGGCCGGCGAGACGGTGCTGGTGCTGGGCGCCGCCGGCGGCGTGGGCATGTCGGCCATCCAGATCGCCAAGATCGCCGGCGCCCGGGTGATCGCCGCCGCATCGACCGAAGAGAAATGCGCCTTCTGCAAGCAGCTGGGCGCCGACGAAACCATCAACTACAGCACGCAGGACCTGCGCGAGCGCCTGAAAGCGCTGACCGCCGGCAAGGGCCCCGACGTGATCTACGACCCGGTGGGCGGCGACTTCACCGAAGCGGCGTTCCGCTCCATCGCCTGGCGCGGGCGGCACCTGGTGGTCGGCTTTGCCGCGGGCGAAATCCCGGCCCTCAAGATCAACCTGGCGCTCATCAAGGGCGCCAGCATCGTCGGCGTGTTCTGGGGCGACTTTGCCCGCCGCGAGCCGCAGGCCAACGCCGCCATGATGCAGGAACTGGCCGGCTGGTACGCGCAGGGCAAGATCAAGCCCGCCATCGATGCCCGGATGCCGATGAGCGAGCTCAAGGCCGCGTATGCGCGCATGAACAGCCGCAAGGTGATGGGCAAGCTGGTGCTGGTCAACGATTGATGTGCGCTCTTGCTCCCTCGCACCTTTGGGAGAGGGTGGGGGTGCGGGGCAGCCGGCGTTGGTTCGGTCCCTGCGGTTTTCGCCGCCGCTGGCTCTGCATGCATCGGCTGGCCGGGATATGCGCCCGGCGGCGCACCTACTTTTCTGTGCTTCGCCAAAGAAAAGTAGGCAAAAGAAAGGCGACCCCACTGGCCGTGTCCCTGCGCTTCGCTGCGGGCAGCCTGCGATGCTCGCGCGCGGGGCGGTGCTGCGGAACTCGCTTTGTTCGCTGCGCTCACGCCGCTCAAACAACCGCAGCAAGTCAGATCACGATGCATGGGCATACTGCGT
>Ga0208825_1002261_pt1 | contig 13030 bp, 10 predicted proteins | sample AD_UKC113_MetaG_FD_184450 | JGI IMG/M metagenome (GOLD analysis project Ga0208825, IMG submission 184450) | Active sludge microbial communities of municipal wastewater-treating anaerobic digesters from Hong Kong - AD_UKC113_MetaG (SPAdes)... | ecosystem: Engineered > Bioreactor > Anaerobic >...
AAGGCTGGCCGGAGCCACGCGTGATCGTGCGCTTTTGGATTATCAGCGTGGTGCTGGTGCTCGTTGGTCTTGCCACGTTGAAGGTGCGCTGATGAGCACAATTGCCACCGACAGTGTGCGCCAGGCTACCCGCCACGATGACATTGGCGGGCGCTACGACCCATGGCTGATGGCGGCGATGGTCGCGCTGGGCTGCTTGGGGGTGGTGATGGTGGGCTCGGCGGCGATTGCCGGTGGTGGCCAGAATGCGGGGCCGTGGTACTTCCTGACCCGGCATGCGGTGTTTATGAGTGGCGGCTTGGTGATGGCGCTGCTGACCATGCGTCTGGAACTGAAAACCGTCGAGAAATACAGCCAGTGGTTGCTGCTGGGCTGCTTTGTGGTGCTGGCCATGGTGTGGTTGCCGTTTGTCGGCAAAACCGTCAACGGCGCGCGGCGCTGGATCTACCTCGGCCCGGCCGGATTTCAAGCCGTGGAAATGGTGAAAGTGTTTTACATCGTGTGGCTGGCCAGCTATCTCAAGCGCTACAACGAAGAGGTGGCGGTGAAGTGGTACGCCATGCTGAAGCCGGCCGGCGTGGCGGTGGCCTTGGTCTGCATGCTGCTGTTGCAGCCGGACTTCGGCTCGTCGGTGCTGCTGTTGGGCATTACCGCCTGCATGTTGGTGCTGGGCGGCGCGCCGATCAAACGCTTGATTTTGCCGGTCTTGGTGTTGGTGCCGGCATTGGTTGCGCTGGTCTATTTTGAACCCTACCGCATGCGCCGCGTCACCTCGTTCATGGATCCGTGGCAAGACCAATTGGGTGCGGGTTATCAGCTCAGCAATGCGCTGATGGCGATTGGCCGTGGCGAATGGTGGGGCGTGGGCTTGGGTGCATCGGTACAAAAATTGTCTTACCTGCCGGAAGCGCACACCGACTTCATTTTTTCGGTCACCGCTGAAGAATTAGGGCTGGCTGGTGTGTGCGCGGTGGTGGGCTTGTATGTGCTGTTGGCCGGGCGCGCATTTTGGTTGGGTTTGAAGTGCATTGAAATGAAGCGGCACTTCTCCGGCTATTTGGCATTTGGCATTGCGTTGTGGATGTCGCTGCAAAGTCTGGTGTCGATGGGGGTCAATCTGGGGGTGCTGCCCACCAAGGGACTGACCTTGCCCTTGGTGTCGTACGGCGGCTCCAGCGTATTGATGACCTGTGCCGCACTGGGCCTGCTGCTGCGGGTGTCGTATGAATATGATCGTGCGGCGCGACAAGTGGCCATTCGTCGTGGCGTAGGCGCGGGTGCGGCAGTAGGAACTCCGCCGATGGCGGCACAGCCACCGGCCCCCATGCAGGACAGCAACCATGCATCCGCGCGGGCACGCCAGCGGGTCGAACCCGGTTTTGCCAAGCCGGCGCTGGAGTCCGCAGCACTAGCGGCATTGCGGAGGTCGCGTTGAGCGTGTCTGCGCCCCTTGTGATGGTGATGGCCGGCGGTACCGGCGGGCATATTTTCCCCGGCCTTGCGGTGGCGCAAGCCTTGCGCGAGCGCGGCGCGCAGGTGCGTTGGCTGGGCGCGGATGGCGGCATGGAAACCCGCTTGGTGCCACCACAGGACATTGCCATCGACACCATCGCCGTTAAAGGTGTGCGCGGCAAAGGGATTGCAACGCTACTGGGTGCGCCATTGCGCGTCTTGGCGGCGGTGCGCGCGGCGGCGCGGGTGTTGAAGCTGCGCAAGCCCGATGCGGTGATCAGTTTTGGTGGGTTTGCCGCCGGCCCTGGCGGCATCGCGGCGCGGCTGGCAGGCATTCCGCTGTTGGTGCACGAACAAAATCGCGCCGCCGGCATGACCAACAAAACGCTGGCGAAATTTGCACGGCACGTGTTGGTGGGGTTTCCACAAACCTTCGCCAAAGAAACCTTGGTCGGCAACCCGGTGCGTGCGCAGATTGCGCAAGTGCCAGCGCCCGAGCAACGCGACTTCGCGCATGCTGGCCCGTTGCGCTTGTTGGTGCTGGGCGGCAGTCAAGGCGCGCGCGCATTGAACGATGCGGTGCCGCAAGCCGTGGCGGCGCTGGGCGTGCCGGTCGAGATCGTCCATCAAGCCGGTGAAACCTTGCTGGCCGCCGCCCGCAGCGCCTATGCCGCCGCCGGCGTGCAGGCGCGGGTTGAGCCGTTTATCGCGGATATGGCGCAAGCCTATGCATGGGCCGATGTGGTGGTGTGCCGTGCCGGTGCATTGACCTTGGCCGAGCTGTGCGCGGTGGGTGTGGGCAGCGTGTTGGTGCCATTCCCGCAGGCGGTGGATGATCACCAAACCCGCAACGCCGAGTATCTAGTCGAGCGCGGTGCCGCGCGTTTGCTGCCGCAATCGGCACAGCTGCCCGCACACCTGCACGCGGTGTTGGCCGAGTTGTCGGTCGATGCCGCGCAGCGTCTTTCGATGGCCCGCGCCGCCCGCGCGCTGGCCCGCCCCGATGCTGCCCAACGGGTGGCAGATGCGGTGTTCGCAACACTTTCACAGGAGGCCAAGTGATGGCCAGCAATCGCCTGCATCTGCAAGGCATCAATGAGCCCGCAAAGGCTTTTCCACGGGTGCATTTTGTCGGCATCGGCGGGGTCGGCATGAGTGGGATCGCCGAGGTGATGTGCACCTTGGGCTATCAGGTCAGCGGGTCGGACAATGCCGACAATGCGGTCACCAAACGCTTGGCATCACTGGGTGTGGTCATCCAGAAAGGACATGCCTCGGCGAATGTGCTGGAAGCCGATTGCGTGGTGGTATCCAGCGCGATCAAGGCCGACAACCCGGAGTTGCTGGAAGCACGCGCGCAGCGTATCCCGGTGGTGCCGCGCGCGGAAATGCTGGCCGAGCTGATGCGCTTCAAGCGCGGTGTCGCGGTGGCCGGCACCCACGGCAAGACCACCACGACCTCACTCACCGCCAGCGTCTTGGCCGAAAGTGGCCTGGATCCGACTTTCGTGATTGGCGGCAAGCTGCTTGCGGCGGGTGCCAATGCCAAGCTGGGAAGTGGTGACTGGTTGGTGGCCGAGGCCGACGAAAGCGATGGCAGTTTTTTACGCCTCAATCCAGCGGTGGCGGTGATCACCAATATCGATGCCGATCATCTGGAAAACTACGGCGGTGATTTCGAGCGGGTCAAGCAGGCGTTTTCGGAGTTCCTGCATCGGCTACCGTTCTACGGTTTGGCGGTGCTGTGCATCGACGATGATGAAGTGGCCAAGCTGGCGCACACCACCCCGCGCCACATCATCACCTATGGCTTCTCGCACGAGGCCGATGTGCGCGCCGCCGATGTGCACCAGCAGGGCGCAAACATGCACTTCACGCTGTGCCTGCCGGATGGTTCGCGCACGGCCTGCACCTTGGCGCTGCCGGGGCGGCACAACGTGCAAAACGCACTGGCGGCGGCGGCGATTGGTTGGCAATTGGGGGTGCCGCATGCAGCGATTGCGCGCGCCTTCGAAAAATTTGCCGGCATCGGCAGGCGCTTCAATCAGTTGGCCACCCTGACACTGGCCGACGGCGGTCAAGTGGCTTTGGTCGATGACTACGGCCATCACCCCAAAGAGTTGGCGGCGGTGTTTGCGGCCGCGCGTGGTGGTTGGCCGGACAAACGCTTGGTGGTGGCCTTTCAGCCGCATCGTTATTCGCGCACACGCGATTTGTTCGATGAATTTGCAGCGGTGTTGTCCTCGGTGGATGCGCTGGTGCTGACTGAGGTGTACCCGGCCGGCGAGGCAGCGATTGCCGGGGCCGACGCCAAAGCATTGGCACGCAGCATCCGCACCCGTGGCCGGGTGGATCCGGTGGTGGTGAACGCGGCCAATGAACTTTCCACCGTGTTGTCTGGCGTGCTGCACGACGGTGACTTGCTGTTACTGATGGGTGCCGGCGACATCGGCGCTGCTGCGCAACAGATTGCCCGTGATGGGTTGCAAGGAGCAGGCGCATGAGTACAGCCACAACACCCACGACCGCCGATGCGCGGGCATTTGGTCGCGTTGCCGTGTTGATGGGTGGCAGCAGCAGTGAGCGCGAGGTGTCGCTGGACTCTGGGCGCAATGTGCTAGAAGCGCTGCGTTCACGCGGGGTGGATGCGCATCCGGTAGACGGCATCCCGGCATTGCTGGACGCCTTGGTGCACGGCATGTTCGATCGCGTGTTCAACATCCTGCACGGCAACAAAGGCGGCGGTGAAGACGGCGTGCTGCAAGGCTTGTTGCAGGGCTTTGAAGTGCCCTACACCGGCTCCGGTGTACTCGGTAGCGCGTTGACCATGGACAAGATTCGCACCAAGCAAGTGTGGCTCAGTGCGGGTCTGCCAACGCCGCAATATCGGCGGTTGGACGCCGGTGCAGACTTGCGTGCAGCGGCGTTGGCATTGGGGTTGCCGGTGTTCGTCAAACCCTCCAGCGAGGGCTCCAGCGTGGGTGTGGCGCGGGTGCAGAGCGCGGCAGACATCGATGCAGCGATCGACGTGGCACGCGCCTATGGCGGTGAAATGTTGATGGAGCAAATGGTTATTGGCGACGAACTGACCGTGGGCATCTTGGGTGACACCGCGCTGCCTTCGATCCGCATCGTGCCCAAGGGCGGCTGGTACGACTACAACGCCAAATACATCGCCGAAGACACCCAATATCTGTGCCCCGGTTTGGATGGCGACGAAGAGCAGGCCATTCGCCAACTGGCGCACGCTGCCTTCATCGCAGCAGGATGCAGTGGTTGGGGCCGGGTCGATGTGATGCGCGAACACAGTAGCGGCAAATTGCTATTGCTGGAGGTCAATACCGCGCCGGGCATGACCAGTCATTCGTTGGTGCCCAAGGCGGCCCGGCAAGTGGGGATTTCGTTCGAAGACCTGTGCTGGAAAATTCTGGAGCAGACCTTGTGAAAGCCGTGTTGCGCCCCTTGGCTTGGCTGCTGGCGGTAGCGCTGATTGCGCTGCCGGTCGTGGCCGTGGTCGAAGGTTGGATGGGCGCGACGCGGTGGCCGTTAAGCATCCTGCGCGTCAGCGGGCAGCCGCAGCGGGTGGATCGCGCGCTGTTGCAGGCCACGGTGATGCCGATGGCGCAACGTGGTTTTTTTGCCGTGGATCTGGGCGATGTGCAGCGAGCTGTGAGTGGACTGCCATGGGTGGAACATGCCGAGGTGCGCAAGCACTGGCCGAATGTGCTGGAAGTACACATCCAAGAATACAAGCCGGCGGCGCGTTGGGGCGCTGCCCGCTTACTGTCCGAAAAAGGGCAAATATTCCCGGCCGGCAGGTTGCAAGTACCGGCAGGCTTGCCGCAGCTCGACGGGCCCGAGGCACGCGTGCCGGAAGTGGTGGCGTTGTACCAACAAGCACAACGGCAATTGGCCAACAGCGGTGGGACTTTGGGTGTAGCCCTAGATCCGCGTGGCAGCTGGTCGGTGACCTTGCGCGACGGCACTCAACTGGTGCTGGGTCGCAATGACCCGCAGCTGCGCTTGGAGCGCTTTGCCGCCTTACTCCCGCATTTGAATGCGCAAAACCCGATGCGCCGTTTGCAGCGAGCCGACCTGCGATACACCAACGGCTTTGCCTTGCAATGGGCCAAGCCAGAACCGGCGCCCGCACATCCCGCTGCGGCCGGTGCAGCGACTGCACCAACGCACCGCAATCTACCTCCTTCCACGACTAACCACGGCTCCAATACATGAATCGCAAGGGCGACAAATCGCTGATCGTCGGGCTCGACATCGGCACCTCCAAGGTCACCGCACTGGTGGGCGAATACGCCCCCGGCGAGCCGATCGAGGTGATCGGCATTGGCTCGCATGAGTCGCGCGGTCTGCGGCGCGGCGTGGTGGTGGACATCGACTCCACCGTGCAGTCGATCCAGCGCGCAGTAGAAGAAGCCGAATTGATGGCCGGCTGCGAAGTCAGCAGTGTGTATGCCTCGATTTCTGGCAACCATGTGCAATGCAAAAACTCACCCGGCATCGTGCCGATCCGCGAAGGTGAAGTCACCCATGCGGATCTCGACCGGGTGCTGGAAGCGGCCAAAGCGGTGGCCATTCCTGCCGATCAAAAAATCCTGCACGCGATCCCGCGCGAATACGTGCTGGACGATTCGCAAGAAGGCATTCGCAACCCGGTGGGCATGACCGGTGTGCGCCTGGAAGTGCATGCGCATCTGGTGACCTGCGCACAGTCGGCGGCGCAAAACATCAGCAAGTGCGTGCAGCGTTGCGGCTTGCAGGTGGATGAACTGGTGCTGTCGTCGCTGGCATCCAGCCGCGCGGTGTTGACCAGTGACGAAAAAGAACTGGGCGTGGTGTTGGTGGACATGGGGGCGGGCACCACCGACATCGCGGTGTTCATGCAGGGCGCAATTTGCCATACCGCCAATCTGGCCATGGCCGGCGACAAGGTCACCGAAGACATCGCACACATGCTGCGCACGCCCACCCCGCACGCCGAAGACATCAAGGTCAAATACGCCTGTGCCTTGGTGCAGCTGGCACGTGCCGAAGAGAGCATTCAAGTGGAAAGCGTGGGCGACCGGCCACCACGGCGGATGCCACGGCAAGCCTTAGCGCAAGCGGTGCAAGCACGTTACGAAGAAATTTTTGAAATGGTGCAGGCCGAGTTGCGGCGCAGCGGGTTTGAGCAGCGCGTGCGTGCCGGCATGGTACTGACCGGCGGTGCGGCAAAGATGGAAGGCGTGGTTGAGCTGGCCGAAGAAATGCTGCAAATGCCGGTGCGTATTGGGATCCCGCAGCACGTCACCGGTTTGGGGGAAGTGGTGGGCAACCCCGTGCATGCCACCGGCGTGGGCCTGTTGTTGATGGGCGCGCAGATGGAGCATCCCAAACGTCCAGGCTTGCCAACCGGCAAGGTGGGCGGCTTGTTTGGCAGGGCATTGAAGTGGTTTCGCGGTGAGTTTTGAGTTGTTAGCAGGATTGAAGTGAGTGGTTGCAGTAACCCGCATCAGCGTTTTGAAACACCCAGACACACATCAGAAAAACACAACAACAAAGGACACGGACATGGCACATTTTGAACTGATCAACCAAGTAGCACCCAATGCGGTCATCAAAGTCATCGGCGTCGGCGGCGGCGGTGGCAATGCTGTGGCACACATGGTCAACAGCAGCATCAGCGGGGTGGAATTCATTACCGCCAACACCGACTCGCAAGCCATCAAAAATTGCAGCACCAACCTGCAACTGACCTTGGGTTGCAATGTCACCAAGGGCTTGGGCGCGGGCGCCAACCCGGAAGTGGGCCGGCAAGCCGCACTGGAAGACCGCGAAGCGATCATGGATGCGCTGCAAGGCGCGGACATGGTGTTCATCACCGCCGGCATGGGCGGCGGCACCGGCACGGGCGCCGCGCCGGTAGTGGCACAGTTGGCCAAAGAGATGGGCATCCTCACCGTGGCTGTGGTCACCAAGCCGTTCCCGTTCGAAGGTCGCCGCCGCATGCAGGTGGCACAAAGCGGTATTGAAGAATTGAGCCAGCATTGCGACTCGCTGATCACCATTCCCAATGAAAAACTGATCACCGTGTTGGGTCGCAATGCCACCATGATCCAAGCCTTCCGTGCCGCCAACGAAGTGCTGCAAGGCGCGGTCCAAGGCATTGCCGATTTGATCGTCAGCCCCGGCCTGATCAACGTGGACTTTGCCGACGTGCGCACGGTGATGAGCGAAATGGGTTTGGCGATGATGGGTACCGGCGTGGCGCGTGGCGATGATCGTGCGCAAGCGGCGGCCGAGGCCGCAATCCGCAACCCGCTGCTGGACGATGTGAACCTGCACGGTGCCAATGGCGTGCTGGTCAATATCACCTCGGGTTCGGATTTGACTATGTCCGAGTTCGATGAAATCGGGCGCGTGGTCAGCGAATTTGCCTCGGAAGATGCCACCGTCATCATCGGCACCTCGCTGGACCCGAATATGCAGGACGAGGTCAAAGTCACCGTGGTGGCGACCGGTCTCAGCCGCGCTGCCACCGGTGTGCGCGTGCCGGTGAGCGATGCCAGCCGTGGGGTGCGCTTCGAGCCGATGCAAGACGCGCCGCGCCGCCCGCAAGTGGAATTGGTGCGCACCCAGGTCAAGCGCGATGGCACCACCGGGCTGCCGATCGACGCCATCACCGATAGCTTCATGCCGCCGATGCCGTCCAGTTTCTCCAGTGCGCTGCGCCGCAATGCCGATGCCGCACCGGTGACGGCCGAGCTGCCCAAGGACGACTATCTGGATATCCCGTCGTTCCTGCGCCGCCAAGCCGACTGACGTGTGCCTGCGCGCCCTTCCGTGTCAACGGAAAGGCGTGGTGCTGCTTTTGTCCTGCACCGCGGGCGGCCAGCCCGATGGTTTTTGCGACCGGTCGGCACTGCCGACTGGTCGGTTTTCCCGGCCCTTTCCCTGCCGCTGCACTGTGGTTTCGGCAAGGGTTCAGCTTACTGCGTGTTAATCTGCAAAGATGCTTCGCCAACGCACACTCAAGAACGTCATCCGCGCCACCGGCGTGGGCCTGCATGGCGGTGAAAAAGTCTTTCTAACGCTGCGTCCAGCGGCGGTGGATACCGGCATTGTGTTTCGCCGTATCGACCTTGAGCCGGTAGTCGAAATGCCGGCTGCGGCCACCTTGGTCACTGAAACCACGCTGTGCACCGGCCTGAGTTGTGCGGGTGCCAAGGTGCAGACGGTTGAGCATCTGATGTCGGCGCTGGCGGGCTTGGGTATCGACAATGCCTACGTGGAGCTAACCGCGCCGGAAGTCCCGATCATGGATGGTTCGGCCGGCCCGTTCGTGTTTTTGCTGGAGTCGGCGGGCATCGTTGAGCAAAACGCGGCCAAGCGCTTCATCCGCATCAAAAAGCCGGTGGAAGTGCGTGATGGCGACAAGCTTGCGCGCTTCGAGCCACATAACGGGTTCCGCCTCGACTTCACAGTGAAGTTCAACCATCCGGCAATTCCGGAGACGTTGTCGCAGGTTGCGTTTGATTTCTCAACCGACGCTTACATCAAACAAGTCAGCCGCGCGCGTACGTTCGGGTTCATGCGTGATCTCGAATTCATGCGCGACCGCAACCTTGGGTTGGGTGGTTCGATGGACAATGCCATCGTGCTGGATGAGTTCCGCGTACTGAACGAAGACGGCCTGCGCTACACCGATGAATTTGTGCGCCACAAGATTTTGGATGCCATCGGTGATTTGTACCTGGCCGGGCGTCCCATCATTGGCGCGTACACCGGTTACAAGTCCGGCCATGCGCTGAATAACACCTTGGTGCGCGCCTTGTTGGCCGACCAAACCGCGTGGGAAGACATCAGCTTCAGCGACCCGGAACAACTGCCGGCATTTGGCTACGGCAGCGCCTTGCCCGCAGTGTAATTTGCCGCGTTTTTGCGATGGGCTTGGCAGTTGGCGGAAACCTGCGGCACGCCTGTTTCGGCTTTCTTAACAAAATCACACACTTATCCCGTTAGGATGCGCGCTGGCCGGTTACTCGGACGGTTTCCGTCGCGGTGGTGCATGCCGCGTGGTAACGGCCAGGCAATCCTCTTCGGCGGTGTCCGCTGAAGGGGTGCGCAGCAGTGCTAAGGCCGCCGCCAACCCTTTCTGGCTGGCGGCCGACATCGGAATGCGGGGCGCGACTGTCGCAGGGTGCGGCGGGATCGCCCGGGTGGCCAGCTTCACGGCCATCGCATCCACTTCCAGCCCGATGGAGCGGGCAGCGGCGATCAACTCGGGCGTGGCTAGGCGCAATTTGGCATGCCACACCGGAGCATCGGCGATGAACACCAATTTGCTGCCGCGAAGATTGGCCAAGCGCACATGCGCGGCCGTTCCCGGGGGCAAAGCGGGACGCAACAGTTGATCCACGGCACCAAGCCATTGCGCTCGGCGCAAGGTATCCCCGGCAGTGCCGGCGAGTAGCGCATCCAGCGCCGCGCGCGGCTCAGTTGGCGGAACCGGCTTCTTTGGATGTGTGGGTCGCGAAACGGGCATAAGTCATGATTCAAACAAACAAGCGACACGATACTCGCCAGCGCCTCATCGCGCAGGCCCAACGACTCCGCTGGTGGGCGCTACGGCACCCGTGGGCGGCGCTGGCGTTGTTGCTGGGCGCAGGCATGTTGTGTGGCGCGGCGGTGCGCAGCGTCATTGGCATGGCGCAAGTGGAGGCCCTGCAAACTTCCGATGCCAGCCGGCAGGCAGAGCTGGAACAGGTGCGCCGTGATGCCCAGCGTGAAGTCAATGCGCTGGCCGCGCGGCTGGCCGAATTGCAGGCACAAGCCAACCGCTTAAATGCCCTAGGCAGCCGGCTGACCCGCAGTGGGCAACTGCAAGATGGCGAATTCGATTTTGCAAAACCGGTGGGTCAGGGCGGTGGTGGTGCTTCGCGTGACATGCCGGTGACCGAGCTGCGGGCGCGGCTAGCCGCACTTGAAGGCGAATACCGGCAGGCCAGCACGCAGATGACGGTGCTGGAATCACTGCTGTTCAACCAACAGTTGGAACGCAGCAGCCTGCCCTCGCGCGAGCCGATCGCCGGAAGTTTCGTCACCTCGGGTTTCGGTGGTCGCGCCGACCCCTTCGGTGGCGGTTTCCAGTTCCACAAAGGTATTGATTTCCAAGCCAATATCGGTGACCCGGTGCTGGCGGTAGCCGACGGCGTGGTGAGCTTTGCCGGCGTGCGCAGTGGCTACGGCAACACCATCGAAGTGGATCACGGCAATGGCCTGGTCACCCGCTATGCGCACAACTCGCAGCTGGATCGGCAGGTCGGCGATCTGGTGCGGGCCGGGCAAGACATTGCCAAGGCCGGCTCCAGCGGGCGCTCCACGGGCGCGCATGTGCATTTCGAGGTGTGGCAGGACGGCGTGGTGGTCAATCCCCGCAAGTTCCTTGGCCATAACAACGCCCTGGCACGGCATGGGCCGCAGAACGGCTGATTGCGACGGGCTTGCATACGCGGCGGCCCGCCTCCAGCTAAACTAGCGGATTCCCGCACGTGCGCCTGCGTTCGGGGCTACATTGCCTCTATTTTTCGATGCCGCGCCATTGGCGCGCATCCCGCCAGGGATTGCCATTCTCATGCTCAACAGTTTGCTTACCAGTGTTTTCGGCAGCCGCAACGAGCGCCTGCTCAAGCAGTACGGCGCCATCGTCAAGAAGATCAATGCGCTGGAAGCGCAGACCAAGGCGCTATCGGATGACGCGCTGAAAGCCAAGACCGACGAGTTCCGCGCCCGTATCGGCAAAGGCGAATCGCTGGACAAGTTGCTGCCCGAAGCATTTGCGGTCTGCCGCGAAGCCTCGGTGCGCGTGTTCGGCATGCGCCATTTCGATGTGCAGCTGATCGGCGGCATGGTGCTGCATTCGGGCAAGATCGCGGAAATGCGCACCGGCGAAGGCAAGACCCTGACCGCCACCTGCGCGGTGTACCTCAATGCGCTGGAAGGCAAGGGCGTGCACGTTGTCACCGTCAATGACTACCTGGCACGTCGCGACGCCGCGCAAATGGGCAAGTTGTACAACTGGCTGGGGCTGTCGGTCGGTGTGATTTATCCCGGCATGAACCATACCGATAAAGGCCCGGCCTACGCTTGCGACATCACCTACGGCACCAACAACGAATTCGGCTTCGATTACCTGCGCGACAACATGGCGCTGGCCAAGGAAGATCGCTTCCAGCGCGGGCTGAACTTCGGCATCGTGGACGAAGTGGACTCGATCCTGATCGACGAAGCGCGCACCCCGCTGATCATTTCCGGCCCCGCCGACGAATCCCCCGAACTCTACCTGCGGGTCAATGCGGTGGTGCCATCGCTGATCCGCCAGAAGGAAGAAGAGGGTGAGGGTGATTTTTGGGTGGATGAAAAGCAGAAACAGGTGCACTTGTCCGAAGTCGGGCAAGAACACGCCGAACAACTGCTGCGGGACGCGGGCGTGTTGGGTGCCGATGAAAGCCTGTACGCCGCGCAGAACATCCATGTGGTGCATCACTTGAATGCGGCGATGCGCGCGCATGCGATCTATCAGGCCGATGTGGACTACATCGTGCGCGATGGCGAGGTCATCATCGTCGATGAATTCACCGGCCGCACACTCCCGGGGCGGCGCTGGTCCGATGGCTTGCATCAGGCGGTGGAAGCCAAGGAAGGCGTGCAAGTGCAGCGCGAAAACCAGACGCTGGCCTCGGTGACTTTCCAGAATTTGTTCCGCATGTACAAGAAATTGTCGGGCATGACCGGCACCGCGGATACCGAAGCCTACGAATTCCAGAATATCTACGGGCTGGAAGTGGTGGTGATCCCCACCCATCGGCCGATGGTGCGCAAGGATCATTCCGATCTGGTGTTCCTCAATCGCGCCGGCAAATACCGCGCCGTGGTCAAGGACATTCTGGAATGCTCGGCACGCCAGCAACCGGTGCTGGTGGGTACCACCTCGATCGAAGTGTCCGAGCTGCTCAGCAACGAGCTGAATGCTGCCGGGATCGCGCATGAAGTACTCAACGCCAAACAGCACGAACGCGAAGCGCATATCGTGGCCAATGCCGGCGCACCGGGCGCGGTGACGATTGCCACCAATATGGCTGGTCGCGGTACCGATATCGTGTTGGGCGGTTCGTTGGAGGCGGCGTTGGCAGCGTTGGGTGAAGGCGCCAGTGACGCCGAGACCGCGCGCGTCAAAGCCGACTGGAAGCAGCGCCACGACGCGGTCAAAGCCGCTGGTGGCCTGCATATTCTTGGCACCGAACGGCACGAGTCGCGGCGTATCGACAACCAGTTGCGCGGCCGCTCTGGCCGTCAGGGTGACCCGGGTTCCAGCCGGTTCTATTTGTCGCTGGAAGACAACCTGATGCGCATCTTCGCCGCCGGCTGGGTACAAACGGTGATGGCCAAGATGGGCCTGAAGGAAGACGACATCATCGAAAGCCCGTTGGTTACCCGCCAGATTGCCAATGCGCAGCGCAAGGTGGAAGCCCACAACTTCGACATCCGCAAGAATTTGCTGGACTTTGACGATGTGAATAAC